>OLSP01003517.1_pt1 | contig 10784 bp, 8 predicted proteins | sample 1672941 | NCBI WGS metagenome assembly OLSP01 (sample SAMEA3136739, study PRJEB25190) | human gut metagenome | reverse complement strand
TCGCAGAATATATTTTAAGAGAGAAAACAGCAACCGGAACGATGCCTGAGAATCCTGCGCTTGTAGAGACTATCGTTACAACGGACATGGCAAAAGCGATGGCAGCTTCCTACGGCGTGGCACTGATCGAGGTACTGACCGGATTTAAGTATATCGGAGAGCAGATCAAATGGTTTGAACAGAACCACTCCCACAACTATGTATTCGGTCTGGAGGAGAGTTATGGATGCCTTGCCGGAACATATGCAAGAGATAAAGATGCCTGCGTGGCAGTCATGATGTTGTGCGAGGTGGCTTCCTGGTGCAAAAAACATGGAAAAACATTGTGGGATGCCATGATCGACCTGTATGAGAAATACGGTTACTACAGAGAGGGACTTTCCACGATGACCTTAAAAGGAATAGACGGAGCCGCCCAGATCCAGCAGATGATGAGTGATATGCGGAACAATCCAAAGAAAACACTCGGTGGATTTGAAGTGCTTGCAGTCCGCGATTACAAAGAGGATACAAGAAAAGATTTAAAGACCGGGGAAGTGACAAAAACAGGACTTCCGGCTTCCAATGTTTTATATTATGAACTTTCTGACAATGCATGGTGCTGTGTGCGCCCGTCCGGAACAGAGCCTAAGATCAAATTCTACTATGGAGTCAAAGGCACCTCTTTGCAGGATGCAGAGGAAAAACTGGAAGCATTAAAAAAGGATCTTGTGGAAGAATAGATAAATGAATATTTGCAGAAGTTGTGATTGCCTCTGAGAAGAAGTAAATATATAATTTAGATTTAATATTTATGCCAAAATAAAAAACAAGAATCAGAGACAGAGAAGGAGAATCACATGTTTGATGACAAATTTGTCTGGGGCGTGGCAAGCAGCGCATATCAGGTAGAGGGAACTGACCCGGATGACGGAAGAGGAAAGACGGTCTGGGACACTTTTACGGAGCAGGGACGCATTTTTCAAAATCAGAATGCGTACACAAGCTGTGACCATATGCACCATTATAAAGATGACTATGCATTAATGAAAAATCTCGGAATCAAAGCATATCGTTTTTCCTTAAACTGGGCGCGGATTCTGCCGGAGGGCACCGGGCGTGTCAATGAAAAAGCGATTGCGATGTACCGCGACATGATTCTTACAATGAAGGAAAATGGCATTACACCATATATTACCCTGTTTCACTGGGAGTTTCCACAGGCGTTGCAGGAAAAGGGCGGCTGGCTGAATGAGGAGGTGGTAGACTGGTTCGGGGAATATGCAAAAGTGGTGGCAGAGAATTTTTCGGATCTCTGCGAGTATTTTATCACGATCAATGAGCCACAGTGTGTGGTAGGACTTGGGCATTTAAGCGGTGTCCATGCACCGGGATTGAAATTGTCGATTCCGGAGACTTTTCAGATAGCGCATAATCTGTTGAAAGCGCACGGACAGGCAGTGATCAATTTAAGAAAATACGCAAAACAAAAAATCCGGATCGGCTTTGCACCGACTGGAGGAGTGGCTTATCCATACACGGACAGTGCTGAAGATATCGAAGCTGCCAGAAAAGTTTATTTTGGTTTTTACAATCCGATGGATAACTGGACCTGGAATATCTCATGGTTTTCAGACCCGGTCTTTTTAGGTCATTATCCGAAAGAGGGACTGGAAAAATTCAAAGGGTATCTGCCGGAGATCACAGAGACAGATATGCAGCTGATCCATCAGCCACTGGATTTTATGGGACAGAACATATATAATGGCTATTATGTGTGTCAGGGCGCAGACGGCGAACCGGAGTTTGTGGACCGGGAACCGGGATTTCCGAAGACGGCGTGTAACTGGCCGGTGACACCAAAAGCATTTTATTATGGAATCAAATTTTTGACAGAGCGGTATCAGCTTCCATTATATATTACAGAAAATGGTATGTCCTGTCATGACAATGTAAGCTTTGACGGCAGAGTACATGACAATGACCGCATCACATTTTTGGATTCCTACATTGGAGCCATGCAGAGGGCATATGATGAGGGAGCCGATATCCGGGGGTATTTCCTGTGGACATTTCTGGATAATTTTGAATGGTCAGAGGGATACAAGGAACGTTTTGGCATGATTTATGTGGATTTTATGACACAGCGGAGAATTGTAAAAGATTCTGCGTTTTGGTATCAGAATGTGATCGGGACAAATGGAGGTAATTTATCAACAAATCAGACCACGAAAGAAATTTTATTTTTAGATCCGGTATGTACACACAACATCTGGGGCGGTACGCGATTGAGAGAGGATTTTCATTATCCGGTCGAAGGTGATGATTTATGGGAGTGCTGGGGAATTTCTGCACATCCAAATGGAGACGGAACTTTAAGAGACTGTGGATTCAGTGGAATGAAGCTGTCCGAATTGTGGAAAAAACATCCGGAAGTTTTCGGAAATGTGGACAGTGACCGTTTCCCACTCCTGATCAAAATTATCGATGCGAAAGATGACCTGAGCATTCAGGTACATCCAGACGATGATTATGCAAAAGTCCATGAAAATGGTTCACTTGGAAAAACAGAGTGCTGGTACATTCTCGACTGCAAGGAAAATGCAACGATCGTTATCGGACACAATGCAGGGACAAAAGAGGAATTAAGCCGGATGATCCATGAGGGAAAGTGGAGTGAATTTATCCGTGAGATCCCGATCAAAAAAGGCGATTTTCTTCAGATCGATCCGGGAACAGTTCATGCGATCAAAGGCGGAACACTAATTCTGGAAACACAGCAGAACAGTGATATTACCTACCGCGTTTATGATTATGGCCGTCTCTCCAATGGAAAGCCGAGAGAGTTACATATCGACAAGAGTATTGACGTGATCACTGTGCCTGCAAAATCGGTTGCAGACAGTGTGAAATCGGTGGCAGATCTTCCGGTCAATACGTTAAATGAACTGTATGTCTGCAAATACTTTCATATCTATAAAATAGAAGTTTCAGGTAAAATGACTTTTGAGCAGAATGCGCCTTTTATGAATATGACAGTTACGGAAGGCAATGGAATCGTCAACGGTCAGCCGGTGAAAAAAGGAGATCATTTCATACTTCCAAATGGCTTCGGAAACGTGGAATTGCAGGGCAGAATGCAGATCATTGCCTCCACGATATAAACCAAAAACCGTTGATTATTACGGCGTGCACTGTGGGGTAGAAGCATGTAGATCAAAATTCCCCAGAGAGGAAATACACAGATGAATCAGGAAGAAAGACGAGAGAAACGAAAAAAAGATACACAGAGTGCGGTCATAGTTGTGGCAGTATTTTTTATAGTACTTGCAGTTTTGATCGGAGGAATTGTGTTTGCAGTCCATAAATTTGTAAAACCGGGAGCAGATAAACCGGAAAAGAATACTGAGAGCGTGACAACAGAGGCGACAGAAGAACCGGAAACAACTCCGGTAACCGAAGTCAGCGATCCGTTGATGGATCAGGCAATGCAGATTGCTGCCGGCATGACCTTAGAGCAGAAAGTAGCGCAGATGTTCATGATCACACCGGACGCACTGACCGGAGTGGACGGAGCAACGATGGCAGGAGATTCCACAAAGACAGCCTACACGCAGTATCCGGTAGGTGGTCTGATTTATATGGCAAAGAACCTGACCGGAACCGATCAGACGGCACAGATGCTTACCAATATGAAGAGCTACAGTCAGGAAATAGTAGGAATTCCAGTGTTCCTCGGTGTGGATGAGGAAGGTGGAACGGTAGCAAGGATCGCATCCAACAGTGCTTTTGGAGTGACAGATGTTGGAAATATGAGTGATGTAGGAGCGACTGGGGATTCCCAGAATGCATACAATGCAGGAAGTACGATCGGAACGTATCTGAACACACTTGGTTTTAATATGGATTTTGCTCCGGTTGCGGATGTGTTGACGAATCCGGATAACACCGTGATCAAAGACCGGTCATTTGGTTCAGACAGCCAGCTTGTGGCGGATATGGTCTGTGCTGAGATGCAGGGACTGAACGAACACCAGATATTAAGCGTGGTAAAACATTTTCCGGGACAGGGAGCTACAGCAGGGGATTCCCATGACGGGGCAGTTTCTACAGATAAATCTTTGGATGACCTGCTGGCAAATGAGCTTGTTCCATTCCAGCAGGCAGTGAATAACGGAGCATCTTTTGTGATGGTAGGACATATTTCAGCACCAGCTGTTACAGGGGATGATACGCCGGCTTCGCTTTCCTCTGTCATGGTGACAGATGTGCTTCGCAACCAGCTTGGCTTCCATGGTGTAGTAATCACAGACGCAATGAATATGGGGGCGGTCACCGGAACATACAGTTCTGCTGATGCGGCAGTGACGGCAATTCAGGCAGGTGTGGATATGATCTTAATGCCGGAGGATTTCCAGAGTGCATATCAGGGTGTGATGGATGCAGTGACTGGTGGAACGATCACAGAGGATCGTATCAATGAATCTGTTGCAAGGATCATCAAGGTAAAGCTCACAATGTAGTATAATAACACTTTACTTTTTGAAATTGTTATGTTATTCTGTGACTATGGTGCGGTAAGTGTACCATAGAAATATTTTTTGGAGGTACTTTTCAATGAACAAAGGTACAGTAAAGTGGTTTAACAACCAAAAAGGATACGGATTCATCTCCGACGAACAGGGAAATGATGTATTCGTTCACTACTCAGGTCTTAATATGGAAGGTTTCAAATCCTTAGAAGAAGGCGCTGCAGTAGAATTTGAAGTTGTTGAAGGTGCAAAAGGACCACAGGCAACAAACGTAACAGTAGTAAGATAATTTTATTATCGCTTGTTACTACAGTCTAAATCAGTAGTTTCATGTACCTTTTTCTTTATTAAATAGAACTTGTTTTATTTTTCTAGATTAAGATATTGCAAACAATGGATTTGAAAAAGAGTGTCGGTTTTCCGGCACTCTTTTTTGTATACATAACTAAAAAATCCATGAAAACAGTCTTGAAGAATCTGGAGGGGTTCTATATAATAAAAAAAGAGATAGATAATGCCAAATTTCCGAAATTAACCAACCGTGTGCACTATCTGAAACATGAAGAGGGAGGCGTAAACGCAGTGTGTGAAATAATGAGAAAATATTCAGAAGAAGTCGCAGAAAAAGCATATCAGCAGGGCGAGGAAGCCGGCAAAGAAATCGGTCAACGCCACACCGTCATCGCCGAACTCCAGTCCGAATCCAGATAACAGAAAAACATAAGGAATCATGACAAAGAAACCATTTTTTAAAGGATGGTTTCTTTTTTTAAGTTCATTTAAGGTTCGCCTGATAAGATATGCGCAAAGGAAAGGAGACACTTATGGCAGATCAGATGATATTTAAAAGGTGTGAGATCAAATATATGTTGGATATCACGCAGGCGGAACTGTTAAAAAATCAAATGAAACAGTACATGACCGCAGACGAGCATGGAGTGAGTACAATATGCAGTCTCTACTTTGATACACCGGACTATCTGCTGATCCAAAGATCAATGGAACACCCAGTTTATAAAGAAAAACTGAGATTGAGAAGTTACGGCACGGCAGACAAGGACACGACCGTTTTTGTGGAACTGAAGAAGAAGTATGAGTCTGTTGTATACAAAAGAAGAATTGCAATGACGGAGGACGAGGCAGAACGTTACCTGCTTTTTCATGAAAAAGTAAAAGACACACAGATTACCAGAGAAATCGATTACTGTCTGAAAAATTATAAAAAGCTGGCTCCGGCAGTGATGCTTTCCTATGAGAGAGAAGCTTTTTATGCGAAGGACGATCACGAGTTCCGGATCACGTTTGATCAGAACATTCTCTGGAGAAATTACGACCTTTCTCTTTGTAAAGGAATTTACGGAGAAGCAATTTTAGATAAAAATAAAGTGCTTATGGAAGTGAAAACGGCGGGCGCAATACCGCTCTGGATGGTTCATTTTCTGACAGAAAATCAGATTTACAAAACGTCATTTTCCAAATATGCGACCGCCTACCGCACGATTTATGCGAGAGAGCAGAGAAGAAGCTGTCCACCGGAAAATTTCTTTGTGTTTACCGGAGATGAGGTTGTGCAGCAGGCAATAAAATGTTAAAAAAGAAATGGAGAAATTAATATGTTAAACAATTTATTTACAGGAATTTTTGATACAGCAGGTGCGGCGGTGATTTCCGTGCCAGATTTTTTGCTCTGTATTGTGGTGTCACTGCTGATCGGGGCATTCATCACATGGGTTTACACTTATAAAAGCCGCTATACGACAAGCTTTGCAGTGACACTCGCAATGCTTCCGGCAATCGTTTGCATTGTTATCATGATGGTAAACGGAAATGTAGGTGCCGGAGTGGCTGTGGCAGGAGTATTTTCGCTTGTACGTTTCCGTTCTGTGCCGGGAACTGCAAAAGAGATCGGAACCATTTTTCTTGCAATGGCGGCAGGACTGATCGCAGGGATGGGGTATCTTGGATTTGCAGTATTGTTTTCACTCATTATGGGAGCCGTGATGTTTGTGTTAAATGTGACCGGATTCGGTGTAAAAAAAGCAGAAGTAAGAGAAAAAACACTTCGTATCACAATCCCGGAGGATTTAAATTACGGAGCAGCATTTGATGATCTTTTTGAAAAATATTTATCATCCTGTGAAGTAGTCGCTGTGAAAACCTCCAATATGGGAAGTCTTTACAAACTTACCTATCATGTGACGTTAAAAGACAATGCGGAAGAGAAAACATTTCTCGATGAATTGAGATGCAGAAACGGAAATCTGGAAATCAGTATGATGAGACAGGAGGCAAATGTCAATGAGTTATAGAAGAAAAAAACTGCTGGCATTGTTTTGTGCTACGGCATTATCCATGACGGCAGTGGCAGGCTGTACAGGGACAAAGAGCAGTACTGGCAATGTTGTTTCCTCGGAAACAGAAACAAATGCAGAAGAAACATCAGCACAGAGTGAAGCAGGAACTTTTTCAAGTGCAGATATGTTTACTGAGCGGGATCTGGCAGGAACCTATGAGGAGAGTGGGGCAGTTTATGTCACACTTTCCGATGATGGTATCACAGGGGAAACGGATGGCGTTGCGATCAATGGACAGATGGTGACGATCACGGCAGAAGGGACATATATTTTTTCCGGAACACTGTCGGAAGGACAGATTGTGGTGGATGCAGATAATGCGAAAGTGCAGATCGTATTTGATAATGTGGACATTACCTGTGCTTCAAGTGCAGCAGTGTATGTAAAAAGCGCAGAGAAAGTATTTGTAACGCTTGCAGAAGGATCGCAGAATACGCTTCGCAATACGGATGAGTATGTTGCGATTGACGACAACAACATTGATGCCGTGATTTTTTCAAAATCAGACCTTACGTTAAACGGTACTGGAAGTCTGACGATCGTATCAGCAGAAGGACATGGAATTGTATCCAAAGATGATCTGAAGATCACAGGTGGTACATACGATATCACAGCAGCAGGGCACGCATTATCGGGAAAAGACAGTGTGCGTATCGCAGATGGAACCTTTATTTTAACCGCAGAAAAAGATGGCATTCATGCGGAAAATGCAGATGATGAAGAAAAGGGCTATATTTATATTGCAGATGGTGATTTTACGATTACAAGTGATGGCGATGGCATGGACGCTTCCAATATCGTGCAGATCGAGGATGGAACATTTGACATCACAGCCGGGGGCGGCGCTGCAAACAGTCTGAAAACGCATGAGTCAGATGTGCCGGGTGGACCGGGTGGCGGAATGCCACAAAACGGCGAGAGACCGGACGGAGAAAGCATGCCACAGATGGGGGAAAAGCCGGATGGAGAAAATATGACGGAAATGGGCAAGAGACCAGATGGAACAACTCCACCGGAGAAACCATCCCAAACTGATCAGAGTGATACAGCAGATGAAACAGCTGCGCCAGATAACGCAACAGATCATCAGAGCAGCAGTGCAGAAACAACAGAAGATACCACAACTGACGAGAGCGGCACCAGCACAAAAGGAATCAAGGCAGGTGGCGGCATGTACTTAAATGGAGGCACTTACCAGATTGATTCCGCAGATGATTCCATCCACAGCAACGCAAATATTACGATCGCAGATGGAACATACACGCTTGCGACAGGCGATGATGGTGTGCATGCAGATGATGCACTGATAGTAAATGGTGGTACGATCACTGTGACAGAGAGTTATGAAGGTCTGGAAGGCCTGACGGTGACAATCAACGATGGAACGATTGATATCACTGCAAGTGATGACGGTATCAATACAGCAGGCGAGAAAATGGAATTAAATGGTGGATATATCCACATTCTGGCAGGCGGCGACGGCGTGGATTCCAACGGCGATCTGACGATCAACGGCGGTGAGATCTACATTGACGGTCCGTCTGATAACGGAAACAATGCGATCGATTACGGCGACCGGTCGTCTGCGTATGTGAACGGCGGAACGCTTGTGGCAATCGGCAGCAGCGGCATGGCAGAGGTGATGAGTGATTCTTCCAAACAGAAGGTTCTTATGATAAAATTAGGAGAACAAATGGAAGCCGGCAACGTTGTGCTGACAGACAGTGAGGGAAATGTGATCGTAAGTTACACGGCATTAAAAACCTATGACTGTGTGATCATCAGCACCGCAGAGGTGGAGAGCGGAGCAACGTACACGCTCACAACATCGGGAACGACGACAGAAGTGACCGCAGAATAAAAACAGCTGAGGGCAGGAATCGGTATCACTGTGAAATAAACGAAAGGCATGGGATTTTGTATGAGGTTATTGCTTGCAGAAGATGAAGAGGATTTGAGCCGTGCGCTTGTCATGGTGTTAAAACATAACAATTACTCGGTAGACGCTGTGTACGATGGTGCAGAAGCCTTGGACTATCTGGAAAACGGTGGCAATTATGACGGTGTGATCTTAGATATCATGATGCCCAAAATGGATGGTATCACCGTATTAAAAACAATCCGCAGACATGGAAATTCCGTTCCGGTCCTGCTGCTCACAGCAAAGGCAGAGATTGATGACCGTGTGGAGGGTTTAGACAGTGGCGCAGACGATTATCTGCCGAAACCATTTTCCATGAAAGAGCTTCTGGCGAGGATCCGGGCAATGACAAGGAGACAGACGGACACGACCGATAATGTGCTGACATTTGGCGATATTGCACTGAACCGTTCTACCTATCAGCTCACAGGACCGGAGAATCCAGAAGGTATCCGTCTTGCTGGCAAGGAATACCAGATGCTTGAAATGCTCATGTCTAATCCAGGACAGGTCATTTGCCCGGATCTTTTTATGGATAAAATCTGGGGCTACGATTCAGAAGCGGAACAAAATGTCGTATGGGTATATATTTCCTATTTGAGAAAAAAATTAACCTCCATTGGAAGTCAGGTGAAGATCAGGGCGGCCAGAGGACTTGGATATTCATTGGAGAAAGACAATGCTTAAAAAATTAAGAAGAAAATTTATTGCAATTGCAATGCTGTCTGTTTCTATCGTGCTGATCGCAATTGTCGGTACGATCAATATTGCAAACTACATCAGTACCAATCAGGCGCTGGATGCAAGACTCTCCCTGATCTCTGACAACGGAGGTACTTTCCCGGATATGACACCCGGAGATTTTGGAAAAAAATTGGAACCTAAGTCAGATCAGCCACCGGCAATGAATGACCTGCAAAAGCATGGAATTTCGCAGGAAAGTCCGTTTGACACCCGGTATTTTACAGTGACGATCGCACCGGACGGTACAGTGGAATCTGTGGATACCGGAAAAATTGCTTCCATCTCAGCCGGGACAGCGGAGGAATACGCAGCGGAGCTGTGGAAAAAAGGAAAGAAAAAAGGCTTTTTCGCTGATTATAAATACCTTGCAACGGACAGTGACGGCTCGACGATGTATGTATTTTTAAACTGTCAGCGGGAAATCTCTACCATAAGAACATATGTTCTTGCCAGCGTGGGAACAGGAGCACTCGGACTTGTCATTGTGTTTGTCATGATATACTTTTTCTCCGGAAAAGTGTTAAAACCGGTGTCAGAAAGCTATGAGAAACAGAAACGCTTTATCACGGACGCAAGCCATGAGATCAAAACGCCGCTCACGATCATCGATGCCAACACCGAAGTCATAGAGATGATGGAGGGGGAAAACGAGTGGACGCAGAGTACGAGAAAACAGGTTGCAAGACTGACTTCCCTCACGGAAAAACTGGTGTTTCTCTCCCGCATGGACGAGGAAGGAACAAAGCTGGAAAAAGTGTCATTTTCACTTTCGGATGCAGTGCTTGATACCGCAGAGGGATTCCGCTCTGTCGCAAAAACAAAAGGAAAACAATTTGAGATCAATGTGGCAGAGCATGTGGGATATGTCGGCGATGAAAAAAATATCCGGCAGATGATCTCCCTGCTTTTGGACAATGCAATGAAATATTCCTCAGAGCAGGGCATCATCCGCATCGCACTAAAAACTTCCGGAAAAAACAAAATCATCACCGTGTGGAATACCACAGACCAGATCGAAAAAGGAAAGCTGGATATGCTTTTCGAGCGTTTTTACCGTATGGACGCTTCCCACAATTCTAAGACCGGGGGCTTTGGAATCGGACTTTCCGTCGTGTATGCGATCGTGAAGGCACACAAGGGCAAAATCTCAGCCAAAAGCGAGGACGGAAAATCAATCTTATTTACCGTGGTATTGTAGTGTCTGGCTTCCCCCTCTCTCCCGGCTTTTACTTGGTTTTCATTATGGAATAGATA
>OLSP01003516.1_pt1 | contig 10786 bp, 11 predicted proteins | sample 1672941 | NCBI WGS metagenome assembly OLSP01 (sample SAMEA3136739, study PRJEB25190) | human gut metagenome | reverse complement strand
AGTCCATCGGTGAGCCCGGTACCCAGCTGACCATGCGTACCTTCCATACCGGCGGCGTGGCCGGCGGCGACATCACCCAGGGTCTTCCCCGAGTGGAGGAGCTGTTCGAGGCCCGCAAGCCCAAGAAGATGGCCACCCTGTCGGAGATCGCCGGTAAGGTCCGCTTCGAGGATGCCACCAAGGGCAGCCTGCTGAACATCATCGTCACCGCCGACGACGGCGATACCCGGACCTACTCCATGCCCCACACCGGTCTGCAGGTGCGGGACGGCGAGGTCATCGAGAAGGGCCGCCAGCTGCAGGACGGCGCACTGAATCCCCACGATGTGCTGCGGATCCGTGGCGCTTCGGCGGTGCATAACTACCTCATTCAGGAGGTCCTGAAGGTGTACCGTCAGCAGGGCGTGGACATCAATGATAAGCACATCGAGGTCATTGTCCGCCAGATGATGCGCAAGGTCCGTGTGGAGGACGCCAATGACGCCACCGGCCTGCTGTCCGGCGCCATGGCCGACGTGCTGGAGGTGGAGGACGAGAACGCCAAGGTGCGGGCCCGCATCGCCGCCGGTGAGGTCAACGCCGAGACCGGTGAGCCGCTGCAGGAGGCCACCTATACCCAACTGCTGATGGGTATCACCAAGGCATCTCTGGCCACCGATTCCTTCCTGTCCGCCGCCTCCTTCCAGGAGACTACCAAGGTTCTGACCGAGGCCGCCATCAAGGGCAAGGTGGACCATCTGGTGGGCCTGAAGGAGAACGTCATCATCGGTAAGCTGATCCCCGCCGGCGCCGGCCTGAACGCCTACCGCCATTTCGCTGAGGAGCTGGTGCCTGAGGAGGGCGCTGCCGACAGCGTATCCATGGAGGAGAACATGTCTGCGGAAGAGCCTGCCGACGAGACGGAGGAGTAAGCAATCCCTATCATAACGTACTGAAAAGAGCGCCCTGCGGGGCGCTCTTTTTTCTGCCTGGAAACGGAGGCTTCTCCCGATGGGCTGCGTTGGCCCATTTCCGGGGAATTGGTCATTTCGACGGCATAGCGGAATCTGAGGCCGGAAAAACGTAGAAAAATTCCGCCATACGGAATGAACTCTTGACGCAGACCGACGGAGACGGTATGATAGAGAAAAATATCCGCCGGAGAAGGGAGAGCGCCATGATCTACTATACCGCCGATCTGCACTTTCACTATGCACAGCTGCTTCCCTCCCGGCCCTTTGCCACTGTAGAGGAGATGGACGAGGCACTGGTGAAAAACTGGAACGACACCGTGGGTCCGGAGGACACCGTCTATCTGGTGGGAGACATCGGCTGGAACGGCGGCCGGATGCCGGGAGAGCTGCTGGAGCGGCTGTCGGGCCATAAGCACCTGATCCGTGGCAACCACGACACCGGCTATGAGGACGCCGGGCGGCTGTACCGCTGGTTCGAGACGGTGACGGACTTCAACGAGATCGACGACGGGGAGACGCACATCCTCCTGTGCCACTATCCCATGCTGTACCACAAGCGGGGCTACATGATCCACGGACACCTCCACCACGGACGGGGCCGGGACTATGAGCTGCTGCGGCAGCTGCCCCGTGTGCTGAATGCCGGAGTGGATGTGAACCGCTATCGTCCGGTGACGCTGGCGGAGCTGGTGGAGAACAACCGGGCCTTCTATGCCGGGGAGCGGGACGACGAGGTGCCACCACCGCCGCCTATGGAGCGAGGGCTGCCCGGCAGCTTGCCGGGAAAGCCGGACTTTCGGCCCATCCCCCGGCGGAAGGAGGACGTATGATGCCGCAGGAAAAGGGAAGCGTGCGGTCGCTGGGCAAGGCGCTGGAGCTGTTGGAGCTGCTGAACCGGAGCCGGGTCCCCATGACCCTTCAGGCGCTGAGTCAGGCCTCCGGCTACCCCAAGAGCACCATCCACTCGCTGCTGGCCACCCTGCGGAGCTACGGCTGCATCCGGCAGGAGTCGGATGGCCGGTACTACCTGGGGACAAAGCTGTTCGAGTGGGGCTGCGGCGTGTCCGCTGCGTGGGAGATCACCCGCTGCGCCCGCCCCCATTTGGAACGGCTGGCCCAACAGACCCAGTATACGGCCCTGCTCTCCTGCGTGGAGGGCAGCGACATCGTGGTCATCGACCAGCGGGTCAGCGGCACGGGGATCCAGGTGGCCTCGGAGATCGGCGGCCGTACGCCCCTTCACGCCACGTCGCAGGGGAAACTGCTGCTGTCCCAGCTACCGGATGCCACGGTGCGCTATCTGATGAACGGTCAGGGCATGGATCCCTTTACCCCCCATACCATCGTGACCCTGCCGGATCTGCTGGAGGAGCTGGAACACATCCGCCGGAAGGGCTGCGCCATCGAAAACGGCGAGTACAAGATCGGCTTGCGGTCCGTGTCGGCTCCGGTGTTCGACAGGGAGGGGCAGATGCGCTACACCCTGACGGTGGTGGGCCTGTTTCGCCATGTTACCTCCGGGGAGTTCGAGGAGGCGGTGGACATGGTCTGCGCCGCCGCCGGGAGTCTCAGCCGGGAGCTGGGCTATAATGCGTAGGGCGTTCCGCCATACGGAATTATGTTCTGCTTTGCGAAAAGGATATTTTCTTTTGCCGGGGCAGATGGTAAAATAGACTTATGATAGAAAAGACTGCCGCCATGGTGCGGCGCTCTTTTCGACGAGCGTGATATGCAAATGAGGATAACGGAGGAAAAACGGTGAAGAGAACGAGTGGAAAGCGGTGGATATCGCTGGTACTGGCGCTGTGCCTGTGCCTGCTGGTTGGCTGCGGCGGCAAGCAGACGGGCTACGACCCCCTGAAAGGGGTGGAGACCCGGATGATCACTGACTCCGCCGGACGACAGGTGGAGATCCCTGCCGAGATTACCCGCATCGCGCCCAGCGGCTCCACAGCCCAGATGATCCTGATGCCGGTGGCCTATGACCTGCTTGTGGGGCTCAGCAGCAGCCCCAGCACGGCACAGATGCCCTATTTTCCGGAGGAGATGCGGTATCTGCCCACCTTCGGCCAATTCTACGGCAGCAAGGCCAGCCTGAATATGGAGTCCCTCATCGCCGCCCAGCCCCAGCTCATTATCGACTTGGGCGACGCCAAGGACAGCATCGCCAAGGACATGGACACCATTCAGAAGCAGACGGGCATCCCCACCATCTTCATCGAAGCGGATCTGGATGATATGGCGGCGGCCTACCGGACGCTGGGGGACATTCTGGGGCGGCAGGAGCAGGCGGAGGAACTGGCGCAGTTCATTGACCGCACTGTCACCATGGCCCAGACCAACGCCGCAAAAATCCCGGAGTCTCAGCGACTCAAGGTGCTCTTCGGCACCGGATCCACGGGCCTTGCCTGCAACGCAGCCGGGTCCGCACAGGCGGATGTCATCGCCCTTGTGGGGGCGGTGAACGCCATCATCCCGGAAGAAGTTACCAACCGGGGCGGCGGTACCACCGTCAGTCTGGAGGAGGTATACGCCGTGGAGCCGGATGTTATTCTGCTGTCCTCCGGCGGCCCCTACGATACCCTGACGGAAGGGGACTGGGCGGGCCTCACCGCCGTGCAGCAGGGGCGGTACTACGAGATACCGGGCCTGCCCTACGACTGGATGAGTTCCCCACCGTCGGTGAACCGGGTGCTGGGCATCTGGTGGCTGGGGAATCTGCTGTACCCCCAGCTGTATGACTACGATATGACGGCTGTGGCACAGGAGTACTACCGGCTGTTCTGGCACTATGATCTGTCGGCGGAGAAGGCGGCCGGGATGCTGAGCCGATCCACCCTGCGGACGTGACCCCATACGGGGAGGAGAACCTGCGAGGAAGAAGTGCAATATCCGCCTGAGGCGGCTGACCCTGTGGCGGCATCGCCACCGACACCCTGACGGTGAAGTAGGCTATTACGGCATGGACAGCAGCCAGTATGTGGAGGCGGGGACGTACCACGGGACAGAACTTCAGGAGAACCTCACCATGTACTACGAGGCATATACCTTCTTCCGTCCCACGGGGGAGGGAGACTACCGGGTGGTGGTGGTGGACTCTGCCTACGGCATCCACATCGACGAGCTGCTGGAGTATACCCGCATCCATCTGAACGACGTACGGTCGGTGCAGTTCGATACACGGGATCAGGACGTGGGGCCTTCACCTCCTTTACGAGGTCCGAGCTGTTCCGGCCCCGGTACTATTTCGAGGATCTTCCGGCCCATCTGATGCCCGTCTACGGCGAGAAGGGCGGCATCACCGGCGAACCCGGCGGCGGCGCCGGTGTACTGTATTTCAAAAAAGAGAGGGACGAATAAATGAGTACCTTGTTTCACAATATCCTGCGGGCAGCAGCCAGCGCCATGGAGATTCCGGTGGTGATCTGCCTGCTGCTGTTGGCGTTTTCCGTGTTTTCACTGGGTTGGTGGCTGGCGGAGCTGCTGGGAGAGCGGCGGCATATGAACGCCAGTCTGCCCCTGCTGCTGGAGACCATGCGAAGCGGCTCCAGCAGCAGGAGGGCCTCTCCGGCGGCGAGGATCTGGAAAAGCGGGGTGAGGTGTACTATGATGCCAGGACCGGCACCTATTACATCGTCCCCAATGCGGCGGGGAACTGACCCATGGAGAAGTTGATGGCCGGGAGGACCTACCGGCGTCGCTTTCTCCTGCTGGGCGGGGTGTGCCTGCTGCTTCTGCTGGGTTCCATGCTGGTGGGGCGCTACGGTCTGTCTGCGGGTAAGCTCCTGCATATGCTGTGGACAAGGCTCACCGGCGGCGCTGCGGACTGGTCCGTCAGCGACGAGAAGGTGGTGTTTGCCATCCGTCTGCCCCGCATTGCGGCGGCAGCGCTGGTGGGTGCGGCGCTGGCCGTCTCCGGCACGGCCTATCAGGGAATGTTCCGCAACCCCATGGTGTCGCCGGATATTCTGGGGGCCTCCACCGGCGCAGGCTTCGGCGCAGCGCTGGCTATCCTGCTGGGGGCCGGGTATTTCGGCATCTCCCTGTCCGCCTTCTGCTTCGGTCTGCTGGCCGTGGCGGCGGCGTGGCTGGTGAGCCGTCTGTCTCGCTCAGACCCCACGGTAGCGCTGATCCTGGCGGGTATGATGATCTCCTCCCTGTTTTCCGCCGGGACGTCCTTTATCAAGCTGGTGGCGGATACCCAACAGCAGCTGCCTGCCATCACCTATTGGCTCATGGGCAGCCTCAGCTCCATCAAGGCCGAGGACGTGCGCTTTCTGGTGCTGCCGGTGGCGGTGGGACTGCTGCCGCTGTTTCTCCTGCGCTGGCGGATGAACTTGCTGACGGTGGGAGAGGAGGAGGCCCAGTCCATGGGCGTGCGGACGGGGGCACTGCGTCTGGTGGTGATCCTGTGCGCCACGCTGCTGACCGCCGCCAGCGTGGCGGTGTCCGGCATGATCGGCTGGGTGGGTCTGGTGATCCCCCACTTCTGTCGTATGCTGTTCGGCTACGACTACCGGCGGCTGATCCCGGCGGCGGCCCTGTTTGGAGCGGCTTTCCTGCTGGCGGTGGATGACATCGCTCGGCTGGTGACCACCGGTGAGCTGCCTCTGGGTATCCTGACGGCCTTCGTGGGAGCGCCGCTGTTTCTGTATCTCATCATCACGGGAGGGCGACGGCATGAGCATTGACGTAGAGAGACTCTCCTTTTCCTACGGCGCTCACCCGGTGCTGCGGGATGTCAGCTTCCGGGCCGAGCCCGGACAGCTGGTGGCAGTGTTGGGGCCCAACGGGGCGGGGAAGAGCACCCTGTTCCGCTGTATGCTGGGCTTTCTGCCCCACTATCAGGGGAGCATCTCCCTGTGCGGGCGGGACGTGCGGCATCTGCCCCGGCGGGAGCTGGCCCGCCTGGCGGCGTATATCCCCCAGTCCAGCCAGCCGTTGTTCGACTACACCGTCCGGGACACGGTGCTCATGGGCGCCGCCGGAGGGCTGGAGCCTCTGCGGCAGCCGGGACGGCAGCAGCTGGAGACGGCGCAGCGCATGATGGAGCTGGTGGGCATCGCCCCGCTGGCAGACCGGGGCATCCGCCGCATTTCCGGCGGCGAGCGGCAGCTGACCCTCATCGCACGGGCCTTGGCCCAGCAGGCGAGGATCTTGCTGATGGACGAGCCTGCCGCCAATCTGGATTACGGCAACCAGTTTAGGCTCCTGCAGCAGGTGCGCCGCCTAACGGAGCAGGGCTACACGGTGCTGCTGTCCACCCATGATCCGGAGCACGCCCTTCGCTTCGCCACCCATGTGCTGGCCCTCCACGGCGGCACGGTGGCGGCCTGCGGCCCGGTGGAGGAGATGCTGACGGAGGAGTTGCTGCACGCCCTGTACCGTATCCCTCTGACGGTGGCGCAGGTGCCGGTCACCGGCGGCACGGTCCGCAGCTGCGTCTATGACCCGGCCAAGCCGTGAAGCTGTATATCATGCCCTGTGGGGCTGCATATAAAAATTTTCAGAGAGGAAGGGACCTACACAGGAAGCAACACAGGAAGCGTGTATCGGCGCTGCTGCTGACTTTGTGCATGGGGCTGAGTTTGGTGATGCCGGTCTCGGCTCTGGACGGACAGGTGCAGGCAGAGCGGCGGGAAGGCTATGACGCTGCCACCATCCACTATACGGACGGCGAAGGCAATGAGCGGCCTTTACCGAGACGGCTTCCGGCTGCGCCTATACCCTGCCGGAGGGCGTAACGGAAGAGCAGGTCACGGTGGAATACTTCTCCACCACCCGCTGGGACGGGGCAGTGGATCTCTCGTGGTATAACGGGACGGATACCGAGTTCACCCTGACCACCCCGGCACAGCTGGCGGGTGTGGCAGAGCTGGTGAACAGCAATACCGCCGACTTCGCCGGCAAGACCATCCGCCCGGGGGCGGACATCTCCCTGCTGCGGTATGAGGAGACGGGCAAGCCCTGGTGAGACGGCATCGGCAATCTCTCCAAGGCCTCCGGCGGCGCCGTAGGTTACCAGTTCTGGAAGAAGGGTACCGAGAATCTGGTGGCCGCCACGGAGTATGTGACGCTGGATGCCCTGCTGCAAAGCGCCGGGGCCTCCTTCCGGGAGGAGATGTACATCACGGCGGCGGATGCCACGGGCTTCAGTGCCCAGCTGTCCTATGTGGACTACACCAGCTGCCGCTACTATGTCACTGCCGACGGCGATAAGATCGATGCCCCGGCGGCACTGGCCCTGACCTGGGCCTCCGGCACCGGTACGCTGGAGGAGGTGGCCGCCAAGGCCGAGAACAGCGGAAGCATCCGCTTCTGCTACGGTATCAGCGCCGACCAGTATGGCAGCGCCGCCGGAAAGCGGCTGGTGTCCGGCGTCACCTCTGTGACCCTCACCGCCTGCGCCCATACCGGCAAGACCGTGCAGGTGCCGGAGGTACCCGCCACCTGCACAGAGACCGGCCTTACCGCCGGTGTCCGCTGCACCGATTGCGGCAAGGTGATCTCCGGCTGCGAGACCATCCCCGCTACCGGCCACGATACGGAGCTGGTGGGTGCTATGGCTGCTACCTGCACCGAGGACGGCTATACCGGTAACGAGGTCTGCAAGGTTTGCCAGACGGTGGTGAAGAAGGGGGAGACCATCCCCGCTCTGGGCCACGACTACAAGGACGGCAAGTGCAGCCGCTGCGGCGCTGAGGAGCCCACCACGCCTGTGGAGCCCGGCAAGCCGGGTGAGCCTTCCCGGCCCGCCCAGCCGGAGAAACCCACTACGCCCGATACCCCCGCACCGGCGACAGCAGCAACGTGACCGCCCTGTGGGTTGTGTTGGCTGTGGCTGGCGTGGGCATCATCGTGCTGGTGGTGCTGCTTGTCACTAAGCGCAAGAATAAGAAGGACTAAGCTTCATCGGGAGAAAGCCCTGCGCCCACACGGGCCGCAGGGCTCTCCTGCCCCCGTCTGTGCCGAAGGGGAGGAGATTTTGCGCCGCCGGAGCCTTTTTCCTATTGTGCATCTGCCGCCGACATGGTATGATAATATCAGTAATGAGCAAGGGTAAACACGCCTGACAGCTTGTCCTCCCGGCGATTTTACGCTTCGTCTCGGTGGGCATCGGCCTGCCGGGGCGCCTCTATCCGGTAAAACTGGCGGCTCTGCCGCCTCTAAAGCATAAGGAGAGCGAAAAACTATGAAATTAGGTATCGGCGAAAGCGAGCCTGTTTCTGAAACTCTCCGCAAACGCACAAATGCCGATAAAGCTTGATAGGGCAGGCATTTTCGGATGAAGTCAAAACATAAAAGTTCCTATTTCCCTACGCATCCCCACGCAGAAATGGCGTAAAAATGGCGTAGAGGAACCGGCGGTACGCAGTTGCGAAAATCGCCTGCTGCAACATTACTAAGAATATTCAAGCTGCCCTGCGCACCGGCGCAGAGAGATACAAGGCGTTTCACTCCTTTGATCCTCCAAACAAAAAATGAGCCTTCTCCGTTTGGGATAGAAACGGAAAAAGCTCATTTGTATTGTACACGCCTGTCAAGCGGCGCAGAACTTTGGCAGCGCTATGCCTCATCCTCCGCCAGCATACGGTATCCGACGCCAAGCTCGTTGATGATGTAGCGTTTTTCGCCGGGCGTCACGCCCATTTTCTTGCGGATGTTCTTCATGTTGACTTGCAGCTTTTTGACGCTGCCATAGTCCGAATACCCCCAGACCGCCCGAATGATGGCGGCATACGTCAGTACCTTTCCGGCGTGAACGGAGAGAAACGCCATGATGTTGTATTCCGTCTGGGTCAGGTCGATCTCCTCTTTCCCTACAAAAACCTGCCGTGTATCGTAATCGATCAGCAAGTCCTGCAGGCGGAATTTCCCACCATGGGAACTTTCCTTCTCTTCGCTGTGCCGATGGCTGCGGAGAACGGCACGGATACGAGCCAGCAATTCCTCCGTGCCAAAGGGCTTGGTGATATAATCATTCGCCCCCAGATCCAACGCCTCCACCTTGTCCCTCTCGTTGGAACGGGCGGAAAGCACAATGATGGGCACGGTGTCTGTCTCCCGAACTTCTTGAATCAAGCTCATACCGTCTCGATCCGGCAGACCAAGATCCAAAAGGATGAGGTCCGGATGATGGGAGGCATACATCATCATGCCAAGCTCGCAGGTTTCCGCACAGAGCACCTGATAGTCGCTGGTTTCCAGATTGGCTTTGATAAAGCTTCGGATGTTGGCCTCATCCTCTACGATCAGAATTTTGTACTTGTTATTGCCCATCGTCCTCACCCCCTCTTTCCAGAGCAAAGCGGAATACCGCGCCGCCGCCCTTCCTATTTTCCACAGTGATCTCGCTGCCGTGCGCCTTGACGATGGCGGCGCACACGGATAGTCCGATCCCCATATTGCTGCGGGTCCCGTCCACCGGCGCAGCGGACTTTTCATAACTTCCGGTGAAAATCTTTTGAAGTGCATCCTCCGGGATGCCGCAGCCGTTGTCGGCAACCTCAAATACCGCCTTATCCCCCACAAGAGAAACGGAAAGCGTCAGCTCCGTCATGCCTTTTGCGTGGAATACGGCATTTTCCAGAAGATTCAGCAGTACCTGTTCAATAAGGAGCGAATCCATGGGAATGTCCACAAATTCCTCCGGTATCTGTGTGATGACCTTCTGATTCGGATACTTTTTGGAAAACTTCATGAGAACCGAGTCAATCAGCTCATCCAGAACCGTGGGTGTCTTCACGACTTCCACTTTCGCGCCGTCGATTCTTGTAACCGACAGAAGATTTTCAACCATGCGGATGAGCCATTCGCTGTCCTCCTGAATTTCTCCCAACAGCTTGAGCTGCTGCTCCTTTGGCAGCGCATCATACTTGGAGATCAGCGTGGAGGAGGACCCGTATATAGAGGTGAGTGGTGTGCGCAGATCATGGGAAATCGCCCGCAGCAGATTGCCCCGCATTCGCTCTTTTTCATTCTCTGCCCGCAGCTTTTCCTGATCCCGAATGCGGCTGTTCAGCGTACTGGTGAAAACGGCAACTGCCAGCATAATGACGGCAGATAAGATGCTTTCCCCCACGAAAAAGTCGAAGACATAATAGGGATAGGTAAAGGCAAAATTCACCGCAAATACGCTGACAATTGCCGAAGTGATGCCATAGCAATACCCGTGGGTTTTCAGCGAGATCAAAAACACGCCGAACACAAAGATCATGGGTACCAGCGTCTGCATGGTAAAGAGCTTCTGAATCAGCAAATTGACGGCAAAGGCACTGCAAAAAATAAGGATCGAAAATAGAGTATCCTTTTGTCGCTGTCGACTCTTCATCATGCTTCTCCTGAAATTTATTGCGGTATCATACGCCATATTTTTCGGTTTCGGGCGAAGCCCGGGAGAAAAACGGCTTAAATCCAGTGGTATAAATAACTGCCAGCAGTTATTATATCGCATAAGCGGAAGCGCTTCAAGATTTCTCACAGGAGGAGATTGCGCCGCACTCGTTTCTTTACCGAATCTACACCGGAAAAATGCTATAATATAAGCACACAATAAGCACACAGCAAAAAGGAAAAAGAAATCCGTGGAAAATGACAGTAGCGACGATAACGGTAACTGCTCTTATATGGTCTGTTCGTATGTGGCATATCTACGCCCTTTGCTGCGGTATCGGGTATAGGTGTGTCTTTTTTGCATGGAATGATCGTATGAACAGAACATAAAGGGGTTTGAAATGAATTATTTTGGAAGCATTTTCGCAATGGTGGCCTGCATCGTCATGTCCGCCTATTTCAGCGCCACAGAAACGGCGTTCTCGTCCCTGAATAAGACC
>OLSP01003510.1_pt1 | contig 10805 bp, 8 predicted proteins | sample 1672941 | NCBI WGS metagenome assembly OLSP01 (sample SAMEA3136739, study PRJEB25190) | human gut metagenome | reverse complement strand
TGTGGTGTGCCGGGAACATTTAACGTACATAATGCGTTAGGTGCGATCAGTATTGCCGGTCATATGGGTGTTACCGTAGAGCAGATGAACAAGGCACTCCGCCACTTCAGCGTAAAGGGAAGAGTACAGATTGTTCCGACAGGATATGACTATACATTAATTATTGACTACGCACATAATGCCGTAGCCTTAGAGAGTATTTTAAATACATTACGAGCTTATGATCCACCAAGATTAATCAGTTTATTTGGCTGTGGTGGTAACCGTTCCAAACTCCGCCGTTATGAGATGGGTGAGGTATCTGGAAAGCTTGCGGACTTTACGATTATTACTTCCGATAACCCAAGATTTGAAGAGCCACAGGCAATCATTGATGATATTTTAATTGGAATGAAGAAGACAGACGGAGAATATATTTCTATTATTGACCGTCATGAGGCAATCTCTTACGCTATGCATCACGCACAGCCAGGAGACATCGTTGTTCTCGCCGGAAAAGGACATGAGACCTATCAGGAGATTGAAGGCAAGAAGTATCATATGAGCGAAGAAGAAATCGTTCAGGATGTTTTAGATGGCAAATATTAAAGAAAAGGAAGGATTATGGGAGACAGTAATACAAGATATGCTGATATAATCATTGATATTTCCCATGAGGCACTCGACAGGGTATTCCAGTACAGGGTGCCTCTTTCCTTATGGAAAGAAGTGCGGCCAGGCAGCAGAGTTTTTGTTCCGTTTGGAAGAGGAAACCGGGAGACGGAGGGCTATGTTGTCGCGATTCGCCCGGAAGCAGATTATGAAGAAAGTAAGATTAAAGAAATTCTCCGGGTAAATACAGAGGGAGTTTCTGTGGAGTCAGAACTTATCAAGGTTGCTTCTTTCTTAAAAGAACAATATGGTTCCACGATGATACAGGCCCTTCGCACTGTGCTTCCGGTAAAAGCAAAAATGAAACCCAAAGAAGAAGTATTTATTACTCTTTCTGCAGATATAGAAGCTGCACAGAAGCTTCTTGCCGAATGGGAGCAGAAGCATTATGTGGCGAGGGCAAGATTTCTTTTCCTGTTAATAGAAAAGGGAAGAATCACGAAGGAAGAAGCGGTAAAAGGCTGTAACTTTCCGCTAAAAGAGATACGAAGACTCGCAGAGCAGGGCATTGTAAAGTTAGAGTCAAGGATTAAGTACAGGAATCCATTCCCAGAGCTTACAAAGAGAAGTACAGGATGGCCGCTCAATGAAGAACAGCAGGCGGTCGCAGACAACTTTCAGAAAGACTATGACAATGGAAAGCGGGGGACTTATCTCCTTTACGGTGTGACGGGAAGTGGAAAGACAGAAGTGTATCTTGCACTAATTGAACAGGTACTTGCAAAGAAAAAGCAAGTAATTGTACTGATTCCAGAGATTTCGTTAACGTATCAGACGGTGAGACGTTTTTATGAACGGTTTGGAGAGCGGATTGCTGTCATTAATTCGAGAATGTCAAAGGGAGAAAAGTCCGATGCCTGTGAGCGGATAAGGGCAGGAGAAGCCGATGTGATTATCGGGGCACGCTCCGCACTGTTTGCTCCGACGGAGAGACTTGGACTGATTATCATTGACGAGGAACATGACGGAGCGTATAAGAGTGATACTTCTCCGAAATATCATGCAAGAGAAACGGCAGTTTACCGGGCAGGTCTTTGCGGGGCAAGTGTTGTCTTAGGTTCAGCAACTCCTTCAGTGGAGGCGTATGCAAGAGCATTAAGTGGAGAATATAAACTGTGGACCCTGAAAAAGCGAGCGGGAAAAGCGATGCTTCCAACTACGCAGATTATTGACCTGAGGGAAGAATTTAAAAAAGGAAACCGCTCGATTTTCAGCGGGGAATTACACAAAAAAATAGAAGAACGTCTGGCAAAAAAGGAACAGATTATGCTATTTTTAAATCGGCGTGGTTTTGCAGGATTTGTTTCCTGTCGTGCCTGTGGACAGGTTATCAAGTGTCCACACTGTGATGTGACACTTACTTACCATAGGAATGGAAAGCTGCGCTGCCATTACTGTGGTTATGAAGAAACTTTTATAAAGCAGTGTCCGATTTGCAAAAGCTCACATGTAGCCGCATTTGGTCTTGGAACAGAAAAGGTAGAGGCGGCACTCCATGCAGAGTTTCCGACAGCCAGAGTTCTCCGTATGGATATGGATACGACAAGAAGAAAGCATGCCCATGAGGAGATGCTTGCCGCATTTTCTAAGGGTGAGGCAGATATTCTTTTAGGAACACAGATGATCGTAAAGGGGCATGATTATGCTAATGTAACGCTGGTAGGGATTCTAGCGGCAGATTTATCCCTTCATGAACAGGATTTCCGAAGTGGAGAGAAAACATTTCAGCTTCTCTGTCAGGCAGCAGGAAGGGCAGGAAGAGGAGACAAAAGAGGGGATGTTATCATCCAGACCTATTCGCCGGAGCATTATTCAATTACAACAGCAGCGGAGCATTCGTATGAGAACTTTTTTAAGGAAGAGTACACTTACCGTCAGTTAATGGGATACCCACCGTGTGCACACATGCTTGTAATCCTGGTACAGTCAGGAGATGAATCACAGTCCGTCATTGCGAGACTCCGCATTGAGAAAATGATTGAGCAAAGCCAGGTAGGACAGGAAGTACCCGTACAGATTTTAGCACCAGGACAGGCAAGCCTTTCCAAGTTAAAAGATGTGTATAGACAGGTGCTTTACTTAAAACATAAAGATAAAGAGACATTACTGGATTTGAAAAGAAGATTAGAGCCTGTTTTAGAGAAGCATCCAATGTTTGCAGGAATAACGATTCAGTTTGATTTTGACCCACTGTCGCATTACTAGAGCATTTTTCAAACACGCTCTAAGTGACTTTACGGCAGGCGTTTGCAATGTTATAATTAAAGATACAGCTTTTTGTATAACCATTATAAAAAGATAGAATAAAAGATAAAATAAGAAAGATAAAGGAATACCAGGAGGAAAAGAAATGGCAATTCGTAAAATCCGCTTTATTGGCGACCCATGTTTAAATAAAGTATGTAAACCAGTACAGAAAATCACACCATCCATTGAGACGTTGATTGAGGATATGTTTGATACTATGTATGAGGCAAGAGGTGTTGGTCTTGCAGCACCACAGGTAGGAATTTTAAGAAGAATCTGTGTCATTGACGTTATGGACGGAGATCCTATCATCCTTATCAATCCTGAAACAGCTGGTGAGCAGACAGATGAGGAAGGATGCTTAAGCATTCCAGGTAAATGTGCCAGCGTAACAAGAGCTGATTATGTAAAAGTGAAGTCTTTTGATATGGAGTTAAATCCAGTAATTATCGAGGGAGAGGGACTTCGTGCAAGAGCATTACAACATGAGATAGACCATCTTGACGGCGTGCTTTACGGCGAGAGAGCGAATGAGCCATACCATGATGTGGAGGAAGAAGAATGCGAGTAGTATTTATGGGAACACCGGACTTTGCGGTTCCTACGTTAGCAGCTCTTATAGAGAACCATGAAGTTGTCGGTGTAGTAACACAGCCGGATAAGAGAAAAGGTCGCGGTAAGGCGATGGCATTTACTCCGGTAAAAGAGAAGGCTTTAGAGTATGACATTCCTGTTTATCAGCCAGTAAAGGTAGGAGAAGAAGAATTTATCGAGACACTTCGCGGACTCGATCCTGAAGTTATCGTTGTAGCTGCTTTTGGACAGATTCTTCCAGAAAGCATTTTAAATATGCCAAAGTATGGATGCATTAACGTACATGCTTCCTTACTTCCAAAGTACCGTGGGGCTGCCCCGATTCAGTGGTCCATCATTGATGGGGAAAAAGAAACGGGTGTAACAATCATGTACATGGAAAAAGGGCTTGATACCGGAGATATGATTGACAAAGTTGTTGTACCAATTGATGCAAAAGAAACAGGAGAGTCACTTCATGATAAGTTAGCAGCGGCAGGCGGCCCGTTATTATTAGAAGTACTTGAAAAGTTAGAAGCAGGAACGGCAGTACGCACTCGGCAAAATGATGAGGAGAGCTGCTATGCAAAGATGCTTACAAAAGATTTAGGTAAGATTGACTGGAATAAAGATGCCGCTTCAATTGAACGTCTGATCCGCGGGCTTAACTCCTGGCCAAGTGCCTATACCGCTTTCCACGATAAAACTTTGAAAATCTGGGATGCTGATGTGGAGAAGGAAAATGGAAGCGCACAGCCGGGAGCTGTTGCAAAAGTGACTTCCGATGCTATTTATGTACAGACAGGAGAGGGACTTCTTAAAATCAATGAAGTACAGATTCAGGGTAAAAAGAGAATGCCGGTTAAAGCTTTTCTTCTTGGACATAAGGTAGAGGAAGGTACTCTTCTGGGAGAGAATGCTTAATACAATATTAAAAATTATTTTGTAATATTGAGTTATAATATATCTAGTAGGTTGCATTCATTGCATGAATTGTAGCAGAACAAAACAGACACGAAGAAAGGAAATGCAGATGGAGAAGCGGACAGATATGAGGGCAGAGGCTCTTGATACGCTGATTGATATTGAAAGAAATAAAAAGCTTTCCCACATCGCAATCGGGGAGACACTGATGCGGAACCAGTTTGAAAAAAAGGCAGACAGGGCTTTTTATACCAGACTTTGTGAGGGAGTGACCGAGAGAAAGATTTATCTCGATTATATTCTAGACCACTATTCAAAAACACCGATGAAGAAATGTAAGCCACTCATCCGTTCTCTTCTGCGAATGGGAGCTTATCAGATTCTCTTTATGGATGTAAGAGATGCGGCAGCCTGTTCGGAGGCGGTATCTCTTGCAAAGAAAAGAGGATTTGGCAGACTGAGCGGCTTTGTAAATGGAGTGCTCCGCACTCTTGTAAGAGAAAAGGAAAACCTTCCGGTTCCAGATAAAAAAGACGATGTAAAGTATGTAAGTATTACCTATTCCGTACCCGAATGGCTGAGTAAGCTCATCATAGAACAGTATGGGAAGGAAAGTGCAGAGAAGATTTTTGCTTCTTTCCTGGAGGCAAGACCGCTCACAATCCGTACCAATTTAAGCAAGACAACACCGGAAGAACTGGAAAAAGAATTGGAAGAGGCAGGAGTAAAAGTAGAAAAAGGGAATTATCTCCCGTATGCCTTTACCATTTCTAATCTCAATTATCTTGGAAAGATTGCCGCTTTCCGCCAGGGAAAGTTTGCTGTACAGGATGAGAGTTCCCAGCTTGCAGTAGCAATCGCAGATATAAATGAGGGCGATTTTGTTCTTGATGTCTGTGCAGCGCCGGGTGGAAAGACATTCCATGCGGCGGACAGATTAAAGGGAGCAGGAAAGGTCCTTTCCAGAGATTTGACAGAATATAAAACAGAACTCATTGAGGAGAATAAAGACCGGATGCACTACGAGAATGTAGAGGTGCAGCAATGGGATGCGTTAGAGGAAGATGAAAGTCTGTTAGAAAGTGTAGATGTGCTTCTTGCAGACCTGCCTTGCAGCGGACTTGGCATTATGGGCAGAAAGAACGATATTAAGTACCAGATGACAGAGGAACAGCTTAGCGAACTTGCCGCTTTGCAAAGGCAGATACTTTCTGTCGTATGGAAGTATGTAAAGCCGGGCGGCCAGATGATATTTTCTACCTGTACTTTGAATAAAGGGGAGAATGCAGAGAACATAAAGTGGATTGAGGAAAATACACCATTACATCTGGTATCTATCGAGGAGTATTTGCCACAGAATCTTAAAAACCGAACAGGAAGTCAGGGATATTTACAGCTCATACCAGGAGAAGATACCTGCGACGGCTTCTTTATTTCTAAATTTAAAAGACCGGAGGCGAAGTAGTATGGATTCTAGTATGGATTTAAAGTCCATGACATTAGAGGAACTGACCGATTGTGTCATGGAACTTGGTGAGAAAAAGTTCCGGGCAAAGCAGATTTATGGATGGCTTCATCAAAAACTCGTAAGAAGTCCGGAAGAGATGAAAAATGTTCCAGCCAAATGTATTGAAAAGCTTTTAAAAGAGCATCCATTCTATGGAGTAGAAGAAGTAGAACATTACGAGTCGAAGATAGACGGCACACAGAAGTTTTTATTTTCGCTCCACGATGGTAACATGGTAGAGAGCGTACTTATGAAGTATAAGCATGGTAATTCTGTCTGTATTTCTTCACAGGCGGGCTGCCGGATGGGCTGCCGGTTTTGTGCATCTACCTTGTTGGGACTTTCAAGAAATCTGTATCCATCCGAAATGCTTGATCAGATTTATGCGATTCAGAAGGCAACAGGAGAGAGAGTTTCCCATCTGGTTGTTATGGGAACAGGAGAACCTTTTGATAACTTTGAGTCTTTATGCCGGATGATTGAATTACTTTGTTCGCCAGATGGCTTAAATATCAGTCACAGAAATATTACCGTATCTACTTGTGGAATTGTGCCAAAGATTTATGAATTTGCAGACAGAAATCCACAGGTAACATTGGCAATTTCCTTACATTCACCGAATGATACGATGCGAAGAGAGCTTATGCCAATCGCCAATAAATATTCGATGGATGAATTGATGGAAGCTGCCAGATATTATACCAGAACAACTGGAAGAAGAATTACATTTGAATACAGCCTCGTAAAGGGGGTTAATGATAAAAAGGAACACGCACAGGAACTCATTTCCAGAGTAAAAGGAATGAACTGTCATATTAATCTGATTCCGGTTAACCCGATTAAGGAAAGAGATTTTGAGCAGTCAACGCAGAATAATGTAGCAGCATTTAAACATATATTGGAGAGACAACATATTCAGGTAACTGTGCGCCGGGAGATGGGAAGAGATATCCAGGCAGCCTGCGGACAGTTAAGAAAGAGCTATAAAGAAAGGAGTGGGGACGAATGAAATCTTTCGGCATGACGGATATCGGAAGAAAGCGAAAAGTAAATCAGGACTATTTGTTTTTTTCCGATGAGCCGGTAGGATGCTTTCCGAACCTCTATATTGTAGCGGACGGAATGGGTGGACATAAAGCTGGAGATAAAGCGTCATCCTATGCAGTAAACCGATTTGTGGAGCTGGCAAGGAAAGAGACAAAAGAGCTTCCTTTCCTTGTTATGGAACGGCTTCTCAATGAAGTGAATGAGGAAGTGTATACGCTGTCTTGTAAAGAAGAACAGTATTCTGGAATGGGAACAACATTTGTTGCGGCAACCGTAGTAGATGGGACAGCATACATTATGAATATAGGGGATAGCCGTCTGTACTATTTCGATGAAAAGATTCATCAGGTGACGATGGATCATTCTCTTGTAGAAGAACTGGTACGGGCAGGAGAACTTGACCGGGCAGAAAGTCGGAATCATCCACAAAAGAATATTATTACAAAGGCCGTGGGCGTGGCAGAAGATGTCCAGCCGGATTTCTTTATCGTAGATATGAAGGAGAATAGCCGGATTTTGCTCTGCTCCGACGGTTTGTCTAACATGGTAGACGATGAAAAACTGGAAGAGATTTTATCAGGGGAAGGAACAGAGGAAGAACTGGCAGAAAAATGTATAGAAGAAGCTTTGTTTTATGGCGGCCTTGATAATATCGCAGTTGTCATCGCCCAGAATAGAAATGGGAGGTGAAGATATTGCTGCAAAAGGGTACTTTTTTAGGTGGAAGATATGAGATACTCGAGCATATTGGCTCAGGAGGAATGGCAGATGTATATAAAGCCAGATGCCATAAGTTAAACCGTTATGTAGCAATAAAGGTTCTGCGCCGGGAATATTGTGATAATGAGAGCTTTGTAAGAAAGTTTACAGTAGAAGCACAGTCAACCGCAGGATTAACACACCCGAATATCGTAAATATTTATGATGCGGGAAATGAAGAGGGTGTACATTATATCGTAATGGAACTTGCAGAAGGCATGACTCTCAAACGATATATCAGACGTTACGGAAGACTCAGTGCCAGAGAGACTGTAGACTTTGCAATTCAGATTGCAAGCGGACTGCAGGCAGCGCATGAACATCACATTATTCACAGAGATATTAAGCCGCAGAATATTTTGGTATCAGATAGTGGTACGATAAAAGTGACAGATTTTGGAATTGCCAGAGCAGCAACTGGGGATGATACGATTTCTTCCAGTGCGATGGGATCTGTGCGCTACCTTTCGCCGGAGCAGGCAAGGGGCGGCTACGCAGACGAAAGAAGCGATATTTATTCTCTGGGAATTACTATTTATGAGATGGCAACTGGAAAGGTTCCGTTTGATGGAGAGAATACAGTAGCAATCGCACTCATGCATTTAAGAGATGAAATTACACCACCAAGATGTTATTTCCCGGATATTCCGGCAAGTCTTGAAAAGATTATCTTAAAATGTACGATGAAACAGCCAGAACAGCGTTATCAGAGTGCGGCAGAACTGATTCTTGATTTACAGAAAGTATTTCTTTCTCCAGATGGAAGTTATGTGTATGTGAATCCGCTCGTAGATGATTCTCCAACAATTCAGAGAAATAAAGAGGATATTACAAAGATAAGAAAGTCATTAAATAAGTCTGGCAACCGAAGAAAAGAGGATAGCACAAAAGACAGAATACGAATTAATGAAGAAAATGAAGAGGATGAGGATTATAAAGACGATAAAGAAATGAATCCAAAGCTCGAAAAGATGATTCTTTTAATTACGGTTCTGTTTGGTGTTTTAGTTGCCTGTGTTGTATTTTATTTTATAGGAAATTCATTGCATTTATTCCAGCCATCTTCTGGAACAACACAGCAGAGTACAGAACAGACAACGCAGGACAGAACAAAAGCAACGACAACGGAAGAGAAAAAGACAGAATATGTTAAGATGCCAAAATTACTTGATCTGACGAAGAATGCAGCAGAGGATGAGATGAAGGCAATTGGTTTGAAGGCAGACTTTGCATATGAAAAGGGAAGCAGCAGCGATGACAGCGATCTTATTGTTGTGAAGCAGCAGTATAAAAAAGGAGAATCTCTCGCCGTTGGAACGAAAGTGAAGCTTACGCTTGGCAAAAAGGAATCTTCCACTACTGCAGCAGAAAAGGTGGAAGTACCGGCTTTGGTGAATTATACAGAAAAGAAAGCAGAGCAGGAGTTAAAGAAGCTTGGCCTTAAGGTGAAGAAAGCATATGCTAATAGCGATACGGTCAAAGAAGGCTATGTGATTAAGCAGAGTCCAAAAGGCGGAAGTATCGTAAACACAGGATTTGCAGTAACAATTACTATCAGCAAAGGCGTGAGCAAGACAACAGTGCCATCCTTAATTGGAGTTTCTCAGAGTGTTGCCGAAAGAGAGCTAAACAGAGTGGGATTAAAGCTTGGCTCTGTCAGCTACGATTACAGTGGTGAAGTTGGCGAAGGCGATGTCATTTCCCAGGGAATCGAGTCAGGAACATCTGTAGACAAAGGTACTAAAGTACCGATTGTGCTCAGTCTTGGTGAGCAGGAAAGTTACCGCTACGAAGGCAGCGTGACAATTGATGAACAGCCATTTGATGACGGAGCAAACGGAAGTGTAAAACTTGTGCTCAAACAGGACTCCTGGGAAAGCACGATTTATTCAAAGAGCAGTGTAAGCAATGATGATTTTCCTTTAAATGTTACATTTGAGGGCGACAGAGAAGGCTCAGGAAGCGTGATTATGTATATTGATGGAAAAGAGTATAATACTTACGATGTAAGTTTAAATGCTATTTCAGATTAAGGGAGAGCGTCGCAGTAACGGCTGATTGGCTGTTACTGCCGACGCTTTTGTTTCAATATGTACTACTTTTACGGAGGAAAGAATGACAGGAAAAATAATGAAAGGAATCGGAGGATTTTACTATGTATATGTAGAGGGCAGCGGACTGTATGAGTGTCGTGCCAGAGGAATCTTTCGTAACAAGAAAATGAAACCGAATGTCGGAGACGTTGTGGATATTGATATTTTGTCAGAAGAAGAAAAGACAGGAAATCTGATAAAAATTTACAAAAGAAAAAATCAGCTCATCCGTCCGATGGCAGCAAATGTAGACCAGGCGCTTGTTATCTTTGCAGTTCATGAACCCGAACCCAATTTTCACTTGCTGAATCGATTTCTGATCACAATGGAACAGCAGGAAATACCGGTAATTATCTGCTTTAATAAGACAGACTTAGCAACAACAGAGCAAATGCAGCAGCTTGAAAAAGATTATGAAAACAGTGGATGTCAGGTGATTTTCCAGGCAGCAGCAACAGGAGAAGGGATTACACAGATAGAAGAACTCCTTCGTGGCAAGACAACAATTATGGCAGGCCCGTCTGGTGTCGGGAAATCTTCCACTTTAAACTGTATTAGTAAAGAAAAACAGATGGAAACAGGTGCAGTCAGTGAAAAAATCAAGCGAGGAAAACATACAACAAGACATTCCGAATTAATTCATATTGGAGAGGATACCTACTTGATGGACACACCAGGATTTAGCTCCCTCTTCCTCGAAAATATCGAAAAAGAAGACCTGAAATACTATTTCCCAGAATTTGAACCTTACGAAAATACCTGCCGCTTTAATGGATGCTGTCATATCCATGAACCAGGATGTGAAGTAAAAAAAGCCTTAGAAGAAGGTAAAATCAGCAAACTCCGCTATGATGATTACTGTATGTTTTATGAGGAATTGGCACAGCAAAAGAAATGGTAATGACTGATGAAACTTGTTTTTCTTCATGGTAGAAAAATCTTTTGAGAAAGTAAGTTATTTATCCTCTTACAGCAAGAAGACTCCGACCTCTAAGGTGGGAGAT
>OLSP01003508.1_pt1 | contig 10812 bp, 7 predicted proteins | sample 1672941 | NCBI WGS metagenome assembly OLSP01 (sample SAMEA3136739, study PRJEB25190) | human gut metagenome | reverse complement strand
TGCCGTCTACAAGTCCTGCCAACGCGCGCCTGCGTTTGGAGGATTTGGCAGAGCATTGGCAGGTTATTTTGCAATTTTTAGCATAAGAGAAGTTTTGCAAGGTGTAAAAAAACACCGTTTTATGATACAATAAAAAGATATAATAACTGATTTATAGAAAATGGGTGATTGCTAGTGCGTTTAAAGTCCTTTTCAACCTATGGCTTTAAATCCTTTGCTGATAAAACTGAATTGACCTTTGACAAGGGAATTACTGCTGTTGTCGGACCGAATGGTTCAGGCAAGAGCAATATTTCTGATGCCATCCGTTGGGTGTTGGGCGAGCAGAGCGCCAAGTATCTGCGTGGCAGCAAGATGGAGGACGTAATTTTCTCCGGCAGCGGCAAGCGCAGAGCGTTGGGCGTAGCGGAGGTCACCATTGATTTTGATAACAGCGACAGGACGCTGCCGCTTGATTTTGAGCAGGTAAGCCTGACGCGCCGCATTTTCCGCAGCGGTGACAGCGAATATGCGATTAATAAGAAAAGCTGCCGCCTGAAGGATATTATCGACCTGATGGCGGATACAGGCCTTGGTAAGGGCTCTATGTCCATTATCGGCCAAAATAAAATTGATGAGGTCTTAAACAGCCGTCCCGAGGACAGACGCAGTCTGTTCGAAGAGGCTGCAGGCATTGCTAAGTACCGCCTGCGTAAGAAGGATGCGGTACGTAAGCTGGATGATACGGCCAATAACCTTACGCGTATTAACGATATCCGCAGCGAGGTAGATGCGCAGGTAGAGCCTTTGGCGCAGGCAGCAGCCAAAACGCAGCAGTTCAACGAGCTGAGCGAGGAGCTGCGCCACTGCCGTTTATCTGTACTTTTGCGTCGCTTGGACGCTTTGGAGGAAACAGGCAGAGAGCTGCAGGCGAAAAAGGAAGCGGCGGCAGGTGCGTATTCCGAGCAGGCAGCGAAGGTCGGCAGCATGCAGGCCGAGGCCGTAAAGGTACAGCAGGAGCTGGATAAGCTGGCCGAGGCTTATAATAAATTACAGGATGATATCAAGAACCGCGAAACTGCTTTGGAAAAGCTGCGCGGCGACCAAAAGGTTTTGGATGAACGTGTCAGCCAGAACGAAAAGGCCGGCGAACGCCTTGTGCAGCGCAATGAACGTTTAGAGCAGCAGGTGCGTGAGCAGGAAGCAAGAATGCAGGAGCTGGCAGCAGAGTTTGATGCTGTCGAAAAAAGACATGCTGTGGCCGATGGCGCTGTAAAGCAGCTGCAGGCGCAGCGTGACGAGCAGAGCGCCAAGCTGGAAGAGGCGAAGCGCAATGACGAGCAGGCGCAGTCACAGTTCTTCAGTGGCATGCAGGAGCTGATTAATCTCCGCAACGAGCTGCACAATCTGGAACAGGAGCAGGAGCAGCGCGCACGTCGCCGAGAGGCCCTGAAGAAAAGTATAGAAGAGGCCGAAGCGGCAGACCGTCAGGCACAGGAGCAGTACAACAGCCTGCTGGAGCAGCAATCGCAGTGCGCTCACGGCATGGAGCTGGTGCGCAAAAAGGGCGAGGAGCTGCGCAGTGCCTATGATGCAGGTCAAAAGGAGCTGCAGGCTGTACGCAGCAGTCAGCAGCAGTGCCAACGTCAGCTGACTGCGGCCGAAACACGCGAGCAGAGCTTAAAGCGTCTGCAGCAGAGCTACGAGGGCTTCAGTTATGGCATCAAGGCGGTGCTGAAGGCGCAGGAGCCTTGGCGTGAGCAGGTTGTAGGCGTGGCAGCGGAGCTGCTGCAGGTAGAAGATAAATATGTCGCTGCTATCGAAACAGCGTTGGGCGAGGGAGCACAGAACTTGGTGATGCGCTCGGCCAATGCGGCGAAGGAAGCGATAGCCTTTTTAAAGCGTACTGGTAGCGGACGCGCAACCTTTCTGCCGCTGGATACCGTACAGCGTCGCGGGCCGAACCGCGAGGAGGAAGCACTGGCAAAGCTGCCGGGAATTCTTGGCTATGCGGTAGATTTGATTGGCTTCAAGCCCGAGGCGGAAAATGCTGTCCGCTTCTTGCTGGGCAGAGTGCTGATTGCCGAAAACATTGATGCTGCCTTGGCTGCGGCAAAGGCCGGACGCTACCGTCTGCGCGTAGTTACGCTTGACGGCGATGTGGTAAACGCCGGCGGCAGTATGAGCGGCGGCAGCAAAAAGCATAAGGAAGGCTATCTGAGCCGTAATGTAGAAATTGCGCAGGCTGCAGCGCAGGTGAAACAGCTGCATGCCGAGATGCTCAGCTGGCAGGAAAAGCTGGAGGAGCTGGAAGCAACCGAAGGAAATCAGAAGGAGCAGCTGCAGCAGCTTGCTGCAAAGTTGCGTCAGCAGCAGCTGAAGGCCGACAGGCTCAAGCTCAATTTGGAGCAGGTACAGCAACAGAAAACGCGCGACAACGAGCGTTTGCTGCTGCTTTTGGATGATCGCAGTAATATTACCGCGGCCTATATGGCAAACCGTGATAAGGTGAAGGAGCTGCGTACGGCAGTTGCCGAGCGCGAGGGACAGGATACCCAGGCTAAGGAGCTTTTGGATAGCCTGAAAAAGGAAATTGCCAAATACGGCAGTGCGGTTACCGCCTTGGATAACCAGCTGCAGGATGCCCAAATTACGCTGCAGACCTCGGCCGCACGCACGCAGGATATCAGCAAGGCTATGCACAGCCTGGACCAGGATACACTGCGGCTGCAGGAGGAAATTGCTGCCAACAAAAAAGAGCAGGAGCGCAGACAGCAGGAAATTGCAGACTGCGGTGTGCAAAAGCAGAAGCTGCAGCAGCAAAGCGACGAGCTGCTGGCACAGCTGCAGCAGATTCTGGGCGGCAAGGATGACTTTGCTCAGGAGCGCGGCAGCCTGCTTGATAAACAGCAGGATATTGAAAAAGAGATTGCCGGACTGCGCAAGCAGGTGAATGACAGTGAAGCACATCTGAAGCAGACAGAGCTGGACCTGGCGCGGCACGAAAGCAACTGCGGCCATATACGTGAGCAGCTGCAGCAGGATTATCAGCTGGATGAGGCGGCGGCGCGCGGTCAGAATTTTGCCGAGCTGCAGGAAATGAATCTGGCGGCGCTGCAAAGACAGGAAAGCCGTCTGACACTGCAGATTGCGGATTTAGGACCGATTAACGCGGCGGCGATTGAAGAATATAACGCAGTGAAGGAGCGCAGCGAATTCCTGTGTAAGCAATATAACGATTTGTGTACAGCAAAGGAAAATCTGGAGGCTGTTATCGCAGAAATCAACAGCGGTATGACCAAACGCTTCAAGGAGGCCTTTGCCAAAATCAACGAATACTTTGCGCAATGTTATGTCAAGATATTTGGCGGCGGTACGGCGGTGCTGCGGCTCACCGAGCCGGATAATCTGCTGGATTCCGGTATTGACATCGATGTCCAGCCACCCGGCAAAAAGCTGCAGAGCCTGTATCTGATGAGCGGCGGCGAAAGAGCGCTGACGGTTATCGCGCTGCTCTTTGCTCTTTTGAGCTATCAGCCATCGCCGTTCTGTATCCTGGACGAAATTGACGCGCCTCTGGATGATGCCAACATTCAGCGCTTTGCCGATTTCCTGCGGGATTATGCAGGAAACACGCAGTTTATCGTGATTACACACCGCAAGGGAACAATGGAATGCGCTGATATCATGTATGGCGTAACTATGGAAGAATCCGGTGTTTCTAAACTATTATCCGTAAAAATAAATGCAAAGGAGAATGAATAATGGGATTTTTTGAGCGTTTAAAGGAAGGCCTTTCTAAAACAAGACGCAATTTTACTGACCGCATTCAGGAGCTTGTAGGCCTGTCTGCTGCGATTGACGATGATTTTCTCGATGAGCTGGAAATGATTCTGTTATCTGCGGACGTGGGCGTAAAAACTACTGAAAAGCTTATCGACGCAGTGCGCAAAGCAGCGAAGAAAAAGGAAATCAGCGGTACCGAGGATGTTATTCCCTTCCTGAAAAAATATATGGCAGAAATGCTGGCTGACAGCGGCCAACGTACACGTATCGGTGCCAAGCCGACGGTTATTCTGGTTGTTGGCGTTAACGGTGTAGGCAAGACTACTACTATCGGCAAGCTGGCAAATTACTTCACTCTGTTCAAATACAAGGTTGTTCTGGCAGCAGGCGATACCTTCCGCGCTGCGGCAGGCGAACAGCTGCAGATTTGGGGCGAACGCGCGCATTGCGACGTTATCCGCCACGCTGAGGGTGCAGACCCGGCGGCAGTTGTTTTTGATGCTATGAAGGCCGCTATTGCGCGCAAGGCAGATATCCTCTTCATTGATACCGCAGGCCGTTTGCATAACAAGGCTAACTTGATGAACGAGCTGGAAAAAATTCACCGCATTATTAAGCGCGAAATTCCCGAAGCTCCGCACGAAACCTTCCTGGTTCTGGATGCTACCACCGGCCAGAATGCAATCAATCAGGCTAAGGTGTTCATGGAAACCGCCAAGGTTACCGGCGTTGTACTCACCAAGCTTGACGGTACTGCTAAGGGCGGCGTTGTAGTGGCAATTAAGGAAGAGCTGGGCCTGCCGGTTAAATGGATCGGCGTAGGCGAAGGTATTATGGACTTCCGCCCCTTTGAACCGGATAAGTTTGTAGAAGCGCTGTTTGACAGCGGCAAATAAGAGGCTGCTTGCAGCCGACGGGCGTTGCGGCCTTGCTTATATTAATATAGTAGAAAATCTCCCGAGCTGCGTTTAGCAGCGTGCGGGAGATTTTTTTGTGCGGGCGTAAAAAAGCCGTGTGCGGAAGCACACGGCGGTGGGAGTAGGGGGAGGATCAAGCTTGTTCAGCCTCAATCTTTTCAATCTGCTTAATAGGCAGAGCAGTAGCCTTGGCTATATCCTGTGTTGTTAATCCCATGCTTAAAAGACGTTTGGCGGAAGCAAGTTTTTCTTTGGCTTCACCTTTAGCTTCACCTTCGGCAAGAGTATCCTTTATACGCATTTCGTAAGTCATATAGGAATCCCTCACTTTCTTATCAAGCCTGCTTTTCTATATGCATATCATTCTTCAGCTTTTCTATGTTATCAATAGACAACCCGGAAAGTTCAACTATTTCTTGCAGAGAATAACAACCCTTAGCCAGCATGAGCTTAGCAACTCTAAGTTTTTCTTTGGCTTCACCTTTAGTTTCACCTTCGGCAAGAGATTCTTCGCGAATATCCTTCATACGCATTTCGTAAGTCATATAGGAATCCCTCACTTTCTTATCATTCTTGATTTCCGTAATCGTATCAGCAACCTCGCGAGTGAAGTTGCTGGTAACTGTATTGTTGTTGATGTAGTCAAACAGGCTTTGAATATCCGGCGATACATCGCCCTTAGTGCCTAATGTGTTAAGAAACATAATAGCAGCTTCATCTGCTAATTCAATCTCCATGTTTTCCAGGCAGCGTCTTTTAAAAGTATAAATACGCTGGGAATCCTCAAAGAAGTCAAACAGGCAGAAGAAGATGATATAAGTGGGAGAAAGCTCGTCATAATCCTGTCCCTTTTGCAGCATATCTGTATCCAACATGGCCTGGTAGTAGCGAGTGCGCTTGGGAAGTTGAAATTTACCAGTACGGCTGACAGGATTTTTGACCTGCATTTCCAGATTGTAATGCGTATTAGTGTCGTCAGCAATTCTGACGTCCAGACGAATACCATGGCTGTCGGGATAAACATCAAGTGTCTGTTCTGCTTCAAGATAGGTGATATGTGCAATTTTGGTGTGTAAAAGCTCCTCTAGAATATGCTTGCAGATGCGCTTTCTGAGCATAACGTGCTTGAAGAGAAAATCGTTGGAAAGAGTGAGCTTGTCAAGATTAGATACTTGGTTTTTCATATGTTTCCTCCTTTGATTATAGCATAAAATAAGGCAAAAATATATAAGACTGCAGATGTAAAAAAAGCACCTGCCGAAAGCTCGACAGGCGCCACTGGTCCGCACGACCAGGCAAGAGCTCCGCAAAATTGCGGCTACCCATGCAACTAAGGTTATTATAACATAGAAAAAGAATAAAAACAATAGTTCATAAAACAAACATTTTTATAGGTTGAAATACGATGACCTTTTTGTACAAAAAACAGCTTCTAAGAATATCTTCTGCTTTTTTGATGTTTAACCGGATAACGATTCGTGATATACTTATTATGATTTGCAATTTTTGCTAGTACTATGAGGATAAATTCAAAGCGTAACAAAATATTGTGATGCATGTGCTTTGAATAAATAATTTATTGAGGAGAAAAAGCTTATGGTTATAAAATATGCAACTGCGGAAGATATTGCTGCGATTGCCGCAGTGGAGGCAGAATGCTTTCCGCCGGCGGAGGCAGCAACGGAAAAGGAATTTATTGACAGGGTAAAATATTACGGCAATCATTTCTGGCTTATGTATGAGGCTGAAAAGCTGATTGCCTTCGTGGACGGCTTTGTGACGGATGAGCCTGATTTGACGGATGAAATGTACGAGAAGGCAACGCTGCACGATGAAAATGGCGCGTGGCAGATGATTTTCGGTGTTAATACAATTCCTGCTTATCGCAAGCATGGCTATGCCGGCGAGCTGATATGCCGTGCGATTGAGGATGCCAGAAAGCAGGGGAGAAAGGGTTTGGTGCTGACCTGCAAGGATAGGCTCGTTCATTATTATGCTAAATTCGGTTTTACCGATGAGGGTGTGTCCGAGAAATCTACGCATGGCAATGCTGTCTGGTATCAGATGAGGCTTACATTTTAATCGGGGGAGCTTAAGGGAATGCTCTAATTTGGCTTGTACATCATGACAATATTGTTGCTGTATATCTAATGTAGAAAAGCTATATGTCGAATAAATAAGCAGCTGCGTAAGCAAAAAGCCTGCGCAGTTTTTTCTGTCTGCGTTCTGTAAAGCGCTGCTAATAGCTTAGTAGGCAACGTAACGACAGACAAAATTTGTCAGAAATGTGAAGAAAATAGTTTACGCTTTTTCGTATATGTGTTACAATACTTATGTTATAGAATTATGCGACTTTTTTGGATGTGATTGGTATAATGCAAAAGGAATTGATTATGCGCCATCTGCCGACGGCCTTCTGCCATGCTTCAACAGTACTGGCGCTTCCTGACGGCAGCCTGCTGTGCTGCTGGTTCGGCGGTACGCATGAGGGCGAAAGCGACGTGGGTATCTACCTCAGCAGACGCACGGATGCAGGCTGGAGTGAGCCGAAGCTGCTGGTGAACGGGGCGGCGGCGAACTGGAATCCGGTGCTTTTTGCGGGCGCGGACGGCAGATTGCTGCTGTTTTACAAGCAGGGCCAGCAGATTGCCGATTGGCAGACGTGGCTGATGCAGTCGACGGATAATGGCGAAACCTGGAGCGGATCGCAGGAGCTGGTGCCGGGTGATGTGAGCGGAGGACGCGGACCTGTACGCAATAAGCCTTTGCGCTTGGCGAGCGGACGCATTCTTGCCGGTGCTTCTACCGAACACGGCCTCTGGAAGGCCTTTGCCGATATCAGCGATGATGATGGCGCAAGCTGGCATAAATCCTCTGCAGTGCAGATTGAGGGCCTGCAGTATCAGGCAGGCGAAAAGACTGCCGACAGTAATATTGCTGTAAGCCAGCAGTCCTTTTACGGACGTGGCGTAATTCAGCCGAGCCTGTGGCAGAGTGCGGACGGCAGCGTGCATATGCTGCTGCGCAGCAGCGAGGGCTTTGTCTATCGCAGCGATTCTGCGGATGACGGCGAAACCTGGTGCAGTGCCTACGCATTGAGTCTGCCAAACAATAACAGCGGTCTTGACTTGGTGCGGACTGCCGGTGGTGTGCTTTATCTGGTGTGTAATCCTGTTGCTGCCAACTGGGGGCAGCGTTCTCCCTTAAGCCTGTTCAAATCAACAGATGACGGTGCGAGCTGGCAAAAGCTGCTTGACCTGGAAACAGAGCCTGCGGAATTTTCCTATCCGGCGATTATTGCCGACGGTGAGGACCTTGTACTTACCTATACCTATAAGCGTTGTAATATTGCTTGTGTAAAATTGAGCGCGGATGAACTTGTTACCCTTTAAATTTATAATATAAGGAGATGTAAGACAATGAAGAAAATTTTAGTTGTGCTGATGGCTATGCTGACCATGGCTGTTATGCTTACCGGCTGCGGCGGCGACAGCAAAAAAGCAGCTTATCCTGCAGACGGAGATATTTCCGTAATTATTCCTAAGGCTCCGGGCGGTGGTACCGATATCTCTGCCAGAGGTCTGATTCAGTTCATGGAAAAAGAGCTGAAGGGCAGCAAATTTGTCCCAGTAAACAAACCCGATGGCGGCGGTGTAACCGGCATGGTAGAGCTGGCTAACGCTAAACCCGACGGCCATACTCTGGGCATGGTTACTGTTGAGCTGGCTATGTTCCCGCATCAGGGCAAATGCAAAAACACCTATAAGGATTACGCAGCTATCTGCGCTCCGATTGCAGCTCCGGCAGCTTTGATTGTGCCGAAGGATGCTCCTTATAATAATGTAGATGAATTCGTAGCCTTTGCTAAGGCAAACCCCGGCAAGGTGAAGATGGGTAACTCCGGTATCGGCGCTATCTGGCATATTGCCGCACTTTCCTTTGAAGAAGAATTCGGCGTACAATTCAAGCATGTACCGTATCCGAAAGGCTCTGCTGATATTGCCGCTGCTCTGGCAGGCAAGCATATCGATGCAACTTTGGCTGACCCGTCTGTATTCAAGAGCCAGGTAGACGCAGGCAACCTGAAGATTCTGGCTGTTATGGCTGATACCCGCAGCGTAATCTATCCGGATGTTCCGACCTTCAAAGAGCTGGGCCACAACATGACCGTTCGCGCTTGGGCAGCACTGGTTGCTCCTAAGGATACTCCGAAAGAAAAGCTGGAAGCTCTGCGCGCTGCTGCTAAAAAGGTTTGTGAATCCAAGGAATTCAAGGATTATTTCATGAAACAGGGTATCGACCCGACCTGCATTATCGGTGCCGATGCTGATAAGATGATGGCTGAAGACCATGCAATGTATGAAAAATTCCTGAAGAAAGCAAAATAAAATCGCTGTAAGGCGTAAATGAAAATACCGACGCTGTAACCCGGAAGGGTTACTGACGTCGGTATTTTTGGTTGGTTGACGTACATTATGGAAAATAGTAAAGTAAATATATTGTTTTGCAAAAAAAATAAGTTTCCGATAATGGTTCTTGACGAAATTTTATATCAGTGCTAAACTGAAATTAGTGCTAAAACAAGATATGGTGCAAATGAAGTATCTTTAATAAAGCATACATTTTTTTTGATAAATGAAGTGATTTTTTACTTCTGACTATCTTGATTACAATAGAATATAATCCTAGTCTGGAGGCTTTGTCCCACGCGGATGAATGCTTTGCAGGGAAGTTTGATGAGATTTCAACGCTGTTCCGCAACTGTAAAAAAGAGTCGATGCATTATTAGGAAAAAAACTAACCTCTTACAAAGGAATGCAGAGACGATGAATTTAAGCCAGGGTACTGACAGATTGGTATTTAGTAAAGGTCTACGAGAACGGACTTTATTAATTATTGGTATTGGTTTGACTATAATAATAAATTAAGAGTCCTTTTTTGCTTGATCTTGTGCTGAACAGAAACGGATATAGCACAGCTTAAGGCAATTTAAGCTGTGTTTTTATTTTACAGCTGTTGTGTAAACATTCAGGCAGCGCTACCGCAAAATCATTGCCGTGATGGCAGCGTCTGCATATTTTTGTTATGAAGTCACCAACTGTATTGATGAGTAGCAGTTTGCGGGGTTTTCATATATATTTGTACGGAGCTTTTCTCTGTACAAAGGAGTCGACAGAAACAGTGGGTGTTTCTGTTCGTTCCTTGCTTTTTGATAAGGGGGAATATATCATGAAGCTAAGTCAAAAAAAGTGGAAGTCACTTATTTCAGGTGTTCTTCTCGCAGCCAGTGCATCTAGCTTTCTCATAGCACCGGTTTATGCCGCTGATTATAGCAAGCCTCTCATAGGCACGCTAAAAAAGGACAGCGAGATACTGAGTCCCGATGGTAATACCGTAACAGAAAATGACGGTAAACTTATTTATGATTTCCAAGGAAAGGACCATACCTTTACTATTACCAATAAGGATGGTATTACTGCCCGCAAAGACAGCGTTTATAATAACGTAGGCGCAGATGGCAGCTATGGCACGCTCCATATTTATCAGACAAACAACAAGAGTAATGTTTGGGCTGGTGTAAACGGTTTTACTGCAAACAAGGGCATTATTGTTGTCAACAGTAATCTGGATATTACTGCAACCTCGGAATATTCTTCTGTTGGTATTGCGGCAGCCAATAAGGGCAACCTGATTATCAACGGTAATGTAAAAATGCGTAAGGAAGATGCAGAAAATCCCTGGGGCATCATTACCAAGAATGTTCATGGCAATATAGGCCCCGGCGGTGCAACCAGCATGGGTGGCGATGCCAACTATACAGGCGCCCGTTGGCAGCCTGCAGGTATTTCCGTTGACTATACCCGCGGTGATGTCACTGTCAACGGTAATGTGGATATTGCTGTACGCGGTACGGCTGTAAGAACCGATGCTTATCAGGCTGACGGTGATGTACCGGCTTATGATTTGGGAACTATTTCTTTGCTGGGTAATTCTATCCGTATCGACACACCGTACAGAGAAGAAAACTTTGTTGAAGGCTTCGGCAAATTTATCGAGCCGTACTATGCTCTGGCAAGCTACGGCGGCACGATTAACGTCAATGTAAAGAATCAGGAAGCACAAAACGGCA
>OLSP01003504.1_pt1 | contig 10824 bp, 14 predicted proteins | sample 1672941 | NCBI WGS metagenome assembly OLSP01 (sample SAMEA3136739, study PRJEB25190) | human gut metagenome | reverse complement strand
TATACTGTTAGTGCACCAACAGCAGCAAATCCTGACGTCACAATAAGAGGCAAATTGACTCTTCGGCTCGGTGGAACGCATGAAGAGAGCGGATCAAGTGCCACTGTGCATTTGAGCGGAAGAGCTAGCTGGAGTGGATTTGATGTAAGTGGCAAAGATGAGGGGCCGGCAGTTGGTGCTGATTACATGTGTTTCACCTGGGGCGGAGGATTTCTTATTGATGGTACGCCTTATACAAATGCAATAAGTAGTCAAGGAAAGAAAATTGAAATGCATCCCGCAACTGCAACTGCTAATGCAGGTGAAGCATGGAGCTTCAACGAACATATTCAGGGAACGTATAAAAATGATTATGCAAAACAAGTTGATATCAATATGAATCTCAAAAAAAATGTTATGACTGGGGGCGGGAATGTGACAGAAGCAATCCTCACATATATTCATACTTATGATGCAGTACAGACAAGTATTGGGATTACAGGTGGTACAGGCGGTGCATCAGGGAGTATTTCTTTTACCGGTACAAGTAAGTATTGGACATTAGTCAGTAAATATAGTGGATTTTATTACTAATTAATCTTATGAAGCGGCGTTTTTTGATTGGCAGCATTTCTGCTGCTGTTATAGTAATTCTCTTTGCATTGATGTGGTTGTATTTTTCTAAACAGAATCTGACGGCCTATGCTTTTTTGGAGAAGCATACCGTAGCAAGTGATCCGCTTTTTGCTGCCGAGGAATATCTGACGGAAGTTTCGTTGGATAATCATACGATTCTGCTGTTTTATTTGAATCGAGAAGATACAGTCTCCTGTGCGGTCGTACGGGAAACACCTTTTTCTTATCATTTGCTCAGACAAGATGGAGGGGCACCAATTACGACAGGTCAAGAAGCCTATCCATATCATTATATAGGATATCAAGACGGAAATGATTGGAAATGGGTAGCTTGGGGCATCCGATCGGACAATGTAAAATCGGTGTCTTTCAATGGAAAGACAATGTGTAACGTTTTTGTTCCATCCCACTCATTGGATATTGTTTGGCTTACAGGAACAGGTATCGTGGAACAGTTTCAATATCAAGTGACCGCTTCAAATCAATAATACAAAAGAGTAGACTTGACCGCAGAAAGATTTGACATCTGAATGCCGTCATCCAGATTATAATCCGGATGACGGCATTTAGTAAAAAGAAAGGAATCCCATGAAAAAAATGTTTTTCTTGTTCGTCCTGCTGCTGCCTTTTGCGTGCGGCTGCATGGCATCCACAAAGTCCGCAGAGCATCCTGCAGCAGATACGGTCTCTGCTTTGATCGCGGCGGAGGACGCTGAGGATTGGGACACCTATGTGGAATTATGGTGCCAAAACGAGCGGGACAGCTATATGCAAATGGTTCAAAACCATTATAAGCAGGCGAACCGTGTGGGGATTTTCAATGTGAAAAGCGCAGCGGTGAAAGAATTGACAGCGTTACCGCTGGAAGATGCGTCCCCCTATATCCTCAACTTTGACGAATATGAGAGCATGTATGATACCGTGGCTGCTTTTTTGGTGGATGTAGACTATCAGGTGTATCGGGAGGATCAGTATCAGACCAACGGTGTGAACCACCGCCTGGCCTTGCTGGGCATGGAGGACGGGGAGTGGCGCATAGTGGAATGGTCTGTCGCTCCGCCGGCTTTGACGGCGCCATAAAAGCACTCCAATCAAAATACTCAACAGTATAGTTTTTGACACGATTCCTATGATGTGCGCGCCGTTGGCGCAGTTCCCGCGGGGACTGTCGTTGTATGCGCTGGCCGTTGACCGCAGCGGCCAATTGTGCGGCTTTTGTGGCTTTTTCTGACGTTTTTTCCATATCCGGGGACGGGCTAAAGGAAATTGCCTGCTGGGATCTGGATGTGGACAGCCGGTCCTGCCAGATCTTTGCCAGCCAAAACGCCCGCGTTTTTGCTTATAGAAACAAAACAGCGAGGGCATATGCCCTCGCTGTTTTCGTTATCCTTATAGTACTTTTTGCCCGTTGATGACCAGAGAGAAGTGCAGCTCCAGCTTTTCTGCGGCGCGGCGGCACAGGAGCATGCGCTCCATGAAAATTTCAAAGTAGTCCATCACGGAAGAAATTTCCGTGTCCAAATCCAGTTCCAGCACGATGCGCGTTTTGTCGTCGGTGATCCGGACGCGGGAGGTGTGAACGGCGTAGTTGACGCGGTCGTGAATGTCGAAGGTGGAGAAATCCCGGTTGCGCACACGGGTGCGGCGCACGTCGGTTTTGTCCGCCAGGATAATGGCCGCCGCCACGGCGTTGACGGGAAAGGCGGTGCCCTCGTCGTGGTTGCCGATGGCGGTGATGATGGTGGCGATGTCCTCGGGATCGGCGCCCATATTGTCGAGGATGCGGAAGGCCATCACCGCGCCGGACTGGGCGTGATCCACGCGGTTGATCACGTTGCCGATGTCGTGCATATAGCCGGCGATTTGAGCCAGCTCCGCCTCCCGCGGGCTGTAGCCCAGGGTCAGAAGGATCTCCCTGGCCAGTTCGCTCACTTTGGTTACATGAGCGAAGGAATGCTCCGTGTATCCCAGGGCACGCATGGTTTCGTCGGCCTTTTGGATATAAGTCCGAATCTGACTGCTGTTTTTGATATCTTCAATGGTAATCATCAATACGCTCCTTTTGTTGTTATGCCAGTTTCGGTCCCAGCCACTGACCCAGCGCGCCGCCCAGGGCCGCCCAAAGGCATTGCATTGCCATATCAGTATTCCTCCCGTGCACAAATCCATCCGCCGCCGAGAACAGTGTCTCCATCGTAGAAAACTGCGCTTTGGCCTGCAGTCAGCGCCCGTTGGGGCGCGTCGAACACCACCTCGGCCCGGCTGCCGGGCAGGGGCGAGACGGTGGCGGCGGCCTCCGTTTGGGAATAGCGGGTCTTTGCGGTGCAGCGCACCGGCTCTGTCAAATCGTCAAAGGCGATCCAGTTGCACTGTTCGATCACGGTGCGGTCGGAATAGAGATGCTCCTCGGGGCCGAGAACCACGGTGTTGGTTTTCGCGTCCTTGCGCAGGACATAGAGCGGATATGCGCTGCCGCCCACGCCCAGCCCTTTGCGCTGGCCAGTGGTGTAGCAGGGCAGGCCGCGGTGGCGGCCCAGCACGCGGCCCGTTTCGTCCACAAAGTCGCCGGGCATCAGGGCAACGCCCTGGCGGCGCAGGAAGGCGACGTAATCCCCGTCCGGGATAAAGCAGATATCCTGGCTGTCTTTCTTTTGCGCCACGCGCAGGCCCGCCTCGGCGGCCAGGGCGCGGATGGCGGCCTTGCTGTCCATCTCACCCAAGGGCATCCGCGTGCGCGCGAGCTGGGTCTGGGTCAGGCGGTAGAGGACATAACTCTGGTCTTTTTGCAGATTTTTCCCCTTTTTTAGAAGATACCGGCCCTGTGCGCCGTCAAATTCCACCCGTGCGTAATGTCCGGTGGCGATATGCGAGCACCCCAGCGCATCCGCTGCGGAAAGCATTTGGGCGAATTTCACGCGGCGGTTGCAGACGATGCAGGGGTTGGGCGTCCGCCCGCTGCGGTAGCTTTCGGCAAAGTCTGCCATAACCTGCTCGGAAAAGGCGGCGCGGGCATCGTGCACGGAGAAGGAAATGCCGAGATGACTGGAACGACACGGGCAGCTTCTTCCTCTGCACTGACCGGTGTATGGCCCGGACGGGTAGACTCGCCGCCGACATCCAGAATATCCGCACCGTCAGCGATCATGGCTTCTGCGTGCTTGAGGGCGTGATCCATGGTGTTCCATTTGCCGCCGTCTGAGAAGGAATCCGGTGTTACGTTGAGGATTCCCATGATGTATGTTCTGTTAGTTACATCAAATTCACGATTTCCTATTTTCATGACAGGTTCTCCTTTAGTATTGAATTGTCATATTTTTTTTCTGCGGGGACCAGTAGCATTCTGGTTCTGCCACACAGAGAAAACAATTCCTGGATTTTTTGTCAGCTTCGTAGATGAGCTGGCTGAGCACTGGAACCTCATCACTGGAAGAACGGTGCTCGCGGATCGCAGAGAGGATCGCTTCTTTTTCTTCGGAAGAGAAGTCAAGGTCAGAAAGGATCGTTTCTGCAATGCGGGCACCTGCCTCGTCGTGAGGTGTCCCGACAGTATACTGTTCTGCACGGCCGATATCATGGAGAAGGGCAGTGCAGTAAATAAGTTCACGGGGACAGGAAATTCCACGTTCCAGTGCAAATATGTAAGCAAGACGTGCTACATCAAGGAAATGCTCCGGGGTATGCCGGCAGAATATACGGTCTGCCTCAAGTTGGGTCAGTTCCTTAAGATTCTGCTGATAGAGGGGGTGTTCCCAGATTTCCTGGACTCTCTTCATCGCTGGCTCCATCAGTCTTTTACCATGGCGAGGAACTGTTTCTGGAGTTCGATATTATTCTTGAATTCGCCTCTGGTGATAACGGTCATGGTCTTGCTGCCTGGTTTCTTGATTCCGCGCATTGTCATGCAGGTGTGTTCTGCTTCAAGCATGACCATAACTCCCTTTGGTTCAAGAACACGATCCAGGGCATCTGCGATCTGAACAGTCAGTCGTTCCTGGATCTGCGGTCTTCTTGCATAAACGTCTACAGTACGGGCGAGCTTGCTGAGACCGGTTACTTTGCCATTCGGGATATAGGCAATGTGTGCCTTGCCGTAAAATGGCATCAGATGATGTTCGCACATGGAATAAAAAGTGATGTCCTTTTCGAGAACCATCTCGTTGTTCTCTACCTGGAACTGTTTCAGAAGATGCTGGTCAGCTTCTTCGTCCAGACCACCGTAGATTTCGGTGCACATACGTGCGATACGGTCTGGTGTATCTTTAAGTCCTTCACGGTCAGGATTTTCACCGATCCCTTCGAGAAGAAGACGGATCGCCTGTTCTACTTTTGCTTTGTCTACCATAAAAAATGACAACCTCCTTGAAATATAAATAAAAATTTACGATACCATGGAGATTGTCTTTTTTTTGTCGAGGTAATACTGTGATTTATAAAAGCAAAAAGATATCTCCAATTGTGATAGAACGTATGTCGAAAAACGTATCCCTACACAATATGAGATATCCTCTTATATTGTCGCAACGGGTGCGGACTCTATACCGTAAGACGTACTTTTCGTTTCAGCGACAACTCCCCATTCGCTGAACACTTGACGCATAAAGTCCTATTTTGCATATCATTCATTTCGAATTTAGTATAGCATATATGCATGAGATATAAAAGATAAAATTTATCGAAAAAAGGCATCATTTTACAGCAAACTGATAAAAAAAAGACAATATTCGATGGAAAAAGATAAACCTTGACGGCAAGGGCTGGCTGTGGTAGCATAGAGTTACTTTATAGAAAAAAGAGATTCGCAGATTACGGACCGATCAGGGATAACGACTGTGTGCATTTTTTTGTGCGCGGTTGTTGTCCCTTTTTTTGTATGTTTTTAATGCAGGAGGGAACGCATATGTATTTGATGATCGATAATTATGATTCATTTGTATATAATCTCAAGGCTTACTTTGAGGAACTGGGACGGAAGATCCTGGTGCGGCGCAGTGACCAGATCACGATGGAGGAGATTGAGGAAATGAACCCGGAGGGGATCATCCTTTCCCCGGGACCGAAGCGTCCGTGGGATGCGGCTGTGTGTGTGGAGGCAGTCAGGAGATTTCAGGGAAGGATTCCGATCCTCGGAGTCTGCCTTGGACATCAGGTGCTTGGATTCTGCAGCGGTGCGTCTGTCCACAAGGGGGAGCGTCCGATGCATGGTAAGGTTACACCGCTCCACAACCAGGGAACGGGAGTTTTTGGCGGGCTTCCTGAGAAGTTTCGTGTGACGAGATATCATTCTCTGATCGTAGATAAGGAAAGTGTTCCATCAGAATGGCAGGTGGACGCTGTGGCAGAGGATGGAACTGTTATGGGAATCTCTCATAAGACACTGCCTTTGTACGGCGTGCAGTTCCACCCGGAGGCAGTTCTTACGGAGTATGGACATGAGATCCTTGAGAATTTCTGCCGGATCGCGGAGAATGCGTGAGCTATATAGCAATGATGCATTTATATATAGAAGAAAAAATGAATTTTTATACAATAGCAGTTTCTGCAAAAAAGTGAGCAGGGATTAATGACAGGAAGGAAAAACTATGTACCATAAACAACGACAGATCAAAAAATTAACTACATATATACCGGTGGCAGAAACTTTCCGCGCGCTGGCATCGGAGCAGGATTGTGTATTCCTGGATTCTTCTCTGGTCAATGACCTTGGAAGATTTTCCATTATTGGAGCCTGCCCGTACCTCAAACTGGTGAAGGACGGGGAGAAATTTTTTATCAATGAAAAAGAAGAGACAGGGATCACCTTTGAAGATTATCTGCGAAACTACCTGAGAGACCATGTCGATCAGAATGAGAGCGAGCTTCCGCTGGTCTCCGGCGCAGTGGGATATTTTTCTTATGATTATGGGCGCAAACTGCAGGGCGTTCCGTCCGGGGAAAAAGACCTCGTGGAGATCCCGGATGCCGTGCTGACCTTTTATGATGTCTATCTCATTGAGGACTGTCACCAGAAAGAAACATATCTGGTTGCAAATGGGATCACAGCGGATGCTTCTGAGAAGATCCGGGAAATGGAGCAGAAAATCCGGCAGCGGACAGAGAGAAAAGAAGAACAGAGAGTTCCTCACAATATCATCGTAACACCGAACTTCGAAAAAGAAGAATACAAAAAAGCCGTGGACGACATGATCCACTATATTATAGAAGGAGATATCTACATTACAAACATGACGCAGCAGCTTACCATCGAGAGTGATAAGGCTCCGCTGGATGTTTTTTATGACCTTCGCAAAAATAATCCGTCACCGTTCGGTGGATACATGGATTATGGCGATTTCCAGATCGTCTGCGCTTCCCCGGAACGTTTTCTCAAGATGAAAAAAGGTCACGTCAACACAAGACCGATCAAAGGTACACGAAAAAGAGGCGCGACTCTGGAAGAAGACCTTCTGATGCGTACCGAACTGGAAAACTCTGAGAAGGACAAGAGTGAACTCCTGATGATCGTCGATCTGGAACGAAATGACCTGAATCGGGTGTGTAAACCGGGCAGTGTGAAGGTGACAGAACTTTTTACAGTAGAAGAATACGCGACTGTTTTTCACCTCGTCTCTGACATCGAGGGAGATCTGGAAGAGGGCAAAAACTTTGTAGACCTTCTGGAAGCGGCATTTCCAGGCGGGTCGATCACGGGTGCTCCGAAATATCGTGCGATGGAGATCATAGATGAACTTGAACATGGGAAGAGAAATCTGTATACTGGATCTATAGGATATCTGACCCTGGATGGAGACTGTGATTTCAACATCGTGATCCGCACTGCCCTTCACAAAGACGGGAAATATTTCCTCGGCGCAGGCGGCGGCATCACAGCGGAATCTGATCTGGAGTTTGAGTATGAGGAGACGCTCCAGAAAGCGAAGGCGATTCTGGAAGCGTTAAGATAAAAAAGTATGGGGGAACGGTATGGACATTAAATTAGATGAGGGGTTCCAGTTCGGACTGGGTGCATTTGAGACGATCGCAGTAGAAGAGGGAAGACCGATCCTGCTTGACCGTCATCTGAGGAGACTTGAGAGGGCGGCAGCGTTTTTTGGATTTGGTCCGGCTTCTGTGCGGGGTGTCACAGAAGAAGCGGTCCACAAATTTATCGCAGATCAGAGTGAAGAGGAAACACGGCACGGAGCGGTAAAGGTCGTTCTTTCCGGTGAAAACGTGCTCTTTCAGATGCGAGGCAATCCATATACAGAAGAAAAATATCTCCGGGGATTCGTAGCCGATATCAGCAAGGTGAAACGAAATGAAACCTCTCAGCTTGTGTACCACAAGACCCTGAACTATGGCGACTGCATCCTCGAAAAAAGAGCCGCCACAGCAGCCGGGATCCAGGAGAGAGTTTTTCTGAACACCAAAGGGCAGATCTGCGAGGGCGCGGTCAGTAATATTTTCTTTGTCCGCAAAAACAAGATCTACACTCCGCAGCTGAACTGTGGGCTCCTTCCGGGCATCCTGCGGGAATATGTTCTTGAGAACTTCGAAGTAAGCGAAACGGTGATCTACCCGGAAGAACTGATGTATTATGACGAATGTTTCGTGACAAATTCCCTCATGGGAGTCATGCCCGTCCGCCAGCTCGGGAACATCTGCTTCCCCCACAGAACCAGAGCCGACGAAGTCCGGACCCTATACGAAAGCCAGAAAATGTCCCTGTAAGGAGGGGCATTTTTTTGTGTACAAAAGTTCACACAAAAAAATAGATAAAACAACTTGACATTAAAAAATCATATTTGTATAATATCAAAAGTTAGGATGCGAACTAATTTAAGAAATCGGTGAAAGGGGGAACTCGCTGTTTCGATGAAAGAAACGGAAGAAAAACTGACAAATATGCACGTGGGAAGGCTGATCCATATGATGTCGCATCAGATGAAGCGGGATTCCAACAGTGTGGCATCGGCGATCGAGAACGATGAGCTGACGATCATGCAGAAACATGTGCTGAAATTTGTTCTTCTGGAGTCTCTCCACAGAGACCTTTATCAGAAGGATATTGAAGAAGAATTTCAGATCAGGAAATCCACAGTCACAGGGATCCTCAAACTCATGGAGAAACATGGGTATATTTACAGAGAAAGTGTAAAGAAGGATGCCAGGCTGAAACGGATCGTTCCGACTGCGAAAGCAGAAGAGATGCGGCCGAAGATCCTGGAACATATCCAGAAAACAGAGGCAAAGCTGATCGAAGGGATAGCCCCGGAGGATGTTCTGATCTGCAAAAAAGCATTGGGACAGATGCTGTGTAATCTGTCAGAAATGAATAAGGAGGAAAATCAAAAAGATGAATAAGACACTTTTTAAATCCATCAGAGAATACAAGAAGCAGTCCATGCTGGCTCCGATCCTTGTCATCCTCGAAGTACTGATGGAAGTGCTCATTCCTCTGGAGATGGCAAAGATCATCGACGTTGGTATCGCCAACGGTGATCTGGGATACATCGTACAGAGGGGGATCATCCTGGTCGCAATGGCGATGCTCGCGCTGTTTTTTGGCGTGCAGGCCGGAAATATGGCAGCAGTTGCAGCGGCAGGATATGCGAAAAATCTTCGCCACGATATTTTTTATAAGGTACAGGATTTTTCATTCAAAAACATTGACCATTTTTCCACATCCGGTCTGGTCACACGAATGACGACCGATATCACAAACGTACAGATGGCATACATGATGAGTATCCGTCTTCTGGCGAGAGCTCCGATCATGGTGATCTTATCCTGGGTCATGACACTTTTGATCAATGTCAAGATCGCACTTCTGTTCCTGGTCGTGATCCCGGTTCTCGGCGGCGCACTGATGTACATTGCAAAAAAAGCACATCCGCATTTTATCAAAGTATTTGACGAGTACGATGAGCTGAACAATTCCGTTCAGGAAAACGTCAACGCTGCCCGTGTAGTGAAAGCTTTTGTAAGAGAAGATTATGAGGTAAATAAATTCCATGGGGTATCCAAATACGTTTATACCCTGTTCACAAAGGCTGAAAAGATCGTTGCATGGAATGCGCCGACCATGCAGTTTATGATGTATGCGGTCGTTCTTCTGATCGCTGTGATCGGTGGACGCAGTATTGTGTTTGGAACCATGGAGACAGGTGAGCTGACAAGTGTGATCGTCTATGCACTGCAGATCCTGATGTCTCTGAATATGGTAACTTTTGTATTTGTCATGATCATGATCGCAGAGGCTTCTACAGACCGTATCACAGAGGTTCTTAATGAAGTGCCTGAGATGCAGGACAGATCTGATGCAGTCAGAGAAGTCCCGAGCGGCGATATCGTTTTTGACCATGTAAACTTCAGCTATGTCGGAGAAGGCGGAAATCTTTCGCTGAAAGATGTAAACCTTCATATTAAATCCGGACAGACAGTTGGAATCATCGGTGGAACAGGAAGTGCCAAATCCACACTGGTTCAGATGATCCCGAGACTTTACGATGTCACCGGCGGTGCAGTTAAAGTTGGCGGGATCGATGTAAGAGACTACAACCTGGAAGTGCTCCGTGATCAGGTATCCATGGTGCTCCAGAAAAACGTCCTTTTCTCTGGCTCCATCTACGAAAACATCCGTTGGGGTGATGAGCATGCTTCTGACGAAGAAGTAAGACGTGTATGTAAGCTGGCGCAGGCAGATGGTTTCGTTACAGAATTCCCGAATGGCTACGATACCATGATTGTTCAGGGTGGAAATAACGTTTCCGGTGGCCAGAAACAGCGACTCTGTATCGCACGTGCTCTTCTGAAAAAACCGAAGATCCTGATCCTTGACGATTCTACCAGTGCGGTAGATACCAAGACAGATGCCCTGATCCGTAAAGCTTTCCGCGAGGAGATCCCGGATACGACCAAGATCATCATTGCACAGCGTGTTTCTTCTATAGAAGATGCGGACCAGATCATTGTTCTGGATGGCGGCCAGATTGTCGGAGTGGGAACTTCCGAAGAACTTCTGAAGACAAATGAAATTTACAGAGAAGTATACGAATCTCAGGTGAAGGGAGGCGAAGAGGATGAGTAATAACAGCAAAAATAAAAAACCGCGAATGACAAAGAAAGATCTGCAGACAGCAAAGCGTCTTATGAAATATATGACAGGAAAATACAAATTCCAGTTGATATTTCACATATTTTAGGAAATTTAATAACTGTTATATTTGATTA
>OLSP01003503.1_pt1 | contig 10825 bp, 17 predicted proteins | sample 1672941 | NCBI WGS metagenome assembly OLSP01 (sample SAMEA3136739, study PRJEB25190) | human gut metagenome | reverse complement strand
TTGTATCGTCCTGATAATTATAGGGCTGGAATGGATGTTCTAACCATTGGTAAAATGCATCGAAACTACCTTCCCGGAAGTGATAGGTACGGGCAGCGTCTTCTATGTATTTGCGAATAGTTGATATCTTTCCCGACTCTCCCCAATACTGGTTCCATTGTTCCAGACGCTTTTGCTGTTCTTCCGGTGAAATTAAGAATTGCTCGGCAGATGCATATGCTTTAATAAGCCCTTGCTCTTTAAAAGCAGATAAGTGCTGATTGGTATTTGCATAGCTTTCGAGTGCTTCCGTCATGTTCTTACCTACACTGACAAAAAGTACGGTTTTCTCTTGGGCATTGAAAAGCTGTTCCAGTTTAGCCTCTGCTTGTTTTAAGTGCTGAGGTTCATAGTTGAGGCTCATCATGTCTTCGTTAAACCTGACTTTTTGTGAAGTAAATAAGCCGATGAGGGTAATAATAATGATACCACCTACTAACCATTTGTTCTTTTCATAAGGATAAGCATTGATTTTTTCAATAAAGCGTAAGACCCTGCCTTGCTTTACATCAGCTTGTCCTTTCAGAAAATGTGGAAGGTAAATAAGACAGAAAAGAGTAGTACCAATAAGTGCCAGAGAAGCAAACAAACCGAAATCGCGTAGCAATTCGGAAGTGGTAAAAGTAAGTCCGAAGAATGCACCTATTGTAGTAAAGCTGCCTACTGTAAGCGGATAAGTTATTTCTTTAATCAATTGCTGGACAGTAGAAACATGATTTTGATGAGCCAGCATGTGTATGGAATAACTCAGCGCAATACCCAGAATAGCCGATCCGGCACCTACAGCAATCGCAGAAATATATCCCTGAATAAAATAGATCAGGCATAAAGCGAACAATCCCCCGAATAAAACAGGAGTGACAATGAGAGGGATTGATTTCTTATGCTTAAACACCAGCGAGATGAAAACAATGATAATCAACAGTGCGATCGAAGAAGTAATAATGGTATCTTTTTTAATCTGTCGCGCATTATAGACACTGACAGAGGGACCTCCAAAGTAAGATGCGTGAATGGAAGGATATTCTTTCTGAATCTGTTGCAACTCATTTTCAAGTATTCGGATCAGATTTTCATTCTCACCGGTACTTCCTGTTCCAAATACCGGAGTCATAAACATCAGCAATGTATTTCCGTCCTTCGAAAAGATGTGTCCGTTGTTGATTTCATAATTGGTTTCCAACTGAAAATCCTGCAGATGCTTTAATACGTTATTTCCAAGTCCTAACGGGTCTCTTTGTATATAACCTCTCAATGCTATACCTGCGGGAGAAAGAAGGTTGGTATAGTTCTTTCGCATCATGGCTTCTATGCCTTCCTGTGTTAAGAGTGAGTCGAAGTGCTGATAGTCTTTTTCCGTCAAGAACAGCGGAAGATTTTCATAAACAAAATCTGTTGCTTTTTCAATGGTTGTTTCATCTACTTCCGAAAAGATATCTTTAATCCAGGTTTGGTTAGACTCTTCTAATAAGTTTTGTTTCAGTTGGTCTCCGACCTCTATCATTAGATCCGGAGTTACTATAGAGTCGGCAGGAGAGATTAAGATGATAATCTTATCCTTTATTTTTAGATTATCAAATACCTTGGTGATGTTCTGGTTGTTCTTCGTATCAGGAAAGAAACGGGTCACATTCTCTTCAAACCTGACTTGCCAGGCGAAGTACCCCATAAAAAGGACACAAACACAGAGTGACAAATAGAAGAGAACTTTGTGTCTTTGAAAATAATTATATAGTCTGATAAAGAACTGAGTCATGTTGTTTTCGGCCTTCTGTATATAGTGAGCAGGCTGATCGTTATAATACCTGCCAGTATACTACAAGCGGTTGCAAAGATAACACTTCCAATTAAATATTGCTCTAAAACCGATTTCACATTTTCAAATGAAATATTGGTAAGATGAAGTTCAACCGGTCTGTTCAGTACTTTACACCCTGTCAGGTAACTGCCATATAATAGGAAAGGAATCATGGGAGGAATACTGATATTAGCTGCTACAATGGCTATTACTTTGTTGAGTTTAAGCACATGAGCCAAAAATAAAGTAACAAGCATCTGGTATCCCCAAATCGGGACTATTCCTATAAATACACCTAACATAATGGCATAGGTAATCTTCAGATTCGATTCTTCGGACTGTGTAATGTGAGTTCGGAAGAATTTCCGGCAATTACTCCAGGTTAGTTTCCGGAAGAAGTTACGCGGATAAATCCAGAGGAAAGTGATGAACACTAAGAAGGTATTCAATATGCTGATGCGAGTGAAATCCCGGAAAGGACGGAAGTGGGAGACACGTTCTTCCTGGGGCGGATAATAGACATGTATGGGTATATTGCGGACCGTGGTTCCTCCCCATACTGCAAAGACCAGTGCTTCAAGCTCAAATTCATATTTAGCGGTATAGTAGAATCTCTGCACATTGATTTTATGTAATGGATAGAGCCGGTAACCCGATTGGGTATCCTGAAGCTTTACTCCGGTTTCAAGTTTAAACCAGAAGTTGGAGAACTTATTAGCAAAAGTATTCTTGCCCGGCATATTGTCCGAAGTCAGATTGCGGGCACCTACCAACAACGTATCCGGTTCTTTTTCTATTTCTTCCATGAAAATAGGAATGTCCGAAGCAAAATGCTGTCCATCGGAATCTATAGTGATGGCATATCGGTAGCCGGCTGCTTTGGCCTGTTTTAATCCGTTCTTTAAGGCAGTTCCTTTTCCTTTATTGGTAGGATGGGTGATGATATGCAGGTTCGGATAGTTTTCCAGAAGAGTAGGGGTGCTATCGGTAGAGCCGTCATTGACAACGATGATATCTTCTACATAGAAAAGTACATCTTCAATTACGGTAGTCAGCGTCTTTTCATTATTGTAGGTAGGTATAATAACTACAATACCAAGTTGCCTGGCTTTCTCATGCCATAGTTCCTCGCTACGTTCTTCCATGTTTATTTGCCGATTAGTTGTGCTTTTAATTTGATACAGATATCTTTTGAAGATGCTCCTTCAGCCAGAATCTGGAATGTATCCGTTTCGTTTTTTTTGATAGTCAATGAGAGCTTTAATTCCGGTGTCTCATTCGGATTAATAACTGAAAGAAACTTGCATGATGCTATCTGCTTGTATTGCAGGGGAGCTTGCTGTATTTTTTCTATGCACTCCTTTATTATTTGCAGCATACAAACGCCCGGAACCACGGGCTGTTGTGGAAAGTGTCCGCTATAAATAGCATGTTGTGGGTTGAGCATGACTTGCACTACCCAGTCTGTTTCATTGATATGCTCAGAGTGCGTGACTTTATAGAAATTGGGAAGAAGTTCAGCCATATTAGTTTGGGTTTTCTTTTAATTTGTCCAACTGTATACTTAGTCGCAACCAGGGATGTTTGATTTTTATCTGTTCGGGATGTCCAGAGCTGAACTCCGATAGATAGAATACTGATTTTCCGAATCCCCTGCCTGTGACTCTTTTTTCAAAGGTACTGCTTTTCTTTTTGATGCGGATATTCTTTCCACTTAAAAATAGATTCTTGAAGTCTGTTTCCAGTAATAGCAGCATTTTCTTTTTCTTCATGGGCTCTATGCAACTGTTGACGTGAAATTCATTTTCCCGAAGTGAAAAATCAAAAAGACTGAGTCCAAAGTAAGTAGATGCCAATATTCTTATTTCATTATCCGGCAATTTCCGTACAATTAATAAACCGCTGAAGTGATGTTTCATGAAGTCTAACTGCATATTGTATTTTTGCGAATATTCTTCAGCGCAAATAATAGGTGTCACATAAGATGTGGCATCTCCTGCTATTGTTTTTGAGGAACCACAGGAAGTGAATAGATACAGAATAAAGATCAGATTAGCGAATAGAAAACTTTGTTTCATCTTTCAAAGCATTAAATCTCTTGTTGTAGAATTCATATTCCGTATAATTGGTGGCTGTTTCGGAAAGACGCAATTTGTAAACCGACATATCTTTCTTATCTAGGTGTATTTCAATTTCCGAAATGTAGGCTTGTATGGCTTTATTGACCGGCTTAATCTTCACTATATAATAGGAATCATTTTCAAAATATTCCAGTTTGTAGTCGGAAGATATTCTTGAGAGATCGCCTATCATGCAAGCTGTGAGCATATCTTGCATTTGATTCATCATCTTATTGGCGGTTAGGCTCATAACGCTCTTTTTACCGTCCGATACAATTTTAAGCCGGGAGTCGTTTATCACTATTAGGTAGTTGACGGGTTGGGCGTATTCCATACGTATTTTGCCACTCTTTTGATAATAGAATTTTCCTTTGGAGGCTACCTTCTCATCCAGAATATCCAAATACTTCACTTGTGTAAAGTCACTTTCAATGGACTGCATGGTTTGTGCTTCCTTTGCCAGACGCTTTTCAAAATCCTGGGTATGGATTAGTTTCTTCATTGTCTGGGCATGGGTATAGGAAATACCCAATATGATTGATAATATTATTAGTATGGTTCTCATAATGCTTTTATAACATGCTGTCCAGACGGACAACTGTATATCCCTGTTCTTTAATTAAGTTAAGTATCTCTTTTAATAACAGGTCACTGTCCGGCATCCGATCGTGTAGAAGGATGATAGAACCGGGGCGTAACCTTTTCTGAATACGCTTTAAAACTTTCTCTTTGGAAGGTTGCAGTGTATCGAGTGTTCTGATATTCCAGCCAACAGGAGTGTATCCCAATATGCGGACAGCTTTTGCTATAGTAGGATTCGTGACCCCAAACGGTGGGCGGAATAACTTGATTTTCTGCGAAGTTACTCGTTCTAATGCAAACTGGCAAGCTTGCAAGTCTTTTTTCATCCGCGATAGGCTGTACAAGGGAAAATGATTGGTATGGGTAAAAGAATGATTACCAATCAAATGTCCTTCGTTGATAATTTGTCGGATCAACTCCTCATTCTCTTCTACTTTGTGACCGATGCAGAAGAAACAAGCCGGTATTTGTTGTTCTTTGAGTACTTGCAATACTTTGGGGGTTTGTACCGGGTCCGGTCCATCATCAAAGGTGATAGCTACAATTTTATCTTCAGTCTGTTTCTTGCAAAATACCTTGAGATAGATGTTAGAACGGATGTTGCAAGATGCGTAGACGAGAAAGATAATCAGTAATGTGATCAGGATTTCTACTATCATTGTTTTTTCCGGATTAAAATAAGTGAATGGTTAATGGAGTGATAATGATTATATATCAGAACTGTCTGTCCCGGATTTAGATTCTCTTCAAAAGTTTTAGCCACTTTCCATAAAGCAAAGGAAGATGCTGTAGGATATTCACCACATTCATTCTTAAAGGTGGTGCATGTTGCTGTGGGAAACAGGCTGTTTTCTAAATCAGTATACAGGGTATCTTCTTTCAGGTTTCCATTTTTACCGGTAACAAACCAATCGATTTGTCCGGCTGTTAATCGGTTACTTTGCAAAAAGCGATGAATCTTTTCAGCTACTTCTTGTGTACTGCTCGCATGAATAAAAGTCGATATACCGGCAAGTTCTGCTAATGTGGATTCGGTGGTTTCTCGTCCCAATAGGAAGAACTGGGCACCTTCGCCTGCTTGTATGCCCCTTAGCAGTCCCAGGCGTTGTTGTATGGTGTGACTGTTAGGGGTAATCTCATCAATAGCTCCTACGAGGACATTTTCATCACCTTCCCAGATTCTCATCATACCGTCCAATAGTGCACTTTCGAAACTCAATCCCCGGTGCACATACGTCATGTTGTAAGCATGTATCTGGCGGAGTAATGCTATTTGGGCTCCGATGGTATTGAAGGTTGACTGGATAAAGGGTGTTGGGTTCAGTAGTTGTTCTTCATTCTCAATGATTGTATTCAGGAACTTCTCTGTATCTGCCAGGCATCCGAGTCCGGTTGCAGTGATGATCGCATGTACTTTTTCGGAAGGTAGGGTACTGATACATTCCAGTCCGCAGGCAACTCCCATTTTGATGATCCGGCTCATACGCCTCCGTAGTGCGGCATTTGTGATAATACTCTTGTAATCCGGTTCATTGGCGGACAAATAAGGGGATTCTCCGGAAGCAGTATCCGCGTGAATAGAAGCAATATGATTGATATAGACAGGTTGCATCATTTCTCTCTTAATGTAGAAAACAGGATCGAAGAATCATTTCCACCGAATCCAAAAGAATTCGATAGTACATTACGAATGGGTAGTCCCTCGCGGAATGAGGTTTCGGGCATCAACATGTTTTCTTCTATAGGTTCTTTGAAGTTCAGATTGGGATAGATGAAACCATGATATACGGAGAGAACAGAATAAACCGCTTCAATTCCTTCCGAAGCCCCTAATGTATGACCGATAAACGCTTTGACAGAACTGAACGGAGGAATTTTATCACCAAAAATCCGTCGGATAGCAAGTCCTTCTGAAAGATCATTACTTGGAGTTCCTGTGCCATGTACATTGATATAATCAATCTCTTCGGGAGGAATTTCACTCTTTGCTATGCGCCCCCGAATGTTGTAACCATCACCGTACCACTCGGCTTCATCACATTGGGAGTGCAATATGTCGGCGATATTGCTGCCCAGTATTTGGTAGCCTTGCCTCCGGCCATACCACAGCCCTAAATCGGCAAACACCATGATAACGCCGTCAATGTGCTTGTTCAAGTTATGCCGTTCGTCATCCAAATAGCCGTACACCTCGTCCGCCCATTCTTCTTCACTGACAATGTAAGTGTTGTCATCTTGCACCTCACGCTGAAATTCCTGGTATCTTTCTCTTGCATTATCATCCAACCTGTCCTCGCTCGACCAAATAATCTGTTTCATGTCTTTTAATTTTATAAGTTAATATTCTTCCTGTGCGGCTCAATTTTAACGAAGTCCCTATAGACACATTCGTGCTCTTTCCGGCAAAGCAAGCCGTTGGGTAGAATGTCATTGCCGTATACACAAACATGCACCGCTATTCTACTCTCTGTGTCAAGTAGTTGGCAAAACTCTTTCCAGTGTTCAAATTGCGCTTTCGCCATTTCAACCAGAGTCTTTTTCCCTATATTGCCGACCCCATTTTCTTCCAACTGACACAGAACTTCTGCGTTTTCATTGTCGATGATTGCTTTTACCCATCCTTTGAAGCTGTAAATTCTCTCCATTTGATATGATTTTAATTGTTTGTTTTTCTTCCCTCTCTTCAGAGGTTTCGCCTCTTCCGACGGGATTTGATTTTATGTGCAGGATACAAGCCGGAAAGGAGGGAACAAGGCAAGGAGGAAGCGGACAGTCCATGACGATTGCATTTGTGTTCAAGAAGTATTGACGAGCCTGCGAGTTGATGGTTGTTAACCACAAATGTAGCCGCGCCTTGACGGTTCCCGCCCGGCTTAACTTTGCACAGGAAAATCAATGGACGGCGGGACCGGCATGGATACAGTATAAAAGGAACAGGCTCGAGGAGAATAACAATGAGCATAAGAAAAGCGACCCGAAGGCCGCTTTTGACCGGGAAGCAGGAGGTTATTTTTTGCCCCGTTTCGGTTTCGCTGCCGGTTCCGCAGGAGCTTCCTCCTTTTCCGCTGCCGGGTAGAACTTGACAGCTACCATCGTGATGCTATTATGCTCGATGCCGTCTTTGTCTGTCCATCTTTCGGGCTTGAAATAGCCCTCCACGGTAAGCAAGGTACCTTTGGCCAGGTAGTCGAAAGACCCTTTGTTCTCGTTTTTGCGCCACGCTTCAAAATTCAGGAAAGCGGATATCCGGCTGGTCTGATCACCGGACTTCTCCTGACGGCCTACGGCCAGGGAGAAACGTGCTACACTTGCGCTGGTGAAACTGCGGATTTCAGCGTCCTTACCTACGAAACCTGTCACTGTGAATGTGTTCTCAATCTTTTTCATAATTCAATGCTTTTAGAAGTTAAACAAATCAATTTTACGATGCCCCAAAAAGTAGGTGCCGCAAAGGGATGCACCAAGGACTGCCAGCAAATACTCTTTATTTTTGGTCTCCCAAAACCGCAGGCCCGATAAAGGAAGATTTGTACAGCTGTGCATTGGTCAAGGCTTGTCAAGCCGCTCCCGACCGCATACTATCTTTGCGGCGGAAAATGATTGTGACTTCGGCCAAAAGCAGTAGTGAAAAAGTAGAACACGAAGCGACGGGCTTCGGAAGGACGTGTCCGCAAGACACAAGCAGGCACACTCTCCCCGTAGTGCCGGCATGAAGTCGGCAGGCCAGCCACACCCTTGACATTGAAGCGGCAAAAAGGAGCCAATGGCAGGCCAAAAAGCCCTGCGTGGAGGGTCATGACCGGAAGTTCGACAGCCGGCTTTGCGTAAAGCAGCCGGCAGGCGTCTGTTCCGGCTGCAATGGGAAGCAGGAGGCAGGCAGGAAAGCGGGCAGGAATGCCCCCTGCGGGCAAAAGCATGAGGGTCGCTCCGCAGCGAATGGAATGTGCTATAAAAGGGTGTGGTGCAGCCAAAAGAAAATAAAAAAGGAATCCCTGCCCCCGGAAAATAGCCATGATAAAAAGTATCGAAGGTACATATTCTCAATACGCCGTATTGAGAATATGACCTTGAATAATCCAGAAAATGCAATCCATCCTTACCTATACATATACAGCAAGGTCAGAAACGGGCAATCATGATGCGATGCTCGAAGACCTTGTTTTTATCGCTCGGTTTCCTCTGGCATATCCAAAGATGATGTGCCCCAAAGCCGTATGTGAAATACTCGTCAAACCTGGTCTTTTTCTTTAGACGTTCCATACTTGTGCGAAGTTCAGCTTCATTACACGAAAAGAGAATCGTGTTCATAATTATAAAATACAGGTTTATCACTTCGTCGCAATAGGGGCAGAAGATATGTTCTATCGTTATATTCATGGCTATTTATTTTGATTAAGACTTTTCAGGAGCATTGTTTATAATAGCTTTTCCTTTAGAATTATATACCTCGATTGTCGGACAGCCGCCATTTTCGTCCGGGAACATACATTCCGATGTGTCGGCCAACGCACGCCATTCGTCGTAACACAAACGGCTGTCAATGATATTAGAAACATCCTCACACTTCCATGAACGGACAATGGCTTCCGCATCTTTGTAGCTTGCCGCTTCCACCGTGAAATAATCACGTTCCCAACTTGTAACCTTACGGTCTTGATAAAATTGATATTTTCCCATTATTCCTGTCTTATTTTAATTCTACAATAGTTTCAATTCTGCCGTAAAGAGCTGAGCGCAAAGCTGTTTTATCGACGGCATAACACTCGAAAATATGGCCGTATTGTTTGACGAAATATCGTTTGAGCACATCAGAGAAGTTAAAGTAATAACCCCTTAATGCGATACCTCTATTGAAATAGGTTCCATTTCTTACTTCTCGTGTAATCCAATTCTTATCTTCACGGCTCAACTTGCCTCCATTATTGAGGCTCTCACGAAGTTTGTACGCACGGCTATTCCGCAATGTCTCCAGTGCAGGCACTTCCCACTGGACAAATTTGTTTGCTATCGGTGTCATAAGTATATTCTTATTATTCATAAATGATTACTTCATCTCGGTATTCGGATATTTCTTTTCCGCTGGTTAGGGAGACAATGATTCTGTCCCCATAGTCGCCGACAACAGTTCCCTCTGTATAACCCTTGTACGGGGTAAGCAAGGTGCAGCTCTTACCTATAATGTCGGACTGTTCTTCATTCTCGTACATAAACCTGTCTTTATTTGATGTTCCAAACTCCATTTGAAAACGTCCTGAAGCTCACATACTCATTCGCAAGCTCATAAGAATGTATGCGAATGTAAATTCGCTTAGGTGCTTCCAGCAAGGCAATCAATTCATCCATTTCTTTTTGAGGACATTCCCATTTAGAGTAAAATTCACTCTCGACACATTGTCCATGTCTCGCAATGTTGCTATCACAGAAATTCTCTTCTATGAACTGCTCAATCGTAATAAGGTCTTTTTCGTTCTCTGTCTGTGCAAAGAAATTGTTTGTTGCGTAATTTGCCATAATCTCAATATTTTAAGTTTTTTTCTTCCCTCTGGTAGCATCCGCTACTTTCGGGCTTGATAAAATTTTGGCGCAACAAAAGGTGTCATGGAACATTCCGGCAAGGTTTCGCAGCAAAATACAACCTCAGTGAAACCGAGGTGGAGATTTTGGTGAGAATCGGCAGACTTGACCTTGTGAACAATGGGGCATGACATATACCTTCGCGACATAATTCTTATCAGGAAGGTCGAAAGTCGGTGTGCGGAGTATCGGAAGATGCTTCCCGTATAAAAGAGGGGTGCAGCGAAAAAATAAAAAGGGGGGAAGAGAGTTTTTCGGTGATTTGATCAAGGCATCGAAATTCAGTTTAGTTTGGTTTATTAGCTCTATATATAGGCTAAATTAAACTAAACTGTATTTAGGCAGGAAAATGTGACTGCCTATTGATGAAAAATTGTATCTTTGCATTATCCTGTCGCCATTGAACCATATAATGTGTTTTTTCTTTTGGCTGCAAAATTAGATATTGGGAAAGTCAGACGATTTTGCAAGGGGATATTTGAGCCAGAAGTCTACTTGTTGAGACACTCAAATGTTACCAAGTGCAAAGAATGAAATCAAATGAAAAGAAAAAAACACAGAATTATAAAAAAAGACAGTTTTGTTTCTAATTTGTTCCTTAAAAGCAATATGGATTTTGTATAGTGCTGATTTTGAATATATTACAAAGGATGTATAGAAATTTACCAGATTTCCGTCTTGAGACATTCTGCGAATGTTATGTCTATATCTA
>OLSP01003497.1_pt1 | contig 10839 bp, 14 predicted proteins | sample 1672941 | NCBI WGS metagenome assembly OLSP01 (sample SAMEA3136739, study PRJEB25190) | human gut metagenome | reverse complement strand
GGGGCTTTGGGCTGCTCACGGCTGTAATATACAGTCCATCCGCTATGTGGTGGTACGGGAGAAAAACGAGCCGGGACTGTTCCGCGGCAGTGACGTGCCGGGAGGTCCGGTGCATCTGGTGATCTTACAGGATATGAGATGCTACAGAGCCAACTCCTTTACCCCGGTGAGAAATCAGCTGCTGGATGCCGGAGTCGCCGGACAGAATATCGTTCTGGCTGCTCATGCGGTAGGATTAGAGGGGGTATGGCTGACGTTCCCCGGAGAGGAATTCTGCGACAGACTGCGGAAGAAATTCAATCTGCCGGATTATATCCGGCTGGTGACCTATGTGGATGTAGGATATGGTGATCAGACTCCTTATCCGCCGCAGAGATGGGATGTCAAGGATACGATCCTCGGAAGATACTAAAACGATTGAGCGGAATAGAAGATCAGATAGGAATCTGACTGTAAATGGGTGCGATAAGAAGGAGACCTGAATATGAACATTGTGATCATTGGCGGCAGCCGCGGCATCGGCAAAGCGGCTGCAAGGGAACTGTTACAGGATGGACATAAGGTACTGATTGTCGGCAGAAATCCGAAGACTTTGGAAGAAACCGGAAAAGAACTGGCAGGAGCAGTTACCTATTCCTGTAATGCCGGTAAGGCAGAGGAAACCACTGGACTGGTGGATGCAGTGAAGAACGGTAAAATAGTGGGATTCGGAGATACGTGGATGGACTGATCCTGTGTGCGGCGGTATTTCCCAATCCGGCCACGAAGACATCCGTAGTACAGCCGGAGCCGGAGGAACTGCAGGCAATGCTTGACAGCAACGTGACGGCATATTACCGTCTGGTGAAGGAATTTCTTCCGCTGCTGGCACCGGGCAGCCGCATCGTACTCATCGGTTCCACTTCGGGAATCCGCAGAGACAGGGGCGGCATCTACGGCATTTCCAAATGGGCGCTCCGGTCCTATGCCTATGCCCTCCGGGAGGAATGCAAGCCTATGGGGATCGGTGTATCCCTCATTAATCCCGGCGGCACCTTTACCGAGACCAGAAAGAAATCCTCCGAAGAGGACAGGTCACTTTTAGAGACCTCCGACCTCGGAAAAGTCATCACCCTGACCTTCCGTCTGTCCCCACAGGCAGTACTGGAGGAAGTGAATATCCGACCTTTACAGGGAGATACCTATTAGGCAGTCGATGGACTGCCTTTTTTCTTCTCAAGGAAACTCATTGAATGTTAAAAAAAAGTATGGTATGATAAAGGGCAGAACTGACAAAGATACGAGAATCACGGAGGTTTTTAGATACAATGGAACAGTACAAGCAGGAATTTATTGAGTTCATGGTGGATTGTAAGGCATTGAAATTCGGAGAGTTTACCTTAAAGAGCGGTAGAAAGTCTCCTTTCTTTATGAATGCGGGTGCGTATGTCACCGGTTCTCAGCTGATGAAGCTGGGGGAGAGCTATGCGAAAGCAATTCACGATACCTACGGTGATGATTTCGATGTATTGTTCGGACCTGCCTATAAGGGCATTCCCATCAGTGTGGTAACCGCAGTGGCTTACAGCAAATTATACGGCAAAGAGATTCGTTACTGTTCCGACCGCAAGGAAGAGAAGGATCACGGCGCAGATAAGGGAAGCTTCCTGGGAAGCTCCTTAAAAGATGGCGACAGAGTCATCATGATCGAGGATGTTACCACTTCCGGCAAATCTATGGAAGAGACTGTTCCCAAGGTAAGAGGAGCAGCCAATGTAGAAATCGTTGGTCTGATGGTATCCCTGAACCGTATGGAAAAGGGTCTGGGCGGCAAGGTCAGCGCACTGGAAGAGATCAAGGAAAAGTACGGATTTGATGCACATGCCATCGTAACCATGCAGGATGTCATCGATCATCTGTACAACAAGCCTTACAAGGGACAGGTATACATTGATGATACTCTGAAGAAGGCAATCGACGAATATTATGCTGTATACGGTGCTTAAGCAGACGGCTTCGAAAGTTTTGGATAGAAGACAGGAGGATTCCATGGAAGAGAAAATCTATAAGATCATGCGTGGAGCAGGTGCTCTGAATATTGTACTGGGAGTCATTTCCCTGGTAGTCGGAATCGCGGCAGGTGTGTTGCTGATCATCAGTGGCGGCAAGCTGGTCTCCGGCAAATCACGTATTCTGTTCTGATCACAAATGAGAAGGAAAACGCCGTCAGGGCGTGAAAATTGGGCATTTCCATACCGGAAGTGCCCTTTTCGGGTTCCATGGGGGATTGCAGGTTACTGAAAGGCTTGAAAATAGTATGCGGAAAAAGAACTACATTTTTACGAATAAAAAACATTCCAACAGGGCGATCATGTCGACCATCCTGGGGGGCATCAGTCTGGTGTCCCTGGGGATCGTGACGTATCTGTCCTACAGTCAGGGCGGCGTGATGCACGGTGGATACGGTGTTACCGGTGTGTTGGCCACCATCTATTCCCTGATCGGACTGATCCTGGGAATACTGACCCTTCGGGAAAAAGATATCTATCGTATCTTTCCCGTGCTGGGAACAATATTAAATGTTGTTGCCCTTGGAGGTGTCAGCTTTTTGCTGTATCTGGGAAGCCGTCTGTAACGGATATTCTGGAACAGAAGCATTGGATCACACAGCAGTTATTTAGATAGAAGGAGCAATCAGATCTATGGAAGAAAGAGAATTATTACTGGAACGTCTGGAACTGGCCTTAGACCGGATCCGGGAGATCCCCGGGGAGGACTGGCAGGAAGAAAGCCTGCAGCACTGGAAAGAATATTTTACAGCGGTAGCAAAATTTTTACTGCTGATCGAGGATACCAGACAGTTCCTGGAGCAGGGAAAACAGAACACTGCCACTTTGGAAGAGCTGAAACAGCGTAACCATGCCCTGTATGAAGATATTTTACCGGAAAATTATGAGAACAGCTTTGCTAATCCTGCGGTAGCTGTAAAGTGTCTGGGAGAAGAATTCGGCGCACTGGCCGCCTTCCTTTATACGGAAATGCGGAGCCTGATCGGTTTTACCTATGAGGGAAGACTGGACGAACTGGTGATCCGTATGGAACTGTTTTCTGAGGTATATGCGGCATTTGTATATGAGGAGCAGGAGAATCACAGACTTCCGTCTTATGCGTCCATCCGTGAGATCCTTTACTGGTTCGTCAGCGATTACGCGGATGTGGCGGCGGAAGCACGGGTACGGGAACTGGTATGCCCGGGGAATAATTTTGCGGCAGACATTATCCGAAGGGCGGAACTGACCGATCTGCGTTATCTCTATGCCTATGGAGAATACGTGGGGGAAAATGAACTGGCAATGGCGAAATTCCTGAATTCCCTGCCGGAAGAGACCATAAATACCATGGCAGACACTTATACCGAGGGGTACCGCATCGGTTTTGAAGTGACCGGCAAGGATCTGTCGAAAAAAGCTGCGGTGGATGTCCGTTATCAGCTGGGCTTCGAACGCATGATGCGGAGAGCTCTGGAGAATTTTGACAAAATGGGATTGCAGCCTGTGATCTACCGTGCAGCTGCCAGTATTTTATATAATCCCTCCATTTATAAAAACGGCTTCTACAGTGTCAGCCCCAACAGACAGTATGAGTTCGATCACAAGGATGACAAAGCACTGTTCCTGGATAAAATGTATTGCAGCCGGAAACTGGAAGTCATGCATACCGCTTTTGAAAAATATAAGACAGAGGCCAGAGGCTATGCGGGCCCGGCCGTGGTGGAGACCTTCGGTGAGAAAGATTTCGCACCGGTGAACAAGCCGGAAGCGGTGAAAATGACGGATGAGCAGAGCACTCTTATGGTGGAGCACCGCGCCCAGATGGGACAGTTGCAGAGACAGTATATTATTGAGGAAGAGCGTAGCTTTACGATTATTGCGTTCCCCATCCCGGAGGTAGGGGACTGCTTTGAAGAACTTTTCCGGGAGACTATTCGGATCAACACCCTGGATTATAAAAAATATCAGAGGATCCAGCAGACCATCATCGATGCGCTGGATCAGGCAGACCACTGTGAGGTGAAGGGCTGTAACGGTAATCACACGGATATCACAGTGAATCTGTGGAAGCTCAAAGATCCTGCCAAAGAAACTATTTTTGAAAACTGCGTGGCAGACGTGAATATTCCCGTGGGAGAAGTATTTACCTCTCCGGTGCTGGAAGGCACAAACGGTGTGCTGCATGTGACAAAAGTGTTCCTGAACGGCTTGGAATATAAGAATCTGGAGATCACCTTCGAAAACGGCAGGATTAAAAACTACAACTGTGCTAATTTTGCCACGGAGGAAGAGAACAAGGCATTCATTAAGGAAAATATCCTGTTCCGCCATAAGACACTGCCGCTGGGAGAATTTGCCATCGGCACAAACACTACGGCTTATGTGGCGGCAAAGCGTCTGGGCGTGGAAGCCAGGATGCCGATCCTGATCGCGGAGAAGATGGGACCGCATTTTGCAGTGGGCGATACCTGCTATTCCCATGCGGAAGAGGTGAAGGTATACAATCCCGACGGTAAAGAGATCGTGGCCAGAGACAATGAGGTGGCCGCCCTTCGCAGTGTGAACCCTTCCAAGGCTTATTTTAACTGCCATACGGACATTACCATTCCTTACGATGAACTGGCAGAGCTGACCGCAGTGAAAAAGGACGGCGGGCGGATCCCCATTATTGCGAACGGCAGATTTGTCCTTCACGGAACGGAAGAACTGAATGAGCCGCTGAGGGAGTTGGATTAAAACTATTCAGCAAGCATTTGCAGAAAGCAATTTTGCATGGTTCTGAATAGTTATCATAAGATTTGTAAATGTCAATAATATTTTGTGATTTTCTTTGAAATATCGTTAATTTCAGCATATTGCACAATCCAACAACACGGATCATAAACAATGGATTGTGCAATATGCACAAAAAGGCAACAGAAACAGACGGTAGCCGGGGGCGGTTGCCGTCTGTCTTTTTTTGTCTATACATGATATTTAAAGCCATGATTGCGGAAATGGGAGGGGAATGGGTGACAGTCGGCAAGCAAAAAGGGCGTTCAGAATTTTGCAATGAAAAGTGCGTTTTCCGTTTTCCCCCTGAGGGGGACAACAAAAAACAAATCATTGCAAAATTCTTCTCAAATTGCTTGCCGACTGTCACCAAAAACCACCCCCTTTTTAAAAGCTTGTTTGTTCGAACGTTCGAACTTTTTACATTGCTTTCATTTCGTTGGATGACTTACCGTCAAACATACGCCGGGGGTAATTGTTCAACCACTCTTGCACCTCTGCGATCTGTTCCGGGGTAACATCCGCAAAGTCACAGCCTTTAGGAAACCAACGGCGAATCATGCGATTCTGGTTCTCATTGCTTCCACGCTCTCCGGGGTTGTGAGGGTGACAGTAATATATTGTCGTTCTGGGTTCACCGCCGTTTACAGACTTTTCAAGTGCTTGCTGATCGAGAAATTCCGTACCATTGTCGCAAGTGATCGTCTGGAATATCTCCCTGAACTTATCAGAACCATAGGCACATTCCAGATCGTCAAGGGCACGGGCAACAGCATTTCCGGTCTTGTCTGGTATCGGTATAATAATTTCATCACGGTGTTTACGCTCTGTGAAAACAAGCAAACAATTACTGCTTTTTCCTTGTCCACCAACAACGGTGTCGAGTTCCCAGTGCCCGGCGGCCTTACGCTTCTTGATTTCATGCGGACGTTCTTCTATGGATCTTCCTTTTAAATTCTTGTAGGAGGGGCGCACTTGCTTGTAATCCTGTTTCGGCGTGTCTCTGCGCCACGGCAAGTCCTTGTTAGTTACATTCAGAAACAAGCCACGGTCGATATAGTGGTACAGCGTAGTAACGCACACCTCCGTGCGGTACTTGCCTTTAGCGGCTTGCAAAGTGGCATAGGGGCTATATTTTAAGTCAATAATACAGTGTTCTACGTGCTTTACAAAATCGTAGTCGTTGCCGATCTTGAGATCACGTCCTTTACTTTCGGCGTGGCGGTCGTGTTTCTGCTGTCCGATCTCCGCACTATAGTAGTCGTATTCAAGCCATGTCTGACCGTCACGCAGTTTCGTGCGCCCTCTCTTTATCTCATAATTGATTGTGTTATAATGCCGGTTCATCAGCCTTGCTATTTCTCTTTGGGTTTTGCCGTCCTTTAAATATATTTCAATTTTCAGTCGATCACTGTAAGACATATTTTTGGCCATAAGTTTCCTCCCTCTCTGGCGGCAGTCTGCCTATATTCAACCGTACCAGAGCAAGCCCCAGAGCGTCAAGGAGGGTGGTATCTCTGGGGCTGTGCCTTGACCCTCTGTAGCTTCTCTGGTGGGGCTTTTTGGCGGCGGTAGTGAGGGATAGCTTGTTCTGTAGCTGTCCGGGGCATATGGCCTTGTATGCGGCTTGTGGTGGGCGGCGGCTTCCAGAGAACAGACAGTTCTCTGGACTCTCCGTGTTCAATTTTTTTGGCAAATGTGGGGGGACTTGCTGAAAATTGACAGAGGTGAGATTGGATCACCCCCAACCCCTCAAGGGGAGTAAAGCTTCCTTGTGGCTGTCCGGGGTGATCTGTTTAATACTTTAGTTCATAGTAGGTTATTTGTTGGTTTGCTTGCGGTATATCTACAGTTTTTACATATACAATACGGTCTGCGTAGATTTTGCGAAAGTCCTCTTCATCGAGAAGAAAGTGTTCTTCCTCTGCGATATGGCAGTTACGACTGTAGTAGTAGCGGCGTTTTTCTTTCAAGTGTTCATCAACGCTTTTCGTGATGTACTTTGTGATATAACTGCTTACTCTGCCAGTGTCCAGAACTTTGGTGGCTGTGGTGAAGCCGTAAGACCAGTCTGTTATATTGTAGATGATCTGCTTTTTCCTGTGGTCTACTTTCCAAGCTTTAAAGGTAAGGTTGTCCACGTTTGCCAACAGACCATGGAAATGATAGTGTTCCTTATCTGCGTGCAGTTCTGGGACTATAAGGTATTTCATATCGGGGCACTTGCGCTCTTTAATATGCCACAGAAAGTCGTTAAGCCGCTGAACAACTAAATCATAATCGGAAGCGTCTACTTTTTTACGGTCAAATGTCAGAGTGATGAACCAATCCCATTTATTTGACCTTGCAATTCTGTATACGTTATTTTTTGCTCTGGATGCAGAAACCGTCATAGCGTGTTTTTCGGCTTCCGGGGTGCGGTCACTTGTATCGTGGGTCTTGTTTAGCAAGCTGTCCTCTGGTTTTTCTTTTCCAGTATTTATTGCATGGTGGTAAAAAGTGATGTGTTCCCCGGTCTCATATTGGTAACGCCGACAATTATAGACTGATTCCATATTTCAACACTCCAAGAAAATTTTTACAAGGTGGCGTTAAAGTGTTGCTATTGTCAAGTAGGCGACCCGGTGAACGGGTCGCAGTCTGCTTTTGTCCATGTACTTTCTTCTTTTTGTAACAGGAATAATCTGTCCATTTCTTTCTGAATGGGTTTGAATGATTCTCTGGAGAAACCAAGATTTTGAAGTTGTTGAAATAATTCGTCTGGAAATAGTTTGTATTTTCTATAGAATCTGATCTCTGTTTCGTTAAACAGATAATGCATATATTGAAACATTGTTTCTTTCTCCTTGTGTGTGGTGTGTGAAATGTTCGAACGTTCGAACGGTGCGCCGTGCGCAACGCTTACCACGGCGCACCGTTTCCCCTTACTTCTGTGCTTTCTTCTGCGCTCTGGTGTACTTCTTTGACGGTGTAGTAACGGCATCCATATCGGAAGGCGTATTGTTCTGTAACATGATAATTTCTGATTCCGGGATCATGTTCCCGGCCTTACAGTCTTTCGAAAGGTTGTCCACGCAAGCCAGTGTATCATAAGCATGATAATCTTTATCTTTTACGAACCAACCGAACCGGCGTAAAGGGCGTACAAGCGTAGGGTCTGTGGCGTATTCCAACTGGTAGGCATCGTATTCCCTATGCACCAAAAATCGCCACTGTTTGTCGCAAGATATAACCCGGCTTGTCACTTGTCGCAATAATGCGTCTACGTGGTTAAACCGCTGTGAAGTGTAATACAAGCTAATGTGGTGGTGGCGGCACGTCAGCAAAGCATTGAGAAACAAGGGATCAATGTTTGTCTTGAAAGTGCGGCTGTTAAGCTGTACTGAAAATTCGTCTCCCAGAACAAGAGTACAAGTCAATGTATCGTGTTGTTCATCATATGCCCGGACAGTTTCGGCAACATCTACGATCTGACGCAAGGAGACAAAAGGCGTATAGGGCGTGCCGATCAAATCCACGTTTGAAATAATGTTCACTCTCTGGGTGACCCATTTCCCCCGGAGATCATCATAGACAACTTTGTTGTTATACTTCTTGTACAGTCTTGTTACCTTATGCACAGCGGAGAGCGTTTTTCCTTTACCGAACAACGCTACATAACAAATCAGTTTTCCTGTTTTCAGATTGCGCCATTTCTTGTGGATGATGTAATCCGGGATATCCTTTATAAAATTGAAAACCGTTGCAAACGGATGTAATACGGCAATGCGGAAACATACACTAAAATACATCATTACAATAAATGCTAACAGTACCAGATATACCAAACTAATCACCTCCCGGCTTTCATAATGTTATAAGCAAGTGAACCGATACATTCAAGGATCGCACAAAAGACGATCAGACCGACCATACAAGCCGGGGTAAATGTTGTTGCATCACCTATAATAAATTGAATAAGGCTTTCCATGTTTGTTTCCTCCTATTTGAGACCTACACCGTTAAAGGATCGGACGGCGTTCTTGATACGTTCATAGCACCATGCGAACACGATGAAGAATAACAGGGCTGTAACATTGTAATTCAGATCATCAATTTTTGCTTCAATGCCGCCCAGAGCATCGGAATAATCAGTCTGATTTTCCATAGTGTCCGCTTGATAGGCTTCCAGATCTGATAAACGGATATAAACGTGTTCAGAACCAACCACGTCACCAGAAGAGACCGAAAGGGTGTTATCGCCTGTTGTAGTGTCAGATAGTTCTGTATCACTTCCGGGTTGCAACGTGTCAACGTCTGCGTCAATTCTTCCGGGGAGCAGATCGCCAGACAGGATAAAAGAAGAATCACCATCAGCGGTATAAAGTCCGTTATCATCAGTACCAGAGTTGAGAGAATCGACTTGTACAGTTTCCGACATATCGTTTTGAATTTCATAGTTTTCATTCATGTTTTGTCCTTTCTTGTGAAAAACGTTCCCGTGTGTTAGAATTGAGAAAAACACACAGGAGGGGTTACAAATGAATATATTGGATTGGAAAGAAATTTATAACTCAAAAGTGGTTACAGCCGAAGAAGCGATCAGCTATATTAAAAGCGGGGACCGGGTTGTTACCGGTCATGCGGCGGGGGAACCTACATATTTGATCGATACGCTCGTTAATAATTATGAGATGTATGAAAATGTGGAAATCTGTCATCTGGTTTCTGTTGGGGAAGGTAAATATACGCGTCCGGAGATGAAGGGCCATTTTATTTTTAATGGTTTTTTCCTTGGCGCCGGAACACGGGAAGCGGTTGCCAGAGGTTAGGCGAATTACAGTCCGGGATTTTTCCATGAGATGCCAAAACTTTTCCGCACAGAGCTTCCGGTAGATGTGGCGCTTGTTATGGTGAGCAGTCCGGATAAACACGGATTCTGTTCCTTCGGTACATCCAGCGATTATACAAAACCGGTAGCGGACAGTGCAAAGATTGTGATTGCCCAGGTGAATGAACATATGCCGAGAACCTTCGGCGGTAATCTGATTCATGTCCGCGATATTGATTTTATTGTGGAACATGCCGAGCCGATTTTGGAAATGCAGCCGGCAAAAATCGGTATTTTAGAACATAAGATTGGAAAATACTGTTCCACGCTGATTAAAGACGGGGATTGTCTGCAGATGGGTATTGGTTCTATTCCATGCGGTTTTACGCGCAGCGCCACACAGCCGTCCGGCCCGATATGATGGATGGCGTTCGCCAGCAGATTGTGCACCACACGGCTCATCATGTCCGGGTCTGCCGTTACGGTACAGGGGTCGGCAGCATCTACCGTGAGGGTGTAGCCGCTCTGCTCACAGATATTCTGGTAGCGGTAGGCCACTTCGTCGCACAGCTGTGCCAGGTCGAACTGGACGGGATTGAGCTTTTCGGTGCCGGAGGAATATTTGGAAAGCTCCATCACGCTGTTCACAAGGCCGGACAGGCGGTCTGTCTCATCAATAATCACATCCAGCTGTGCTGTCCGCTTTTCCGCGTCTGCGCCGGTCAAGTCCCGCACCGTCTCGGCATAGCCCTTGATGAGCGTCAGCGGCGTGCGCAGGTCGTGGCTGACATTGGCGATGAGGTCCCGCTGCAGCTCCGAGGTGCGGCCCACCTCCCGGGCCATGGTGTTGAAATCCCCGGCCAACGCGCCCAGCTCGTCATCCGCCTGGGGCGTGACGCGCACCTTGTAATTGCCGCGTGCCATCTCCCGCGCGGCGCGGGAAATGGCCGAGATGGGTTTTGTGAACCAGCGGCTGAATACATAAGCACCCGCAATACTGACGATGAGCAGCACGGCGGCAATGATGGGCATTTGCGCACTGATGACGTCGGCGGCCTGGCCCACACGCTCCAGGTCTGTGGAGAGGATGAGAGAATACTGGTTGTTGATGTTGCGGCACACCACCATCTGCCGGGTGCCGGAGGTGCTTTCCAGACCGGGCAGGATGCGGGAGTCCGGCAGAGTAAAGTTCAGGTCTCCCAGTACGAAGGTCGTGGCCCGCAGGTT
>OLSP01003496.1_pt1 | contig 10846 bp, 7 predicted proteins | sample 1672941 | NCBI WGS metagenome assembly OLSP01 (sample SAMEA3136739, study PRJEB25190) | human gut metagenome | reverse complement strand
AAGCAGACGGCAGGCGAAGGCACTTTTCGACATTACAGAACATTACAGAGGCTATGGGAGCTTTGCAGAATTTTATAAAGCGAGAGAGCCCATATTTGTAATATTTTAAGATTTGATGATCTGTAACTATGAGGATGTTTGATAGTTACAATAATTTCTAAAAAAAGTATATGAAATAATTGCATCAAAGACCATGCAGTTTCGGTAAAAAAAGAAATATGTCGAAAACGCAGGATAACAAAAGAAAATTTTGACAAATACAATTTCTGATGAATAAAAAGATAAAGTATATGCAAAAAGTGCTTTTATATGAAAAATATAGAAAATGGTGTTATCCCATATCCACTCCCTTGTCATCTCATATAAAATGGGATAAAATGAACATAAAAAATCTTATAGCAGATGGGAGATCACAATGGATATAGTAGTATTAGCCGGAGGACTCAGCACAGAACGGGATGTGTCCTTTAAAACAGGAGATATGGTAGCAAAAGCACTCAGGGAAAATGGACATCGTGTCATATTATTAGATGTATTTATGGGATATAAAGAAGCAGAAGAAGATATTTCAGATATTTTTGAACACAGCATAGAAGCAAGTGTGAGTGTATCTGCAATTCCGGAAACAGCACCGGATCTTGCAAAAGTAAAGGCATCAAGAAAAGATCAGTCAGCATGCTTTTTTGGACCAAATGTGATTTCCATGTGCCAGATGGCAGATATTGTATTTATGGCATTACATGGAGAAAACGGCGAGAACGGAAAGATTCAGGCAGCTTTTGATCTGTTAGGCATCAAGTATACAGGCAGCGGTTATTTAAGCAGTGCGCTTGCCATGGATAAGGGTGCAGCGAAGATCTTTTTTGAAAAAAACGGTGTGCCGACACCGACAGGCATGAAGATGACAAAGGCAGATCATACCGATGATTTTGATAAGACCGGTCTATCCCTGCCATGTGTTGTAAAACCCTGCTGTGGCGGTTCTAGTATCGGTGTTTCTATTGTCCGTACAAAAGAACAGTTCCATGCAGCATTAGACGAAGCCTTCCATTGGGAAGATGAACTGATCATAGAAGAATATATCGAAGGCAGGGAATTTTCAGTTGGTGTATTAGAATATCAGGCACTTCCGATCATTGAGATCGCACCGGTAGAAGGGTTTTATGATTACAAGAATAAATACAAAGCAGGCAGTACCGTAGAAACCTGTCCGGCAGAATTGTCAAAAGAGATCACCGAAGAAATGCAGAAATATGCAGTGATGGCGGCAGAAGCATTAGGATTAGATACATATTCGAGAATGGATTTCCTGTTAAATAAAGAGGGAAAGATCTACTGTTTAGAGGCAAATACACTGCCGGGTATGACACCGACAAGCCTTCTTCCACAGGAAGCCGGAGTGATCGGAATGAACTTTAACGAACTTTGTGAGAAACTGATCAAGATCTCATTGCAGAAGTACGAGGGATAATTTATGAAAAATATGACATTAGCCAATATTGCAGCATGTTGTGGAGGTACTTATATCGGTGATGAAAATATTAAGAATACGGAAGTTACCGGAATTGCCATTGACAGCCGGAAGGTAAAGCGTGGCGGTCTGTTTATACCGGTCAGGGGAGAACGTGTCGACGGGCATGATTTTATTCCGGCAGTCATCAAAGATGGGGCACTTGCCACACTTTCTGAAAAAGAGTTAGACGCACCGGAATTTCCATACATTTTAGTAGAGTCTACATTAGATGCATTGAAGAAGATCGCTGCTTTTTACCGTCAGACATTAGGGATCAAAGTGGTAGGAATTACCGGAAGTGTCGGTAAGACCAGCACAAAAGAAATGATCGCATCCGTATTAAAAGAGAAATTTTCGGTACATAAAACGGCAGGTAATTTTAATAACGAGATCGGACTTCCGCTTACAATCTTTGATATTACTGAACAACATGAGATCGCAGTTCTTGAAATGGGGATTTCTGATTTTGGGGAAATGCACCGTTTAGCAGAGATTGCCAATCCTGATATCTGCGTGATCACAAATATCGGGTTATGCCATTTAGAGAATCTAGGCAGCAGGGATGGCATTTTAAAAGCAAAGACAGAAGTATTTGACCATCTGCGTGGGGAAGGGATCGTAATCTTAAATGGTGACGATGATAAATTATCCACGATCACATCTGTGAATGGTAGAAAACCTGTTTTTTACGGCAGGGAACATGGAGATGTTTATGCGACAGATATTACCACGCTTGGCATGGAAGGCATCCGTATGGTACTGCATCTGCATGATCAGAGCAGGGAAGTGACCATTCCGATCGCAGGCGAGCACAATGTCTATAATGCGTTAGCAGCAGCCTGTGTAGGAGATGCATGCGGCATGGATATTGACATGATATGCAAGGGGATCGCAACCGTTGAAACGATCAGCGGCAGAAGTAACCTGATCGAAAAAAATGGTGTAACGATCATTGATGACTGTTACAATGCTAATCCAATCTCAATGTGTGCATCGATCGATGTATTAAGTCAGGCGGCAGGAAGAAAGACCGCTGTGCTTGGTGATATGGGAGAATTAGGAACAGACGAAAAAGAGTTACATGCGAATGTCGGCAGTTATGTAGCAGAAAAGCAAATCGATAAACTCTACTGCACTGGCGAATTGTCAAAAGAACTTGCACAGGCTGCAAAAGATGCAGGTGCAAAAGAGGTATGCTATTTTTCGACAAAAGAAGACTTATTAGAAGCCTTAAAGAAAGACATAAAAAAAGGAGATACTTTGTTGATCAAAGCATCTCACTTTATGCAGTTTCCTAAGATCGTGGAAGCGTTGACTGCTTTTCTAGCATCGTAAGGATCTTTTCTCTGGTATAGTTTCCTATATGTTTTTTATCCTCTTTGGATAACTCTTTGATATAGATCGGCTCACCGTATTCTAAGATTACATGAGTCGGTTTTATACGTGGAAAATGATTTTCTAAAATATCGGCAGTTCCGGTCAGTGCCATTGGAATGACCGGACAGCCGCTTTTTTCTGCCATCTTCAAACTGCCCTCTTTAAAAGGCAGCATTTCTGTTTCACTTTTGTTTTTACTTCTTGTTCCCTCTGGAAAGATACACATGGAAATACCATGCTTGATCTGGTCGATACCGGTTAAGATGGTCTTTAAACCTTCTTTTACATCACTGCGGTTTAAAAACAGGCAGTAAAGCCGTTTCATCCAGAGCGATAGCAGGGGAACTTTTAACATGGAATCTTTTGCCACGTATCCGGTAAGATGCGGGCATCTGGCATAGGTGATGATGATGTCAAAGAAACTTCTGTGATTTCCGACATAGAGGACAGGCGTATCTTTCGGAACATTTTCTTCACCGATCACTGTAAGATGCACACCGCTTAATATAAGAATGACTTTGAAAGCCCACTGTACCATGCGAAGCTGGGAAATATCAGCCGCATAACGGAATTTTTTGGAGACCAGCCATTCCACAAAGAGGATGGGAATGCCGATGATCAAATATAAAGCTACAAATAAAATAACAAAAATCAGTCGTATCATGCTGTTATGGAAAAATCCATTCCTTTCTATAACTTATTCATGTGTGGATGGGCCGGTCATTCCGGATCCTTATCCTGTAAGCAGGAATGATTCCTGGATTTTGACCCATGTATTATTCCATTATACTAACTGCAAATTGGAATTACAACAATATTTCCTGAATAAAATAGAAAAAAGATACTTGATGGAAGCGTGAAAATGAAAGATGTATTAAAAGAGAGTGAGAGTATCGGCTGTCGGCTGCTTTTGTATATGGCTGCACTTTTAATGATCACGGTACTTGTCACATTATTTGGCTGTGGGATCGAAAAGACAGATGGAAACAGATTACAGGATTTGGAATATGAGATCATAGAAGATGAGATACCAAAAGAATTAGCTGAGAAAATAGAGGAAAAAAAGAGTGCGGATTTTAAACTGACCTATGAAAATGATAAGTATCTGTATATTGTGAGGGGATATGGAGAACAGGAAACCGGTGGGTACAGTATCCAGATCTTAGATCTGTACCTGACACAGAATGCAGTTGTATTGCATACAAATCTGAAAGGTCCGTCAAAAGATGAAGTCAAAAATGCGGCACCGAGTTATCCGTATATTGTGATCCGTATTGAACATACGGATAAAAATGTAATTTTCCAGTAATGGCAATAGTTTAAAATTAGTACTTATTTCCTTTTGACGGCAATTTAACAATGTGCTATACTAAAGCGGTTAAAATAACCAGACAACTCATGCATCAGCAGCCACAGAAAAGGGAGGAAGTAGTATGCAGCAGGCAGATATCAACCGGGTACGTGCATCTGTACACAGCCAGTGTGGAAGCAGGGTAATGATTCAACTGGATCGGGGAAGAAATAAAGTTGACATTCAGGAAGGGGTTATTTTAGATGCTTACCCCAGTGTATTTACCATTCTGGTAAGTGATGTGAATGAAGATAATCCACCGCAGTTATTATCCTTTAGTTATACGGATATTATTACGAGAGATATACGAATGAAGCTTTGTTAAAGGAATAAAAGTCCTCTGTTCTGAATAAGATATACAAATTCAGAACAGAGGATTTTTTTGTGGAATTAGAAAGACAGTTATTGCATAGGAACAGGGAAATTGGCGGTGCATTGAACCAGATCACACTGGATGATGATTATAATCTGCCGGATTACAAACCGGATCTGACAAAAGTAATACGGGAGCGGGGCAGTCTGCACTTTGATGAAGTCCATGCAAGCGGAGGGCATGTCTGGTTTAAAGGGGTGTTAGAGTTTCAGATCTTATATCGGACAGATCTTGATAATCGTAAGATCAACAGTTTAAAAGGCGAGATCCCATTTCAGGAAAGTCTTACAATGGAAGGGATCGGAGAATCAGATCAGGTAAAATTAGATGGAAAGATCGAGGATATTTCCGTCAGTGTCATCAATTCAAGAAAATTAAGTATCCGTTCCTTAGTGGAATTTCAGGCAGAGGCAGAAAGACCGGAAGATACATCGATGCTTGCAGCAGTCGGAGCAGATTCAGGATGCGAGATAGAAAAAGAAAATTTAGAAGCATTGGAATTGCTGACAGACAAAAAAGATACCTTAAGGATCCGAAAAGAAATATCTCTTTCTTCTAATAAGCCAAATATGGATGAGATTCTCTGGAACAGTGTGGAACTCAGGGGAATGAGTACCCGTTTAAAAAATGGTGAGATCGAAGTAAGTGGAGAAGCGCTTGTCTGCGTACTGTATTCGGGTGTGGACGAAGAACGGCTGCAATGGTTTGAAACGACCGTTCCGATACAGGGAAATGTAGAATGTAATGTCTGTGAGGAGTCATTGATCCATCAGATCAAAACAGAATTAGCACAGGCAGATCTTGAGATCGAGTTAGATGGGGACGGAGAAGAAAGAAATCTTCTTTTAGAAATGGTAGTGAATTTAACGATCTGCCTCTGGCGGGAAACCAACATAGAAATGATCTCCGATATCTATGCATTAGACCGGCAGGTACAACCGAGTATGCAGACAGCAGTTTTTGACAGGCTCTTAGTCAAAAATGAAGCAAAATGCAGAATGTCCGATAAAATTGAATTAGAAGAAGAACAGGAAGATATTTTGCAGATATGCAGTAATGAAAATACATTGGCGGTCGAACAGACGACAGTCACAGAAGATGGATTGTTAGCGGAAGGTACATTGACGATAGAGATTTTATATATGACAGCAGATGATGCGATGCCGGTAGCGGCAAAACGGGCATATGTGCCATTTTCCCAGCTGATTGAAATGCCGGAAGCAGTTCATCCTGTGAAAGTGTATTTAGATGGCAGCATCGAACAGGTGACAACAGTGCTTTCGGACAGCAGGAATATTGATATCAAAGCAGTTGTAAGCTTAAATCTGTTAGCATTTGAACAGCAGGAAAAACAGGTGATCACAGATATCAATGAAAGTGAGTTAGATCTTGCTGTATTACAGCAGCGGCCGGGGCTGGTAGGCTATATCGTAAAGGAAGGTGACCGGTTGTTCCATATTGCAAAAGAAAATCATACAACGGTAGATGATCTGGTGGAAACGAACCATCTGACCGGTACCGATGTAAAAGCCGGAGAGAGGATTTTGATCGTAAAGACAGTTTAAAAATAGAAAGACAGTGTAGTTTTTTATACTTTTGGCATCAGACGAATGTGGTTATACTATTTATACAAAACGAATTCTTGAAATGCATCGAAAGGTGATTTCAAAGAAAACATGAAAGGAGAAAATGTTATGAAAAGACGACACGATCATGATGTACAAAAGGTAATGGCATTTCTGTTGGCATTTGTATTTGTATTTACAAGTGTATTCCCATATGGGGGAGTAAATGTGAAAGCAGATACAACGGAAAATGGATTGATTCTGTATTATGATTTTGACATGCAGAACAGTTATGCAACGGAAATCACAGATGCATCCGGTAATGGACATACCGGAACTTTAAAACGTGCAGGAGGAGGAAGTGTAGAAGGTACGTACAAGATCAGTACGGTTAATATTTATGGAAACAGTGTAAAAGCATTAACACTTCCGGGCGGAGAAGATGGATCTTACCTACAGCTTCCGAATGCTATTTTAAATGGAAATGATGCAGTAACGATCAGTATGTGGGTAAATCTGAGTACAGATGCCGGATATCAGAGGATCTGGGATATCGGTAATGATACGACTTCATATCTCTATCTGTTATCTGACGGAGGAAATAAGGGACATGAAGGATATGCGGCAGCTATTACAAAGAGTGGCTGGTCAAATGAGGTCGGTGTTGAGAAGAAAACAAATTTCGATAAGAACCGCTGGGTGCTTACAACCGTTGTTATGGATGGAACGCAGATGTCCCTGTATGAAAACGGAAAACAGATCGGTGAAACGACAGATACAAAAATCAGTGTCAATGATCTTGGAGCAACCACGAATAACATGATCGGATATGGTCAGTTTGGAGATAATCCGACACAAGGACAATTTGCAGAGGTTAAAATTTATAATAAAGCACTTAGTGCAGATGAGATTGCGGCAATGTATAGTGTAGATGATGCAGGAATTGTTGCAGCAGACAAAGATGCATTAGATCTTGGTGATACAACAGCAGTAACAGAAGATATTACACTTCCGGCAAAGGGCGTCAATGGATCTGCCATTACATGGGAAAGTACGAACAGTGCGATCACAATAGCAGACGGAATTGCAAAAGTAACCCGTCCGGCAGCTGGCAGCGGTGCAGCTGAAGGTAAACTGACTGCTACGATCACATATAATGGAACAACAGATACAAAAGAATTTGATGTAAAGGTTATCCCTATGTATACAGATAAGCAGATCGCAGAAGATGATGCAGCCCAGCTTGAAAAAACAGTCGGAGACCTCTCTTCTGTCATGACAGATTTTACACTTCCTGTAAAAGGTGATAAAGGATCTGTGATCACATGGGAAAGTGATAAGGATGCTGTTGTAGTAAATGGAAGCGTTGCAAAAGTAACCCGTCCGGCAATCGGAAATGAGAATGTATCGGGTACATTGACAGCAACAGTAACATCCGGCAGTGAAAAAGTAGTGAAAAAGTTTGCATATACAGTTATTGCTTTAAAAGAGTCAGTCAGCCTTAAGGATGTAGAAGAGATCAATGTTACAACATTAAAGGGACATAGTCCGTCTCTTCCGAATTATGTGAAAGCAACTTATACAGATGGTTCTGTCAATAAGATCAAAGCAGTATGGCCGGCAAGTATCGAAGCTGATAAGTATGCAAATACAGGGAATTTTGATGTGGAAGGATCTTTAGTTGGTGAAATCAGGAAGATCACAGCACATGTCACAGTTGTAGATGAAGAAGAAGCTGAAAAAACAGCAGTGTCATCGAATTTTGCCCTTAAAGATATTACTTTAGATAAGATCGGGGAAAACGGATCGATCCTGACGCAGAACCGTGATCGTGATCTGACTTATTTAAAACTTCTTGACAATAAGCGTATGCTTTACAATTTCTATAAGACATTCGGACAGACAGATAAGATAAAAGATGTTGAACCATTAGGCGGATGGGATGATCCTAGCGGATTGTTAAGAGGTCACTCAACCGGACATTATATGTCAGCATTAGCTCTTGCATATGCATCTACAGGAGATGAAGAGATTAAGGCAAAACTTGATGAGATGGTGCATGAACTCCGTGAATTACAGAAACTTTCCAAAGGTGAAGCGAAAGATTTTAAGACAAACGGTGTAAAGACAAGTACATGGAGTACAGATCCAAATGTATGGGGAGAAGGATTTATCAGTGCATATTCCCCAGATCAGTTTGCGTTGCTTGAGCAGTATGTAGGATATGGAAGTGCAGATTCTGGAATCTGGGCACCATATTATACATTACATAAGCTGATCGCAGGCTTCTTAGATGCTTATACTTATACAGGTAATGAAGAAGCATTAACAGTTGCGACCGGAATTGGTAAATGGGTATGTAACAGATTAAATGCATGCAGCCAGGAACAGCTGACAAAGATGTGGGATATGTATATTGCAGGAGAGTTTGGTGGATTTAATGAATCCATGTCCCAGCTATATATGTACACAGGAGATGAAACATTTATTAAAGGGGCAAAACTGTTTGACAACACAAACTTCTTTAATAAGTTGAAGAATAATGTAGATGATATTGCAGGACGTCATGCAAATCAGCATATTCCGCAGATCATTGGTGCATTGGAAACATATGAAGCAACTGTGAAAAGTGGAAAACCGGAAGTAGAATATTATGATATCGCTGAAAACTTCTGGCAGATGACAGTTTCACGTTATGCATATTCAATCGGTGGTGTAGGAACCGGTGAAAAATTTACAGAGCCGTATCAGCAGGCAAATAATATTGCAGGAACAACAAACTGTGAAACTTGTGCAGCTTATAATATGTTAAAGCTTACAAAAATGTTAAATAACTATGATCCGGATGATGCAGAATATATGGATTATTATGAGAGAACATTATATAATCAGATTCTTGCATCCCAGACACCAAACGTAACAGATAAGAAACATAACGGAACAACTTATATGCTTCCGATCGGACCTGGTTCTACAAGAGATTATGGCGGAGATTATGATTCCTTTACCTGCTGTCATGGAACAGGAATGGAAAATCATGTAAAATATCAGGAAGCAGCTTATGTAAAAACAGCAGATACTTTATATGTAGGATTATATCTGCCATCTACAGTAACATGGGAAGATAAAGGTGTTACTGTTAAACAGGAAACAAATTATCCTTCAGAAGATACAAAACTTACAGTATCTGCAATAGAAGGAAAGACACCATCTTCATTCAATATGAAACTTCGTGTTCCATATTGGGCAACAAATGGTTTTACAGTAAAAGTCAATGGAGAAGTGAAAGTCCAGGATCCGGAGATCAGTACTTATGTAAGATTAACAGATATAAAAGCAGGGGATATCATTGAGATCAATATGCCTTATACACTTCATCTTGATAAAACACCGGATAAACTGGGTTCTTCAGAAGTAGCAAGTGTTATGTATGGTCCATTTGTCATGGCAGCAGAAGATGATAATACAAAATGGTCATCCCTGATCCTTTCGAATACGTTGTCTGATTCCATTAAAGTTTCAACAGACAGCAAAAATGGATTCCCGGTACTTACTGCAAAAGGATATACTTTCCGTCCTATGTTTGCACCAGAATATGCAAAGAATGCATATACAGCATACTTCAAAGTATTGCAGGTAGCCGATGATGGAAAACAATGGTTTAACGTAACTGTAAATAACCGTACGGAATTCAATGGTTCAATTACTACAAATGCACAGGCCGATATGGTCAAAGAAGGCACAGATCTTGTGATCACACTGTCGCCAAATGAAGGATATGCAGTCAGAAAACTGGTCGTAAATGGAGAAGAAGTGCAGGATCAGATTAAAGATAATGTATATACAGTACAGAATGTCAGCGGTGATGTGGCTGTTTCGGTAAGTTTCCGACCACCGGTAATGGATCCACAGCATTATGAATATGCTGCTTCCCTGACATTTGATACATTGTATGATTATTATGGTTCTCCATATGATATTATGAAAAACTGGGAACCAAAATCTTCTGTAGATACCTATAACAATGGACGTGTATACAGAAACTGGTATACCAAAGGCCAGTGGAGCTGGTTACAGTATGACTGGGATGATAAAATTGACATCAATTATCTCAATGTATATTGGTCAGTCAATGATCTGAATACACCGACATGGTGCGATCTGCCAGAAGAGATCCGTGTAGAATATTTAGATGATAACGGAGAATGGCAGAAGGCGAATGTAAATACCAGTTATGAAGATAGTGTCAAATTAAATCAGTACAATACAATTTCATTTGATACAGTAAATACAACGGCAATAAGATTAAATATAAAGACAAAATCCGCAGGAGAAGCAGGATGTGTTGGAATTCTTCGTCTGACAGCCGGATATCAGAATGATATTGATATGGCAGCATTAAATGCAACGATCACATCTGCAGAAGCAAAAGCAGAAAAAGATTATACAGCGGATACATGGAAAGTATTTGCAGAAGCACTTGCAGCAGCAAAGAAAGTTGCAGCAAATACATCAGCAACACAGGCAGAAGTGGATGCAGCTAATCAGACACTTAGCGCAGCAATGGCAGGACTTAAGATGGCTGCCGCACCAGAGCCACAGCCGACACCAGAGCCACAGCCGACACCGCAGCCACAGCCGACACCGCAGCCACAGCCGACACCGCA
>OLSP01003484.1_pt1 | contig 10865 bp, 9 predicted proteins | sample 1672941 | NCBI WGS metagenome assembly OLSP01 (sample SAMEA3136739, study PRJEB25190) | human gut metagenome | reverse complement strand
TGGATGAAGCGGTAACATACACGGTTCATCGATTTGAAACTCAGAATACAGAACGTCCTCACCGTGCGCGGGGCGCAGGAAAATAACCTCAAGAACATCGACGTGAGCGTTCCGCTCGGGACGTTTACCTGCGTGACGGGCGTCTCCGGCAGCGGGAAAAGCTCGCTCGTCAACGAGATCATCTACAAAAAGCTGGGCGCGGACCTCAACCGCATGAAGACGCACGCGGGAAAGCACCGCGCCATCGAGGGCGAGGAGAATCTGGACAAGGTCATCTGCATCGACCAGAGCCCCATCGGGCGCACGCCGCGCTCGAACCCAGCGACATATACCAATCTCTTTAATGACATCCGCGACCTGTTCGCCTCCACGCCGGACGCGAAGGCGCGAGGCTACAACGCGGGGCGCTTCAGCTTCAACGTGCGCGGCGGACGCTGCGAGGCCTGCGGCGGCGACGGTCAGCTCAAGATCGAGATGCACTTCCTGCCGGACATTTACGTTCCCTGCGAGGTGTGCAAGGGAAAGCGCTACAACCGCGAGACGCTGGAGGTCCACTATAAGGGCAGGAGCATCGCGGACGTGCTGGAGATGACGGTGGAGGAGGCGCTGGAGTTCTTCCGCGACCTGCCGAAGCTGGCGAACAAGCTCGAGACGCTGCGCGACGTGGGACTGGGGTATATCAAGCTCGGACAGTCCTCCACCACGCTCTCGGGCGGCGAGGCGCAGCGCGTGAAGCTCGCGACCGAGCTATCAAAGCGCGCGACGGGACGCACCATCTATATCCTCGACGAGCCGACCACGGGGCTGCACACGGACGATGTGCGAAAGCTCTTAGAGGTCTTGCAGAAGCTGACCGACGCGGGCAACACGGTGCTCGTCATCGAGCACAATCTGGACGTCATCAAATCGGCGGACTATCTCATCGACCTCGGCCCCGAGGGCGGCAGCGGCGGCGGTACGCTCGTCGCCTGCGGCACGCCCGAGGAGGTCGCAGCGTGTGAGGCGTCCTACACGGGACAGTATTTGAAGAAGGTTTTATAAGCGGCTTCGCACCCTTTTCGGCGGTTTTTCATAAGCTGGCGCGAGAGGGGTGGAGAAATGCAGCTTTTGCAGGACGGCGTGATCGCGGCGCTTGCCGCGGTGGGGCTGGCGACGATCGTATGGTTCACCGTTACGGCGCTGACGCATCCGCGCGAGCGGGTGCGCAGCGAGACGGCGGTGATCGTGCCCGCGCGGGGCGCGGCGGAGACGCTGGAGCACACGGTGCGGACGCTCGAGAGCGAGCGCTACGCCTCGGGCGGCTTTTCGCGCATCATCATCGCGGACTGCGGCATGGACGGGGACGCGCAGCGCGTGGCGCAGCTGCTGTGCCGCGAGAGCTTCGATGTGACGGTCTGCCCACAGGGCGATCTCGCGCGGCAATTCGACTGAACGAAAGAGAATGGAGAGAGGGACATGGGAGAGCGCACGACGGTCATCGGTACGATCCTGGCGGTCGTTTTCCAGAATGAGGAGAACGGCTATACGGTCGCGCGCATCGTCACGGACGACGGCGAGCCGGTGACGGTGGTGGGCTGCATCCCCTGCGCCGCGCCCGGCGAGGAGCTGATCCTGACCGGACGCTACACGACGCATCCACAGCACGGCGAGCAGTTTGCCGCCGATGAGGTGGAGCGGCATATGCCGACGGGCGAGACGGAGATCCTGAACTATCTCGCCTCCGGCGTGGTGCGCGGCATCGGGCCGGCGACGGCGCAGAAGCTGGTGGATCGCTTCGGCGCGGACACGCTCGACGTGCTCGACGGCGAGCCGGAGAAGCTCAAGACCATCAAGGGCATCACCGACAAGCGCGCGCGGGAGATCGCGGAGAGCTGGCGCGAGCTGGCGGGCCTGCGTCGCGTGCTGGACTTCCTGACGAAGTACGACCTGCCGGTGGGGCTTGCGATGCAGCTTTTCCGGCGCTACGGCGCGGACGCGATGGACGCGCTGCGGCGCAATCCGTATCTCCTCAGCGGCGAGGCGTTCGGCGTGGATTTTTCCGTGTCGGACGAGATCGCGCTGTCGATGGGCTTTTCGGGCGATTCCTCCTGCCGCACGGAGGCGGGGGTGCTCTTTGAGCTGAGCCACAACGAGCAGAGCGGCGGACACGTGTTTCTGCCGCGGGAAAAGCTCGTGGCGGCGACGGCGCAGCTGCTGCTGACGCTAAGACCGACTTCGACGTAGTTCTGGTTGACGCTGGCTCTTCCAAGATCAACGTTATCAAGGCTGTTCGCGAGATCACCGGCCTGGGCCTGAAGGAGGCTAAGGAGAAGGTTGACTCCGCTCCGCAGACCATCAAGGAGGCTGCTCCGGAGGCTGAGGCTAACGAGATCAAGGAGAAGCTCGAGGCTGCTGGCGCTAAGGTTGAGCTGAAGTAAGGTTTCCTTACCGAACCAACTGCTTGCAATCAAGCAATTCCAAAGACGCAGAGTGTTTGCTCTGCGTCTTTTTCTATGCCAAATTTTCCGTCAGTCAGTGGTGACAAACCTGAAATTGTGCGGTATAATAAAATAGAATAATAATGTGGATAAGAAGGAGAATCTCATGCCGAAATTAGGACTTATTTCGCTCGGCTGCGCGAAAAACCTCGTGGACAGCGAGCACATGCTGGCCCGGCTGCGGGACGCAGGCTGGGAGATCACCGAGGATATGACCGAAGCAGACGTTGGCGTTGTCAACACCTGCGGCTTCATCGAAGCCGCTAAGACCGAGGCTATCGAAACCATTCTGGAGACCGCCCAGAACAAGCAGACCGGCAATATGAAGGGTCTGGTCGTGACCGGCTGTCTGGTGCAGCGCTATGCTGACGAGATGCGCGCTGAGCTGCCCGAGATCGACGTATTCTGCGGAACGGGCAGCTATGATGACATCGTGGACGCGGCCAATGCGGCGCTCAAGGGGCAGCAGGCGGCGTACATGGCCGATATGACCTCTGCTGCACTCGACGGCAGCCGTGACCGTCTGACACCCTCGTACACCGCATACTTTAAGATTGCGGAGGGCTGCTCGAACACCTGCGCGTACTGTATCATCCCCAAGCTGCGCGGTCGTTACCGCAGCCGTGAGATGGCATCGCTGCTCGAGGAAGCGCGTGCGCTCTCTGACGCAGGCGTTAAGGAGCTGATCGTCATCGCGCAGGACATCACCAAGTACGGTATGGACCTGCCCGAGCATAAGCGCCTGCTGCCCGAGCTGCTCCGCGAGCTGTGCAAGATGGACTTTACCTGGATTCGTCTGCACTACCTCTATCCCGACCAGATTACGGACGAGCTGATCGACGTGATTGCGGATGAGCCGAAAATCGTAAAGTATCTGGATATTCCGCTGCAGCATGTCTCTAAGCGCATTCTGCGTGCCATGCACCGTCCGGGTGACGGCGCGGAATTTACCAGGCTGATCGAGGATATGCGCGAGCGTATTCCGGGTCTTGTATTGCGTACAAGCCTGATCGTCGGTCTGCCGGGCGAGACCGAGGACGAGTTCGCCGAGCTGTGTGAGTTCCTGCAGAATGTCGGCATTGAGCGTGTCGGTGTGTTCGAGTATTCGCCGGAGGAAGGCACGGAGGCCGCAGAGCTGCCCGACCAGATCGACGACGAGACCAAGCAGAACCGCCGTCTGATCGTCGAAGAGCTGCAGTCCGGTGTGCTCGATGACTACAATACCTCCCGCCACGGTGAGGTCATGCAGGTGCTCTGCGAGGGCTTTGACGAGGAGCAGGGCCTGTGGTATGGCCGTACCTACGCGGATTCGGTCGAGGTAGACGGCCACGTCTACTTTGACGCGGCGGATAACGAACCGGCGGAAGGCGAGTTCGTGTCCGTTCTCATTACTGAAAGCCTTGGACCCGACCTGCTCGGTGTCCGTCAGAAGGAGGCATAATTTCCTATGACAACCGCAAATAAAATCACGCTGACCCGCATTGCGATGATTCCGTTTTTCATCTATTTTGCGGCGCAGCCCATGCTGATCATCGATGAGACCCGGTATCTCGCCGCGTTCCCGACCAGCACGGTCATCGCGCTCGTGCTGTTCTGCGTGGCATCGTTCACGGATTTTCTGGACGGCTATGTGGCGCGAAAGTACAATCAGGTGACGGATTTCGGCAAATTTGTCGATCCGCTGGCCGATAAGCTGCTCGTAGCGTCCGCGCTCATCCTGTTCGTAGAGCAGAAGGCGATGGCAGGCTGGATGGTCTGCGTTATCCTCGCGCGTGAGCTGATCATCACGTCTCTGCGCGTGGTTGCAGCCAATAAGGGCCGCGTGCTCGCCGCAACGTGGACGGGTAAGGTCAAAACCTGTGTGCAGATTGGCGGCATTATCATTATTTATCTGTACTATATCTTTGGGTGGGCGCTGTTCAGCGGCACTACTGGATTGTCTTTTGAGACGGGAGACAGTATCGCCTATACTCTGTTTATCTCCAGCACAGGCAATACACCGCTGTTGCTGACCATCGTCGGCTGGGTGGTAACGCTTGTTACCATTTACTCCGGCTATGATTATCTCAAGAAGAACTGGGATCTGATCAAGGACGGCGCAGTAAAGGCAAAATAAGTACAATTTGATACGATTTGCGGAAGAGGTTCACGAGAGTGAGCCTCTTTTTGTTTTACTCAGCACCGGTTGACCGGGGTACGCGAACTGCGTCAGCGTGTTCGTTCTATCCGGGCGACAGCCTTTTTCTGCACCGATTGTGCGGGGGCACGAGTTGCGTCAGCAATACGCCCCTAACGGGCGGGGCGTTTTTCGCTGAACCTCAGCGGGTGGGGAGTTGCCGCGCCCCGCGGCGGGGGGCAAGAGGGTAGACACCTGCGGTTTCTACCCTCTTATGCCCCTGCCGGGCAGGCAAGTTCGGTTCGCTTCGCATGCGGAAAATCCTGCGGGTTTTCTCATGAAAAGTTCCCTTTCTTATTTTCGCAAAATGTGTGCACGGGCATATTCGCACGATAAAATCGGGTAAGAATTTCCGCCGGTTTTTTGATGCTTTTCGGAATGAAATTGATATTCAGCAAGGTGCTCAAACGTCTGTGCTTTTATGTGTGCAATCCATACAATGCCAGAATGAAAAGAGTAATTTTTGTATAGAACAGAGTTATACAGTGCATTGCGATATAACTCTTCCGCAGCTATAATATAGTCAAACAAACGAAAACACCGAAAGTTAAAACAAAACAAAAAAACTTCCGGTAAATCGTGAAAAGAGTATGTCTAAGATTTAAATGTCAAGGAGGAAATTATCATGAAAGAAATCCGTATTGGTCTGGTAGGTTCCGGCTGGATGGGCAAGGCTCATTCCTCTGCACTGGCTGACGCTGAGATGCTGTTTGGCCCTGACTACGGCACCGCATCCTTCGAGATCGTAGCTGACGCTAACGAAGAGGCTGCAAAGTCCGCTCAGAAGAAGATCGGCTTCAAGCGCATCTCCACCGATTGGCACGACGTAGTTACCGACCCGAACGTAGACCTGGTTGATATCGCTACCCCGAACGCTTTCCACTATGTAGTTGCTAAGGCTGCTCTGGAGAACGGCAAGAACGTATACTGCGAGAAGCCGCTGTCCATCTCCGCGGAGGAGTCCAAGGAGCTGGCTGAGCTGGCTGCTGAGAAGGGCGTAGTTAACTACGTTGGCTTCAACAACACCCAGAACCCGGCAAACGCTTACGTTCGTGAACTGGTTCAGTCCGGCGCTCTCGGCAAGATCATGCGCTTCACCGGCACCTACGATCAGGACCAGCTGCTCGACGAGTCCCTCCCGATCACCTGGCGCCACATCAACAAGCTGGCTGGCTGCGGTGCTCTGGGTGACCTCGGTTCCCACCTGCTGTCCATCTCCCAGTTCATCATGGGCGACATCACCAAGGTAAACGCAGTTGCTACCACCGTATTCCCGAAGCGTCCGAAGTCCGCAGGCTCCACCGAGATGGTTGACGTTGAGAACGAAGACATCATGACCTTCATGGCTGAGTACGCTAACGGCGCTATCGGTCAGATTGCTTGCTCTCGTGTTGCTACCGGCCGCAAGAACTACCTGACCTATGAGATTCAGGGTACCAAGGGTTCTGTTCGTTACGATCTGGAGCGCATGGGCGAGGTTCAGGTTTACTTCCAGTCTGACAACGAGCGCGACCGCGGCTTCCGCACCGTACTGCTCAACCCGCTGATGAAGGGCTACTCCGCATTCCAGCCGGCAGGCGGTATCTCCATCGCTTACAACGACATGAAGATCCTCGAGGTTCACGCTCTGTTCGACGCTATCACCAATGGCGCTGACTATGTAACCGACTTCGAGTTCGGCTACAAGATCGACCGCACCGTAGCTGCTGTTATCGAGTCCTCCAAGACTCACGAGTGGGTTGACGTTAAGTAAGTTACCCCTTGCATTAAATCATAAGCCGGAACGGTTTCAGCGGGAGCAATCCTGCTGAGACCGGAAAGGCGTAACATTTTCCTGAATAATTTGACAGGGAGGATATAATTATGGCTATCAAGATTGGTATTGCACCGGACTCCTGGGGCGTATGGTTCCCGGCCAGTGATCCGAACAATGCAAAGCAGCCCCAGTGGTGGCGCTGCCTGGACGAAATGAAGGTTGCCGGCTACGAGGGCTGCGAGATCGGTCCCTGGGGCTACATGCCGAACGACGATCCCAAGGTTCTGAAGAACGCTATGGACGCGCGCGGCCTGACTCTGGTAGGCGCTACCGAGGGCGGCAACTTCCTCGATGACGCTGCTGTTGAGGGCATGCTCAAGGATATCGACGATATCTCCAAGCTGCTGAAGGCTTTCCCGTCCGCTAAGTATATCGTTCTGCTGCCTCCGATGTACACCAACCTCGCTACCGGCGAGCTGGAGATGAATCCGGAGCTGACCGACGAAGAGTGGGCTACCTACTGCAAGAATGTACAGAAGTGCGCTGACCGCTGCGCAGCGAACGGCTTCGTTGGCCTGTTCCATCCGCACGTTGACAGCCACGTTCAGACCGAGGAGCAGATCGAGCGCTTCCTGAACGACACCAATGTAGATCTGTGCTTCGATACCGGCCACCATGTATACGGCGGCGGCGAGCCGATCTCCTTCTACAAGAAGTGGGCTAAGCGCATTCCGTACATCCACTTCAAGGACTGCGATCTGGCTGTCAAGGCTAAGATGGACGAGAACAAGTGGTCCTTCGCTAAGGCTGTAACCGAGGACATCATGGTTGAGCCGGGCAAGGGCAGCATCGACTTCACCGCTATGCACAAGGCACTCGACGAGTGCGGCTACGACGGCTGGTGCGTCGTAGAGCAGGATCTGTTCCCGGTCAAGTCCTTCGACGTACCGCTGGAGAAGGCTTCCATCGGCCGTGAGAACCTGCGCAAGGCTGGTTTCTAATTTAACCATAATTTCATAGCAATACCCATTTTACAATCGCATCTACACCATTCCCGTTTTCATTATTTTGTTATCCGGTCCCTCTTGAATTTCCTCCAACAGAAAATCAAGAGGGACTGCTGATAAAGAGTACACGCAAGTGTGAAATACACAGGCGTAAGAAGGCACTGAGAGAGCAGGGCCCGGAAAAAAGAGAGGAGAAGAAATTATGAACAAGAAGAGAGTGTTAGCGATGTTGCTGGCAGGTGCGATGGCATTGTCGATGACCGCATGCGGCGGCGGCAATTCTGCCTCGACCGATGACAGCAGTAAGGACGGTGGCGCATCCGCTTCCGGCGGCAGCTACAAGGTCAGCGTTATTCTGAAGACCCTGGCTGCCGAGTACTGGCAGTATGTAAAGTCGGGCGCTGAGGATTACGCTTCCGAGCATTCGGACAAGGTTACGGTAGAGGTTAAGGGCCCGAGCTCTGAGACCGCTTTCGATGAAATGCAGAACATGATCGAGACCGACCTCAGCTCCGGCAGCTATGACGGCGTTATTATCTCTCCGCTGCAGTCCGATACGGCGGCTCAGCTCGTAAGCGGCACCAAGCTGCCGATCGTTGCTATCGACACCAACTTCGAGGCACCGGAGGTTAAGTCCTTCGTAGGTACCGGTAACGAAGCTGCTGCCAAGAAGGGCGGCGAGGCTGCTGTTGAGGCTGCCAAGGCTGCCGGCTGGACCGATATCAAGTGCATCGAGATCGCAGGCGTACAGGGCGACCAGACCAACACCGCTCGTATGAACGGCTACAAGGCTGGCGTTGAAGAGGCAGGCGGCACTTTCCTGAGCGACGAAGTACAGTACGCAGACGCAACTGCTGACCGTGCTACCACCGCTATGGAAGCTATCATGCAGACACATCCGGAAGGCATCGCAATCATTTGCGCAAACAACGACGACATGGCTATGGCAGCAGCCCGTGCAGCGCAGGGCCATGACGCATACAAGAACACCATCTTCCTCGGCTTCAACGGCGACCGTGCTGCTTGTGAAGCGATTCTGGCAGGTCAGATGACCATGTCTGTCGCTCAGATGGCTTACGAGATGGGCTACAAGGCTGTTGAGACCATGGTTCAGGTTCTGGACGGCGAGACCGTTGACGAGTTCGTTGACTCCGGTTCTGACGTAGTTACTCCGGACAACGCGCAGGAGCGCCTGGATACCCTGAAGACGCAGCTCCACTAAGGGAACTGCATTCCGCACAAACGCAGATTGTGCGATAATGTTCACGCGTAAGATCTTCTCTCCGGATCGGTAGGAAAACGCTCCAACGTTCTGCCAATCCGATATGGATAAACGCAAATTTCAAAGATCCTTTCTCTCATTCTATTTCTCTATATGGTGGTGCCCCCTGCTCCTGCCCAAGCAGGATTAGGGGGCATTGCTATGAATTGAGGTTGGATGAGATATACAAAATTAGCATTTCCATACAGACTATTCTGCAGGCTGCAGAGAAAAAGAGGGACAAGCTGCTGCAAACACCCGTGGCAGCGTATTTACACAGCAAACAAGAGGGGTTTTAAGAAAAATGGTATTTACACTGGGTTCATTTGTGCTTGTCACTGTAGCGGTGGCATTCGTAAGCTGGCTTAAAACCAAGGGAACGGACGAGACCAGCAAAGACGGTTACTTCCTTGGCGGCCGAAGCCTGAGCGGTCTGGTTATCTTTGGTTCTCTGATGATGACCAACCTGTCCGCAGAGCAGCTGGTAGGCCGCAACGGTCAGGGCTATGCAGCCGGTATGACTGCAATGGGCTGGGAGACCATGTGCCCGATCGCATTGACGCTGATGGCGCTGTTCTTCATCCCGAAGTACTTCAAGCTCGGCATTTCCACTATCCCGGAATTTCTGGAAAGCCGCTTTGACCGCGCAACCCGCGTCATTGTATCGTTCATTTTCCTTGTCGCTTATATTGTAACCATGCTGCCGCTGGTGCTGTACGCAGGCTCGGTAGCGATGGAGCGTATCTTCGGCATTACCGCACTGATGGGCGGCAATCGCTTTATGGCAACCACTGTAATGTGCGTCGCACTCGGCGTCATCGGCGGTATCTATGCAATCTTCGGCGGCCTGAAGGCCGTAGCCGTATCGGACTCTCTGAACGGCATCATCTTCATCATCGGCGCTGTCATCCTGATTCCGGTTCTGGCGTTTATCGCACTGGGCGACGGCAGCATCGCAGAAGGCATCCGCATTTTCGCTACCTCCTCTCCGGAGCACCTGAATGCGATCCAGCCTGCTGACGCACAGCCGCCGTACATTCCGTGGCCGATGATTGTACTTGGCTGCGGCATCAACCACATCTCCTACTGGTGCACCAACCAGTCCATCATGCAGCGCGTACTCGGCGCGAAAAACCTGAAGGAAGCACAGAAAGGCTCTCTGCTGACCGGTCTGACCTGCGTATTCTGCCCGATCTTCCTGGTAGCGCCCGGCGTTATCCAGTTCATCCGTGACGGCGGCGTACTGACCGACTTTGACATGGCATACCCGACCCTCATCAAGGACATCCTGCCGACTCCGGTACTGGGCTTCTTTGCAGCAGTCATGTTCGGCGCGATCCTGTCCTCCTTCAATTCCGTACTGAACAGCTCCATGACCCTGTTCACCCTGGACATCCTTCCGGTTATCTCCAAGAGGAAGCGCACGGATGCACAGCTGATCACCATTGCAAAGCGTTTCGGCATCGTGCTGTGTCTGGCATCCATTATTATCGCACCGTTCCTGCTGTATCTGCCGGCCGGCATCAGCACCTTCCTCAATCAGATGTGGGGCTACTACGGCGTTCCGGTTCTGGCCATCGTTGTTATGGGTATTCTGGCTCCGCGCATGCCGAGCTTTGCACCGAAGGTTGCCATCATTGTCCATATCGTATGCTATGGCCTGATGATGAACCTTCTGCCGTTCCACTTCCTGTACTTTGAAGTAGGCGCATTCGTAATTGACCTGATCCTGATGGCGATTCTGACCAAGGCTGCACCGCGCAAGGAAGCGTATGTACTGCCTGACCTCGAGGTTGTTGATATGACCCCGTGGAAGTACCGCAAGCCGGTTATCGCAGTTACGTTCATCCTGCTGGCAGGCATTTATGTGCTGTTCTCTCCTCTGGGTCTGGGCGGCTGATAAAGCAAACCGAAATAAAAGACAGATCACTGTTGCGGTCTGTCTTTTTTGCGTTCAGATATTCGGCACCGGCTTTCTGGGGCACACGAACCGCGCAGGCGGTTCGCCCGAACGGGCGGGGTGTTTTTCGCTGAACCTCAGCGAGAGGATTTGCCGCGCTCGGCGGCGGGGGCAAGAGGGTAGACACCTGCGGTTTCTACCCTCTTAACTCCCGTTTCACTTTATTTCTTAGTCTGGCGCATACCAGAGACTGGCGACCGCTCCGAAATAGGGGAACGGCAGAGGATT
>OLSP01003482.1_pt1 | contig 10874 bp, 8 predicted proteins | sample 1672941 | NCBI WGS metagenome assembly OLSP01 (sample SAMEA3136739, study PRJEB25190) | human gut metagenome | reverse complement strand
TAATTCCGGCAGTTCCGGTACCGGCGCACGCGTTGCCACTGGTCGCCAGTCCGGAGGCAAGATTGATGTCCGGCGCGCCCAGGATGGAAAGCTCTTTCCCGATGCCGACTACGACCCTGATGCACGGGGATTCATTGACCGTCCTACTGTCATAGTAGGTGAAGGGCCTTCCGGACAATCCAAAGAATGGGTGGCCAGCAATGCAGCTGTAAACAACCCTACCGTCGCACCGATACTTGACATACTGGACAAGTCCCAGCAGGCCGGTACCATAAGGACACTTGACCTTAACCAGGCAATCCGTGCTCGAATGGCCGGTTATTCATCCGGTGGCTCCATTGATGCCCAGAAATCTGCAGTGCCGGTACCGCCTGCGCCATCAGGAACCTCTCTGCCTCCAAAACTGATGGAACGCCTGGCCAATGCAATCATCCGTATTGATGAAGAAGGCATCCCGGCATCCGTCACTCTATCTGAACTTGAACGCAAGCAGGAATTGCGAAACCGTTCGCGTAAAATAGGAAGCAAATAACATTTCATCATGAAAATAGTACATTCTTCAGGAAAAGCCTATCAACTGGCACCTGACACGCAAATTGAAATAGAACGTCCGAATCTGTTCTTCAATGATTATGGTGAGCAGTCACTTCCGGTGGATCTCCCGGATACAGACCTGAACCGGGAACTGACCGGTTACCCCGATATGGTGGCCAACCGTAAAAAGCCGCAGACAGACATCACATGCAGCATCCGAGACGGTGACTACTGTGTGACCGCCCGGCAAGCCATACTCGGTGCCAAGCGGAAAGAGAAGATAACGACGACATTCTACATGAACGAGGGCAGTTTCCTTTCTCGCATTGAGAAAGTTGCCGTACCGGCCGTTTTCGGCAGAGAGACCGTACCCGGAGTAGAAACCGTAGAGCAGGGTATCAACTGGTGCCGTTCGTTGCTCGACAACACCAATCCGCATTTCACCCTCTTCCCCGTCATCATCGAGCTGGACGGGGAAAAACGCGGAGTGAACCTCACCTGCGTAATGGATGAGAATGGAAGGCCGATGCAGCTCCGTCCCGGAGTCACAAGGAAACAAGGCTTATACAACTCATATGCCCGTACAGAGAAGGTGGACAGCCGTATAATCACACTTGATCCCGGTTACTACATTACGCCCTTCATCCGTGCCACCTACCTACTGGAACGTATCTTCTCCTATTTCGGCTATACCTTGCAACCGAATTTTTTCACCGAGACCGAGCCTTTCAAAAGCATGGTGTTCACCAACAATACTGCCGATGCGCTGGTGAACGGCACCATCCTGCTGGCCCACCTGGTGCCCGACTGCCTATGCTCCACTCTGCTCGAAGTCTTTCGCAAGAAGTTCTGTTGCGAGTTTGTTCCAGACGAAGTGGCCAAGACTGTCCGCATAGAGTTTTTCAAAGACATGATAGCCGCACGCAACCCGACAGACTTGACGCCTTGTCTGGCCGGACAACCGGAAATCAATTACGAGACAGCCCGTCAGCTGAAGCTATCGTCAAAGAGCTCCCTCAGCAATGGAAGCACTCTTGACAGCACCACCGAGCTGGAGCGCAAATACCCCACGGCCTACTATGACATGGCATCCGGCAGATACGTAAGGATGGGTTATGGCAGGGGTGGCGTCATCAAGGGAGTGTCCGACGGAAACTTGCCGTTCTATGCCGGAGAAGAAGGACTGGATGACTATGAAGTGGAGGTGCCCGACAGTCAGTTCTGTTTCGACAGCCTAATGTTTTTCGTGCAGGGCACTATCAACGGAAGAGAATACGGGAATTCCGTAACTGCCCCCTATATCGGAGAAGGAAGGATGCTCAACAGTACTATCCGGGTAGCGGACGAAAGTACGAAAAGTGAGGAAAGTGAGGAAACGACAAGCGATCCCTACCTGACCGAAACCTCCCATGACCAGGATCCCATGCTGGCTTTCGCCTTGAATGACAGTACCGGACTGCCCGTCGGGGCAAACCACGATGCCGCGCGTGGCTACTCCCTTCTGTACAACGGCCCTATCGGTATCTATGAAAAATTCTGGCGAGACTTCGACACCTTGCTGCGCAATGCCCTGCACAAGGTAACAGTTCCGCTACTGATGACGAACACAATGAAGCAAGCCCTCCCCGTCTACCGGAAAGTGGCACTGGGCGGTTCGGAATACCTCATCGACGTGCTGAAGTACACTCTCGGAGGCAACAATATGCCAATGGATACAACGTTGCTCACTACGCAGCTCCAGGAGCCCGTAACCATGGCCATGGACGAGAGCGAACGGATGAAGATGCCTGCCTACAAGTGGAAGGTAAACTGTACGTTATCCGAAATGACGGAAGACGAATGGACAGCAGCAGGCTTCGAGGCGGGCGCGTTGGTGGACATGACCATCGTTTATCTTGCACCGCCCACCGAGAAACAATATGCCGCAGGCGGACAGTACCACAAGCGGACGGACTACTACAGCTATATGTATTATCCGCGCCGGGGAGAAGGTGAAATCTGTTATAGAAGAGTGTCCGTTTACATGACTCCCCAATTGATTACAGATTAAGGCGGTTGATGATGCGTTGTCCTTTCTGCATGCAATCAATTCACATAAATTCGCACCAAAAACAGAATGTAAAATGAATATCATCCAACAGCCCGACATGCTGTCGCTCTCGATGAACCTGAAGAATTTCATCATCGGCTCTTCCCGGCAGACGACATTCACTCTGAAGGCCGGCGACAAAGAACTGGTGTCTCAGGTATATGCTCCTGACGAAAACGGAGTGATGGAGATAGATATACATGAAATTGTACACTCGTTTCTGTTATACAGCTTGAAAGACATCGGAGAGGTATATCAGCAAACCAACCTGGTTGCCGATTTCACAGCAGTCATCGACTCCACAGAAATCACCTTTCGCGTTATCCGCTCTGGAGTGGACCGCTTGACTGACTCCGCCACCAATTTCCTAACACAGAATTTCCTCACCTGGCAACCGAATGTAAAGCCGGTCACGTATTATTCTCCGGAATTCCTGACCTACTATGCTGTGGTTGCCGGTACAGTCAAACTCCGCGCATACTTTACTGATGAGTCTGGAACTGTTAAATCTCAGACTGATTATACTGTTACAGAATTGATGCCAGGTATAGCTTATACCATGCCTCTACAATACTCTGTCGTTGCGGGATGGCTGGAACATAAATTACCTGCATATTATGATGTATGGGTCGAGAACACCTCCGGCCAGCGTCTTACATATATACAGCGTTACTATGCTGAGGATATGCGCTCCGAGCAGGAACAGTGGATATTATTTGAAAACTCTTTGGGAGGTGTCGATACATTCCGGGCATATGGTAACACTGTATTCAATGGCGAACACACGCATAATATTGCTGAAATTGACGAATTTTTTTCAGAATACCGTGTAGACACGGAGAGGAAGTTTCAAAAAAATACTGGTTACCTGAATGGAGATGAACGCAAATGGCTGCTTGATTTCTTCCCGTCAAATGGCAAGTATCTGTACGCCGGTAATTATTTGCGCCGGATAGTCGTAACAGACAGCAATGTCAGCTATACAGACCGCGAACTTCCAAGCAATTATACGTTCACATTCAAGTATGCCGACTCTCGTCCATTACTAAATCTTCCCCGAACCGATGTCCCTACAGACGTTCTCAACATTACCTGAAGTCGGTTCTTTTACAGTGCCCCCTCGGCTTGCTGAATTTCCCCGCTTACCACTTTCCGAGGGGGCCTTATTTCCCATACAAAATCCATATTCAGAGGAATGGTCAACTACTAATGTAGCTGCAATTGGGTATTACCTCGCAGACTTTTTTTCTCGCATATTTGGTTCTGGCGGTGGTGTCGGTCATAAACATCGTAACTATGATTTGCTTGAATTGCTTTCATATATTGAAGATTATCTGCTGGTAAATGGTCAAAAGATAAAGGCTGGCTATGCGGATAAAGCTGGTTCTGTTGAGGGAATGGAGGATATTTTTCTTCACAAAAACAAGGCTGATGGTACTCCTTTTCCGATTACCTTCGGAGATTGTGCCAAGTTCGGCGAATTCCTCACCGGCATTTCCGGAGGGTGTATCGATAAGAATGGCATTCTTGAAATGGAAGAGGGCATTTTCCGCAAGCGTGTGTTTTTTCCGGAAGCAGCCTATAACCGTGTGACCTATTTTAAAGGCAGGATGTGCGCCTCTCCCGGAGGCGGATGTACGGTCAAAGAATGGAGCGACAACGGTGACGGCAGCTATACCATAACTCCAGACTTGACGGATGCCGACGAGCCAGTTTGTGGATGATATACTTACTACTTACTTCGTCACCAAGAACGCCGAAGGCAAGCTGCAGGGGTTCGAGGAGATGAAGTTCCGGGTGACTTCTGCCGACTATACAGCCAAGACATTCGTCATGACGCCGAAGCCGGGTACTGACTGGAAGCCGGGGGAATCTATGGTACTCGCCCAGACGGGTAACTTTACAGATGAGGATAGGCAGACGTACATCCTGATTGATACGGTTAACGGCAACAACTGTATTACTTTCTTCGACCACGCCAACACCTGGGATGTCGAGCCGGCACAAGAAATGTCTTGGATTGGCAAGAAGAAAGGTCGTACCGTGCATGGCATACCGGCTGACAACTACTCGGCTGTTTTTCGTCACGTCATCATGTCCGGCAAGATATTCCAGGTGGATGACATCACCGGCGAGGCTTTCCGGGTGCCATTGTTCAAGGGGACGTGGAAAAAGGGTGAGAAGTATGCCTATTACGATGAGGTGACGCATAACGGCAGTTCATGGATATGTGTAAACGAGAAAGGTTCGACTACAGAACCGGCAGACGGCAATGCCGACTGGCTGAAATACGCGGCAAAGGGAGAAAGCGGCAAGGGTATCAAGTCTACCGATGTGGAATACGCGATATCGGTGTCGAATGTCATTGCCCCGGTGGACGGTTGGCAGACTACCTCCCCTGAATGGGAAGCCGGCAAGTATATCTGGTCCCGGACGAAGATTGTCTATTCTGATGACGAAGTCAAGTACACCCAAGCGGCTTGTATCAGTGGTGGGCAGGGAGCTGACGGCAAGGGCATCAAGTCCATCACGGAGGAATACTACCTTTCCTCTTCATCGGCCACCACAACCGGAGGCGAGTGGCAGACTGCCTCTCCGGCATGGAAAAACGGATGGTATATCTGGACCCGGACAAAGATAGTCTTTACTGACGATACTTCTACCACAACGAACGCCATCTGTGTGACTGGCAGCAAGGGCGCAGACGGTACAAGCATTACCAATTGCGGTGACTGGCAGACCGGCAAGCATATACCTTACATGGGTATTACCAAGATGGCCGGACGTGTCTTTTTATGTGTCGCTCCTGATGGTACCGACAATCCTCCGATGTGGACTCAGACGACCAATGAGGGGAGACGCATCCTGCAGACGCAGAACGGTGGAAAGAGCTACGGATATACCATTACCGGAGACCTGAATACCGCTGAATATGAGCTGCTGACCCAGGATGGTAAGGATGGTAAGGATGGAAAAGGCTATGAGTGGATATTCAAGCATACGACAGAAAATATAACACCTTCCACACCAGCCACCTCGCAGGTGGATGACTATGTGCCGTCCGGCTGGCATGATGACCCGATTGGTGTCAGCGAAAGCCTACCATACGAGTGGGCTTGCTGCCGGACTAAGAAGGACGGTGTATGGAGTGCGTTCAGTCCGGCCGCCATCTGGGCCAAGTGGGGCTTTGACGGTGAGTCGGCCATTGTAGCCGATTTCGACAACGAGATGGAAAGCATTGCCTTGACATACGAAGGAAAGACTGTTTCGCAGTCCGTGCTCAATACAACCGTCGGCATGTGGTATGGTACGAAGAAACTACAGCTCAAGTCCATCTCATGCGTGCCCCCTGCCGGTGTCACGGAGAGCTACAATGTCAATACGGGTGTGATAGCGTTTACCGTGGCTTCCGGCATTTCGATGCCTGCACGCTCAGAGGTCAGGATAACCGTTACGGCTACGGTACAGGATACGGATATAAGCCGTGAGCTGGTATTCACCATTGCCGGGGTGCGTGCCGGTAATCCGGGCAGTGATGCGGTGCTCTATAGACTGGTGCCTTCCGTCTCATCGGTAAGCAAGCGGAAGGATGGTACCTACAGTGTGGCAAGCGTGTCATGTACACGCACCAAGTCTGTAGACGGTAGCACTTCCATCACGACGGATGGTGTGCTGAAATACAGTAAGGACGGTGGTTCGGAGGTCGAGATACAGAACGGAACGGCCATTTCCCCGAAGAACTTCACGACGCAGCTGCAGTTCGTGTTCTACGTGGGTGGGCAGGTCGTGGACCGGGAAACTATACCCATGGTTGTGGATGGCAACGACGGTAATCCTGGGAAACCGGGCGGTGACGGCGAATCCGTCAAGGCTGGCGGTGAGTGGCGCACGGCTAATACTCCATACAAAAAGCTCACCATCTGTACGATGGGGAGTCGCTCCTGGCTCTCAAAGGTTGAGACGTCGAATCCACCTCTATGGACTCAGACAACTCATGACGGGAGGCGAATCACTCAGACCCAGAACGGCGGCAAGTCCTACGGTTATATTATTACCGAAGAAGTGAACACCGACGAATGGGAACAACTGACATCAGACGGCGGCATGGTCTATCTCATCAGTACATGCAGCAATATACGGGTGAGCAGTGCCGGGTCTTTGGTGCCTTCAGCTTTTCAGGTCTATGCCAAGCGGACGCTCGGCAGCGCCACATTGACTTATCCGGACGGATATCTGGCAGCGAGAGGCTACAGCAACGGGATATGGAGCGCCATCGCAGGGCCTTCGAGGGCTTCCGAAATTACGGTCAACGCTTCGGCTGGGTATTCCACTTTCTCGGTTCGCTGTTATCAGAGCCAGGCGGACGCTTCGGCATGGAATGACAGTTTCATTGCGGAGATGTCCGTGGGTGTCAGCTATGACGGAGCAAGCGGACGAGACGCCAGCGAGCCGCGTCCGAGAGGTTTTTTCGCCAAAGGCAACACATATGTCTGGAATGAAGATTACCATGACATCGTACTGGCCACATTCAACAATCGTACCATTCCGTTTCGGGTACGGGCTTACGGTACGTCGGTCACTGTCGCACCCACCTCGATAGACGGTGATGCGAATTGGGAGGCGGCACAGCAGTTTATGTTTGTAGCTATGGATATGGCTTTAGCGAGAAAAATACGTGCTGATGAAATCCTTGTGGATGATTTGGTGGTACAGAACGTATTGGCAAGGGATAAGAATGGAAATGTCACTTGTAACATTGATGGTGAGACTGGAGAAGTCAATGTTCAAGGAAAAATTACAGCGACAGCGGCATTCATAAAGATACATGGGTTTAGTTCCAATGAAGGCTACTTTTACCTGAACCCCAATTTTGGTTCGGATTTTGGCAATGGGCGTCCCAGTAGAATAGGCCAAAGTGAATACATGCTTCCCAGCTCTGCCCAATGTGTGGGTATGAAAATATCCTTGATCATATATAATAATTCTTCAGGGAGCACATATGGCTATGTGTCAGTTGTGACATCGGACGGATTTAATGATATGGAGTTGGTTGACGGTCAATACCATTATTGCAATAAAGCTCATATCACAGAGCCTGGTGTTTATGAATTCATATCATTGGGAGGAGTCTGGATTTCAACCAATAAAAATGGCATTTCGTATTCGTATGCTGATTTGGGTGACCATGATTACGAAAACCCGGTTAATTAACAAACTAATATAAATGGAAAGATGTATGAAAGTTTTTTATGAAAGCAAGTTAGCGAAATGGCTGCTGTGGCAGGGTTACAACACCATCACATTGGGATGTTTCGTCTTCACCAAGAAAAGCAAGGAGGAGATGAAGCAGAGTACACTTAACCATGAGGCGATTCATGTGCGCCAATGGGAGGAATGCATGATTGCATCCGCTGTGCTGCTGACGGTAATCATGCTGTTTACCGGATTCAACTTATGGGTATATCTGCTATGCCCGTTGTGGTTCTACCTCCAGTATGGTGTGGAGTACGCAATATCCTACATGTATCACTTATGCCGTAACCGGTGTTGGATAAATGTAGGTGATAAGGCTTACGGAAATTCCGCGTTTGAAATGGAAGCGGAAGCCAACGAAGAGGTAGACGGTTATCTTGATGTGAGAACTCCTTTTGAGTTCTTCAGATATTACGGAAAAATTTGATTTATAATTTACAAAACGAGTTAATTATTAAAATGTTAAATCGGGTAATATTTCCATCCGGAAATTATGCCCCTTAAATGTATTAAGTATGGCAGAGAAGCAAGATATTAGGGAAGACCAGATGAATCTAGTCAGTGGCGTAGACTATGTGAGAGGGCTGAGAGGCAATGACAGCGTGCTGATTGCTCTTAATAATCTGTTTGCTAATTATGGATTTGTCAGAGTGAATCAAAGATTTGATGCTGGAGAAGAAAAGGAAATCAACTTTAAAAATGGCGGTATAGTAATAATAAGAGTTAGCAGCCATAGCCATTCTATAGGAATGGCAGTCATAAATAGTGATTTAAGTGCTAATGTTCTGTCCGAATTACCAAACGGAAACTTTGGCGGCAAAGTAGAGGGTAAAATATGTATATATAGAAAAGAAAGTAATGGAAATCTGTATATATACAATGGAGCAGCAATTGCACATAACATAAATGCATGTTTTATTTCAGTTACCTAAATGTTTATTTTGCTTATTGTTTATATAGAATAAATTGACACCGTTATTTCCAAGCATGCTTCTTGCCCCTTAAATGTACAAGGTATGGCAGAACAAGATATTAAGGAAAATGAGATGACTTCGGTCAGCAGTGTAGATTATGTGCGAGGCTTGAAAGGGAAAGATAGTGTGTTGATTATTCCTTCATCTCTAATGACACAAATAGGCATTTTACATACATCATTTTCCCTCTCTCCAGGAGGGCAGTATGAATTACCCTATAAATCTGGATTAATTATGATACAAAATTCCAATCGTTCACACGAAAAGGCTGTTGCAACTTTGTATGGAAGTGGAAATGGAACTGTAATAGTCCCATCAAGTACCATTCAATTTTTCTCGGAAGAAATAGGCAAAATTTGTATTTTTAATAATGGAGATAATACGAAATATATTATCAAAAATACAAGAAATGAATCTCAAAATCTTATCATTACATTTATAGAATAAATCTATTTAGTTTACCAAAATTAGTCCTTTGTAGAATATAAATATAATAGAAATCCGTCCTATCCTCACGGACAAGACGGAGAAAGAGAGTTAATTAATATGAGTTTATAACAGTCTGACTCTTCAGGCTTTATAACCCTAAAAACTACTATGCCTAAAAAGTGGCAAAATTAACAATAATCAATCAGATGTCAAACAAAACCCGCTCAAACCATCTCGGCTTGAACGGGTTTGATTTGCGCACATTGAACTTTCTTTATTAGAAAGGATGAATCTACAACATTTTATATGTAAACAAGCAAACATTCCGTTCAATGTGCAAAAAAAATAGGCTAACAACCCGAAATCCAGCTTTATGACATCGTTAATGTCTTCAAAATCATACTCTATCTTCACAAACAAGGCATGATTATCGGGTTGTCAATACACCAAAGGTATGTTTTTTATTTCAAAGGAACAAATCCTATATTACAAGACATGCTGAGAAATGGAAAGTCAATGGTCTGTTTGAGTTCTCTTGTAACCCGTTCGGGCCGTCACGGATAGAACGGGTAGAATACTTCTTGTCAATGCAGTCCATTCATGGGGTAGACTGCATAAAACCTAAACACTTAACTGGAATAATTGGCGGCATTACCCACCAAAAGCATCCGATCTTCACAGACTGAGAATACTTTCATTATTCCATAGCACAAAATAGTATTAGTTAAGTAGTATATTGGCTAACTATACAAAGTTACAGTATTTAGTCGGAAACAGCAACCATCTAAGTAAAAACATCCCGATACTTCACAGACCGGGATGCAATGCCAAACAAAGAGAGTTTCCGAATGAAAATCAATATGAACAAAATGTCTTTAAACCTTAATGCAACTAATACCTATTGTCTAACCATAACAACTACAAGTTACTGATAACTTTTAAGACATAAACCATAATACAAAATTGATGCCAGAATGATTGCACAACAATATTGCATTCATTTTCATTAATATAAGGTAAAATCCTCTTTTAACAATACTGTGGAATATTGTGGAGTGCTCCACGGTATTGTGGAATAATTCCACAGTTTTAAGTAAATTTTACAGACTTCCATTCTTCCCAAGTTTCTCCTTTATTTGTAGATTGCCTTACCCAGAGAATGCCATCAAGTCCCCAATATTCTTGTAGAATATATTCCTCATAAACGGAGCATCGTAAACATCCATAGTTACTTCCTGCAACTGGGCCATTAAGGTGAATACTTGATATTCTAATGCGAGCATTACGATTAATAGTATTTAAATCATATTTGTTTGTATATCCTCTTAACGGGAAATCATCTTTAGAATACAAACCGTTTTTATCGGTTGTTACTACTGGCATCGCAGCTCTAATAACCTCCACCAAATCGCTTTTCTTAATCTTCACCTGCGAACCGTTAGATGATTCTGCGTATATATATGCCGCATCCGTAGCTTGAGCAAAGCTGTTCATTTTAATATCATCATCTGCCATAATATTCTCACATTTAAGGGGCAGAAGATAGGGTAAGAGATGAAAGGAGCAAATTATACCGCCAGATTAGGTAAGTGAAA
>OLSP01003478.1_pt1 | contig 10893 bp, 9 predicted proteins | sample 1672941 | NCBI WGS metagenome assembly OLSP01 (sample SAMEA3136739, study PRJEB25190) | human gut metagenome | reverse complement strand
AAACAAGATAACAATTGTTACTTGAGGATTTAATCTAAGTGAAGCGTACGGTCACAAGGAAGATGATCCTACAACAAATAATAAGTTTTGTAGCATGGACGCTACAGTAAATTCAAGGAGGAAACAATTATGGTAGTACAGCACAATATGCAGGCATCTAATGCCAACAGAATGTTAGGAGTTACAACAAGCGCACAGAGCAAATCAACTGAGAAGTTATCTTCTGGATACAAGATCAATCGTGCAGGTGATGATGCAGCAGGTCTTGCTATTTCTGAAAAAATGAGAGCAACAATCCGTGGATTAGACAGAGCTTCTTTAAATGCACAGGATGGTATCTCTGTAGTACAGATCGCTGAAGGTGCTATGAACGAAACTCATTCTATCTTACAGAGAATGAATGAATTAGCAACACAGGCAGCTTCTGATACAAATACAACAGATGATAGAACAAAGATCAGCGATGAGATGACTCAGCTTACAACTGAAATTGACAGAATCTACTCTACAACACAGTTCAACACAATGAACCTGTTAGATGGAGCATTTGCTGGAAAGAAATTACAGGTTGGTTCTTTATCAGGACAGACAATGTCTATCAGCATCAGCTCTTGTAAAGCTACAGCTTTAGGACTTGATGGAAGCGTTGACGTATCTAGCAATGCAGCTGCATCTCAGACAATGTCTAAAGTACAGGCAGCTATCAACAAATTATCTTCTCATCGTTCTAAATTAGGTGCTATTCAGAACAGATTAGAGCACACAATCGCTAACTTAGACAACACATCTGAGAATACTCAGGCTGCTGAATCTCGTATCCGTGATACAGATATGGCAAAAGAAATGGTTACTTACAGCAAGAACAATATCCTTGCTCAGGCTGGACAGTCTATGCTTGCACAGGCAAATCAGTCTACACAGGGTGTATTATCCTTATTACAGTAATCGGCATATTGGAAATAAGGTCGGCTTTGCCGACCTTATTTTTTTATTTTATAGGAGAAAAATAATATGTATCAGGAGATAGAAAAGAACAGTGATCTTCTATATCAGAACAGGGAACAGGAAGGATATGCGTGGTTTGAAGCAAATCGTCAGGCGATCCACGAAGCAATGATTATGGCATGGCAGGAGAAATATCAGTCATCTGCGGATGCCAAAGAAGTGATGATGTATCTGATCGGTGTGATGGCAGATGCATGGAACAGATGTGATACATTAGCATTAGCGGATGTATTAAGATATGAAATACTGGCATTTATCGGATAACAGGAGAACGAATGGACAGATATCAGAAAAATTATAAGATTATAGAAGAGCGATTCCCGGATGTTATTTCAAAATTAAAAGCAGCACAGACTGCACAGATAGAACTTGTATTTGTTGAAAATGAAAATAAAGACTGCATTCCGTTTGTAAAAACAGAGCAGGGTGAATATAGATTAAACAGTTATTACGAGCCGCTTCGGGCAGCAGAATTATTTGCAGAGCGGTATGCTGTTGACAGCGATTATAAAGTGTATGCAATTGCCGGATTATCGGATGGAAAATGTATCCGGCAGCTGTTACAGAAGTTAGATGATACGAATATAGTATTGATTTATGAGCCGGATGCGGCATGGTTAGATAAATATTTAGAGATATATGATTATACGGATATTTTTTCAGATACGCGTGTAAAATTTTTTACAGGAAGTGCCGAAGATGGTGCACTTGAAAAGCTGATCGTAAATACGATCAATTATGCAAAGAGGGATCTTGTAGAACAGTGTATCCTGCCGAATTATGACATACTATTTCCAAAACAGTGTGAAGTATTCATCGAATTGTTAGTACAGAGGATCAAATGGCTGATCTTCCAGCGGGCATCTTATGAGGAATTTGGCAGTAAATATTTAGACAATCTGTATTATGCAATACCGGACATGATAAAGGGCTATACGGTCGATCAGTTGGTAGAATATTTAGCAAAGATGGATATTTCAAATATCCCCGCGATCATTGTTTCAGCAGGTCCATCGTTAGATAAAAATATCCATCTGTTAAAAGAGGCAAAAGGAAAAGCCTTGATCATTGTAGTAGATGCAGCCATGCGGAGCGTGGTACGTGCAGGGGTACAGCCGGATCTGGTTGTTTCAGTAGATCCTGTCATTGGTATGAAAATGGTAGGAATCGAAGGCATTGAAACACCGAATTTTGTAGTGATGCCATTATCTGCACGAGAGTTGATCGAAAAGAATCAGGGGAAACATTTTTATCATAGTATCAGCTATCCGTTTGTACAGCAATTTTACTGGAAAGAGGGAAAAGGAGATGGAGTTTATTTAGCATCGGGCGGCTCTGTAGCAAATGATGCATTTTCCTTAGCTGTGACATTGGGATTTCGTACGATCGTATTTATCGGACAGGATCTGGCATTTACCGGTGGCAGAGTCTATACAAAAGGGATCGAGGATATGAAAAAGCCGGACGAGGACCTTACAAAGGGCAGTATCATAGTAACTGTAGAGGGAATTCATGGAGAAGAACTTCGTACAGATATTAAGATGGAACAATATCTGCGGTGGTTTGAGCGGGAGATCAAGAAACATCCAGAGTTAGAAGTTATTGATGCAACAGAAGGCGGTGCACGTATTCAGGGAACGATCTTAAAGACATTTCAGGAAGTATTAGATGAGAAATGTATAGGAAAGTTTGATATGGATGCTGTGACCGCAGAGTTAGAGCCGGTATTTACAAAGGAACAGCAGGAAAATATCCATAGGGAACTCTGTCAGATACCAAAGCGTTTAGAGGAATTAAAAGTAATCTTTCATAAGGGGATTGCTGCATATGATAACTTAAACCGCTGGGCAGGATCAAAAAAGAAAGATCAGAAAGAATATGACAGGATCTGTCAGGAGATTGCAGTGGTAGATGAAGAAATTGCAAAGGAACTTCTGATCGATATTCTGACATTATATAATGCAAAAGAAAATTATGAAACCGATGATGTGGTATTTGCACAGACAGATGTGGCAGTTGAGGAACTTGCAGTACAGGGAAAGGCACTTTTAGAAAGTTACTGTAAGGCAGCAGATGATATGATTGAAGATTTAAGCAAGATACCATATTATAAAGAGATGTGATACAGCCAGAGGATGCAGATCCGTTTCTTAGAATCAGATGTGGCAGGATACTGGAACAATGCATTTGTTTTTAACTGCTATATGTATAAAACAATTTAACAGATATGGCTGAGTTCTAACATCTCCGCAAACCTTTTGGTAAAGGTGTGGGATTTTAGAACTTTTTCATATCCATTGGCAGCAATTTCTTTCCGTTTCTTATCATGTGTTAAATAATAGTCAATCTTAGACAGCATATCATTTTCATCTTCGTAATAGACAAAATCCACATCAGAAGTAAAATGTTCAAAAAGATCTGCCTGATAATTCGTAAGCAGAAATCCGCCGGCACCAAGGATATCCATGCATCGCAAAGGGATGCCGGAACGGATGCTGCGCAGGGAAATATTCAGGTTGATCTTACTGTTATGAAATATGAGAGGCATTTCTGTCGTATAGCTGACAGGGCCCATGTTTGTGGCATTGGTAATCACAGCGGAGGAATCTAAAGTATACAGCCGCAGCCTGCTGTGCATAGCAGCCGCAGATAAAAGTTTTTTCCGTTCTATCTGCGTGATCTTACGGTCAATGACATAGTGTGCGAAGATATATTCTAAAGTTTCCACACCATAACGGCGGTTGTCATATTGCAGAACCCGCTGCATTTCATTTACGATATCTTTTGGCAATACTTCTTCAATAAAATTATAGCCGGAGATTTCTAACTGTGCCTGCATGATCGCATCTAAATATCCTTTGGTATAAGAATTGACATTTGACAGACGGTCAAACAGGTTATGCGATTCGTGGTACAGGGAACCGACAAAAGATACTTCTGCAGATAATTTGTCAGTATCATATGGCTGTTGTAACAAAGAGCGTATGGACGTCGTATCCGCCGGCAGGGGCAGATATTGTACCGTGGAAATCCCCATAGACTGCAGTTTGATACATTCCATACGGTCAAAGAGGAATACATGGTTGTTCGGGTTGATGATCGTATAGGAATATAACATGACATGAGGAGAGTCATATACAAAAGAAATATAAGGCAGATTATGTTTTTTTGCAGCTTCAGAAAGTACAGGAAAATAATTAAAGGAAAAACAAAAATCAATCGGATTTTCGCAGACAAACTGGTCAAAAGAGCGTTCATAATCTTCACTGATGCGTGTGTCAAAATCTTTATGCATAAATAAAAAGACATGATGTCCAAGTTCTTCCCATGCTGAAATGGCGGCTGTTTTTCCAAAACAGTCCCAGTCTAAAAATAATATGTTCATAAATCTAAACCTCATTTTCTGTGCTGTTAAAGGCAAGTTCTAAGAGCGTCTGTAAGCGGTGTACATAAGTATGATGTGCAGCCACTTCTTTGAAGCCGTTTTCTGCGATTTCTTTTCGTATTTTATCGTGGGCGAGATAATATTCACATTTTTCAAGCAGTTCTTCCATACTTCCGTAAGTGTCTAAATGTTCACCGATCTGCAATAAGTCTGGGATCTCTGACTGGTAATTGCTTAATACGAAACCGCTAGAGCCTAAGATATCCCAGATACGAAGCGGCAGTCCGCTCTTGATATTCGGGATCGTAAAATTCAGATTGATCTTTGTTGCCGCAAAAACTTTTGGCATTTCGCTCCAGTAATCTAATGAGCCGCCATAACGCACCCGGGAAAGACTGCTGGTATCACTATTGCTGTATATCGTCACTGCATATTTTTTGGAAAGTTCTAAAAGTGCCCGTCTTCTCTGGTCTGCCGCTGTTTTAAATCCCAGTACTGTTGTCGAGAAGATCAGTCCAAGATCTGAAAAAGAATCCTTTGATTTTTCTAATTTAAAATGCTCCTCTAACTGCTCTAAGATATCTACTGTGATCATTTCCTCTAAGATATTGCCGCCACTGATACACTGCTGTGCCCAGACTGCTGCATCAAAATATCCCCTTAAATATTCCGGAAGTGCCGGACGAAGCCTGTCATAACTGTTTCTTTCATATAAGCTGCCGACAAATGCTATGTCATTTGCATATGCCGCAAAATCATTTGTCTGATCTAACAGATAATCCAGTCTTTTTGTATTGACTGCCAATGGAAGATACCAGATATGCTCTACGCCCATTCCCTGAAATTCCAGATAATTTGTCTGATCAAAGGTAAAGAAATAATTGCAGGGAGCAAATACGTTTTTGTGGTACATACTGATCAGTGGATTGTCACATGTCCAGACCACATACGGGATCATTAACTTCTGGCAGACGGTCGTGATCAGTGCAAAATAATTGACGCTGAATATCATCTCACACTGTTCCCTTTGTACGATCTCTGCTAATTCTGCTTCAAATCCCGCATGTTCATCATAATGATCCAAATCCCGTTCAACCGTGATATACTCATAACCAAGTTCTGTAAATGTTTCTAAAATATCTGCATAGTTATAAGCTTTCCACTTATATACCAAAATCCGCATAGACTCCCTCTCAATTCTTTTCATTAAGAAGGAATGATTCCTTCTTTTACATCATTCATCATAAATACTTACAATTTCCCCATCTAAAATACGGTTCATATTCTTAACTGCACAGAAGTTACCACACATAGAACAGGTATCTTCTTTTTCCGGTGCTGCTTCTGCACGATAACGTCTTGCTTTTTCCGGATCGATCGCAACGTCAAACATCTGCTCCCAGTCTAATTTCTTTCTGGCTGCACTCATGGCATAATCCCAGTCTTTTGCTCCCGGAACTCCTTTTGCAATATCTGCTGCATGTGCTGCGATACGGGATGCGATGATACCTTCTTTTACATCATCTAAGTTTGGCAGGCGGAGATGTTCTGCAGGTGTCACATAACATAAGAATGATGCTCCATTCATCGCTGCGATCGCACCACCGATTGCTGCTGTAATATGATCATATCCCGGTGCTACATCTGTTACTAATGGTCCTAAAACATAAAATGGTGCTCCATGGCAGATGGTTTCCTGGATCTTCATATTTGCTGCGATCTGATCCATCGGCATATGTCCCGGTCCTTCGATCATAACCTGTACATCTTTTTCCCATGCACGTTTTGTCAGCTCGCCTAAAGTAATCAGTTCCTCGATCTGGGAGGCATCGGTTGCATCTGCAAGACAGCCCGGACGGCAGGCATCACCAAGGCTTAATGTTACATCGTATTTCTGGCAGATCTCTAAGATCTCGTCAAAATGCTCATAGAATGGGTTTTCCTCTCCGGTCATCTCCATCCATGCAAAAATGATGGAACCTCCGCGGGATACAATATTTGTAAGACGTTTGTTACGTTTAAATTTCGCTGCTGTTTCTTTATTGATTCCACAGTGGATCGTCATAAAATCCACACCATCTTCTGCGTGCATTTTTACAATGTCAAGCCATTCCTGTGAAGTGATCTCTTTTAATGCTTTGTGATAATATACAACTGCATCATAAATTGGTACGGTACCGATCATTGCCGGACATTCGCTGCAGAGTTTTCTGCGGAATTTCTGTGTATCACCATAGGAACTTAAATCCATGATCGCTTCTGCTCCCATTTCAACGGCTGAATGTACTTTCTGCATTTCTACATCAAGATCTTTACAATCTCTGGATACACCAAGATTGACATTGATCTTGGTCTTTAACATCGAACCGATTCCGTTTGGAACGATCCCTTTATGGTTTTTATTACATGGAATGATAACTTTTCCTTCTGCGACTAACGTACACAGTTTATCGATATCATAGTTTTCCTTCTCTGCGACTATCTTTAATGCTTCTGTATGAATGCCTTTTCGTGCTGCATCCATCTGTGTTGTATACTGCATCTTTTATCCTCCTGTATGCATTATTTACTCTTTATCATTGAAAAAGGGATATCTCCCTGCGGACATATCCCCATGCATACCATCTGAAAGTTTCTGTCTGTTTCGTGCATAACTGCATAATCTATTCTGCAAACAGAAACGATGCTTTCATTTCCTGCGCCGGCATTATCCGTATCAGGTTCATGGCTCGAAATGTAACCGCATTTCCTCTCAGCCTATCAATATAAGCTCACCAGTCAATATTCTTTTTCCGAGGTTATTATAATAAGGATCTTTAGAAAAGTCAAGAACTGTAAGCATATTACAATTCCCCAAAATCAAAGTATCTGACCGCATTATTATAAGAAATGCCTTTGATGATCTTTTCTAATACTGCATCATCTGCCGGATATTCTCCATTTTCTACCCAGCCGCCGATCAGTTCACACAAGATCCTGCGAAAATATTCATGTCTGGTATAAGACAGAAAACTTCTCGAATCTGTCAGCATACCTATAAAATTGCCTAACAGCCCTAAATTAGCAAGGGATGTCATCTGCTCTGTCATGCCATATTTGTGGTCATTAAACCACCATGCAGATCCCTGCTGGATCTTTCCGATCGCAGAGGAATCATTAAAACAGCCAAGTATTGTACCGATTGCTGCATTATCTGCCGGATTTAAAGAGTACAAAATCGTCTTTGGCAGTTCGTCGGTTTCATTTAATGCATTTAAAAAATCTGCTAAATACTCTGCCGGTGTATCATTGCTGATACAGTCAAATCCGGTATCTGCGCCGATCTTTTGATACATCCGCTTATTATTGTCACGTTTACAGCCATAATGCAACTGCATCACCCAGTTTTTGGCATGATATTCCTTTCCCATTGCAAGCATAAATGCTGTTTTAAACTGAATGATCTCCTCTTTACTCAATGCCTCATCTGCCAGACGTTTTGCAAAGATACGTTCTATTTCTTCCTCTGATGCAGGTGCATACATGACATGATCGATCCCATGGTCGGAAATCCTGCAGCCCATAGATGCAAAGAAATCCATTCTTATTTTTAATGCCTGTATCAGTGTTTCAAATGTCACGATCTCTACACCGCTTACATGAGCAAGTGTATCTAAATAGGACTGGTATTCCGTTTTTTCAAGATTCATTGCCTTATCCGGCCGCCATGCCGGTAATACCTTCACATTAAATGTCTGATCTTTTGCGATCATCTTATGCCACTCTAAACTGTCAGCCGGATCGTCTGTTGTACAAAGAAGTCTGACATTTGACTGCCGGATCAGATTTCTTGCTGACATGGAATCCTGCTGTAATTTTTCATTGCAGAAGTTCCAGACTTCTTCTGCTGTCTGTCCATTTAAATGTCCGTTATATCCGAAATATCTCTGCAGCTCTAAATGACTCCAGTGGTACAACGGATTTCCGATCGCCATTTCTAATGTTTCTGCCCATTTCTGGAACTTCTCCCGATCCGGTGCATCTCCGGTGATATCATATTCATCGACACCATTTGCACGCATCTGCCGCCATTTATAATGATCTCCGCCTAACCAGACCTGTGTGATATTCTCAAACTTTCTGTCTTCTGCGATCTCTCTTGGATCGATATGACAGTGATAATCTATAATCGGCATGTTTTCTGCATACTCATGGTATAATTTCCTTGCACTTTCTGTCGAAAGAATAAATTCTTTGTCCATAAAAGGTTTCATTTTAATACACCTCTCTGATATATGCTGTTTCAATCTTGAGTTTTTATTCAATTCTGATATAATGATGATGTAAGTGTGATAATTGCGTAACAATGAAGCAATCCGGTTACATCAGTGAATGGCAAAATTTCTGAAAGTACATTACTACGACAAAGGAGGCATTGTATGAACATTAGAAATATACCCAATTATTCAATCGGTTATACGTCAAATGCTGTAAAACCCGGTTATGGATCTTCACCGCAGGAATGTCAGACCTGTAAAAACCGTAAATACCAGGATGGCTCTGATGAGAACGTTTCCTTTAAATCTGCTTCTCATATATCACCTGCTTCTTCCGGTGCAAGAGTACGTGCCCATGAAGCGGAACATGTGTCAAATGCCTATACGAAGGCTGCACAGAATCATGGTGAAGTGATATCCGCAAGCGTATCGATCCGTACCGCTGTCTGCCCGGAATGTGGACGCACCTATACTGCCGGTGGAGAAACTACAACGGTTATCAAGTATTCCGACGAATCGAATCCTTACCAGCAGAATAAAAAATCATTAGATGCCGCAATTTATCCCGGCAAAAATATAGACCTTATTGCATAACGAATGACATAAATAAAAGGAGTATTCTTATTTTATGAAATTATCATCCAAAGAACTAAAACGTCAGGCACGCAAAACTTTATCAGGACATTATGGTCTTCCCATGGGAGCATTTGTGATCACAGAATTGATCGTTCTTGCAGCCGATCTGCCATTTAATCTTATGATGCAGAATCCTCCCACACAGCTTCAGATGATCGTATCTTCTCTTGCAAATATCATCATCTCACTGCTTTCCATTGTTTTGAGCTGTGGTCTGACCTATATCCATATGAATCTGGCACGAAAGAAACAAACTTCTATTTCTGACCTGTTTTGTTTTTTTTCTAAAAGGCCAGACCGTTTTATCTTGTCCGGACTTTTATTGATGGGCATTATGATCCTGATCGCGATCCCTGCTGCCATATGTACAGTAGCAGCACTTCTTCTTCCCTCTGTACCAATGTTCCTTCTGATGGCAGTTATATGGATCATCACTTGTGTATTTATGCTGATCCTGTCCTATTCCTATGGACTTGTATATTATATTTTAATTGACGAACCAGACTGCCGCATTTTATCTGCTTTTCGTAAAAGCCGCTCATTGATGCATGGCAATAAAGGCAGAATGTTTTATATCAGTTTCAGTTTTCTTGGTATGATCGTACTAAGTCTTCTTTCTCTTGGCATCGGACTTTTATGGGTGGTTCCATATATCAATCAGACTATGGTGGAATTTTACCGCAATGTGACCAGAGAATTTCCGGCTGAATCAAACATACCATTTCAAACAAATGACCATGAAGAAAGGGACATCCTATATGACTAAAAAATGGTGGCATGACAAAGTTGCCTATCAGATCTATCCAAAGAGTTTTTTAGATACAAATGATGATGGAATCGGAGATTTACGTGGAATCATTTCAAAACTGGATTATTTAAAAGAGTTAGGCATCGACATTATCTGGCTCTCTCCGGTTTATGAATCCCCATTTGTCGATCAGGGATATGATATTTCTGACTATTATAAGATTGCTGAAGTATTTGGCAGCATGGATGAATTTGACGAACTTCTGTCAGAAGCGAAAAAACGTGATATGTATATTATCATGGATCTTGTCGTCAACCATTGTTCTGACCAGCATGAATGGTTTCAAAAAGCCCTTGCAGATCCTTATGGTGAATATGGTGATTACTTCTACTTCCGCAAAGGCAAAGATGGTAATCCTCCAAGCAATTACCGCTCTTATTTTGGCGGCAGCACATGGGAAAAAGTTGATGGCACAAAAGATCTTTATTACCTTCATCTGTTCGCAAAAGAACAGCCGGATCTGAATTGGGAAAATGAAACTGTCCGCAATAAGATCTATGAAATGGTCAACTGGTGGCTTGATAAAGGCGTTGCCGGATTTCGTATTGATGCTATCATCAACATTAAAAAAGTCTTATCGTTTCCATCGTATGAACCGGACGGCATAGATGGTCTGGTATCCTGCACAAAAATGATCGATGAAGCAGAAGGTGTGGGAACTTTTTTAGAAGAATTAAAAAATTATACTTTTGCAAAAAAAGATGCTTTTACGGTTGGTGAAGTATTTAACATGAAACCGGATGAATTAAAAGCCATCTCGGAGAAAACTGGACAGGAAGCAGGGATCAAATGGCCGAACGATA
>OLSP01003474.1_pt1 | contig 10904 bp, 8 predicted proteins | sample 1672941 | NCBI WGS metagenome assembly OLSP01 (sample SAMEA3136739, study PRJEB25190) | human gut metagenome | reverse complement strand
TTTTCCCAATGCTAAGGCTGTAGGTCAGCCTCTTGCGTGTCAATTGGATATCGTGCCAATCTTCCCTGTGCGTTTTAGTATGAGTTCGAAAACGTTAAATAATGCAGCTAAAACAGGGTCTGTTCCACCAATGCCAACTGGAATTAGCGATAAGGAATATGATTTACGCCGTTTACGTCAAGGGTATTTATATATTCTTGCCCGCGCAAAACACGTGGGAAATGCGACTGACGAAAAGAGGCGCTGGCTAATTTTTGAATATACGGTAGCCAAAGATGACAGCAATGCCCCAAAGCTTAATGGTTCGAGTGTTTCGCCTTATCACTTTACTCAATATGTCTGGACAGATGGTACGGCACGTGGCGAATGGAAAAAATTGCCACGTTCCTTTCCTTATGCTTATGTTCATGCGCAAGTTGGTTCCATCGAATGTGCTTATAGTGAAGTGCGTTGGGCACCGGAGATGTTCGAAACGTTAGAACGCGATCCGATTAAACGTGCTAAAGTCATGCAGAAGATTTCCCTAACGGGTGGCACGTCTGAGTTTATTTTCCCCGGTGCGTTACTGACAGAAAAAGTGGCAGATTTTAAAGCAGAAAAGTTAGTGCAGGATTTAGCGGATAGTTTTCGTCGTGCAACCGGATTAGGTTATAACAAGCAACATCAAGTGTTTGATAGTTGTTCGGCTAAAAAAACAGTGGTCATTGCCTTGTTTGATCGTATTGGCGACATTAAAGACGTCTCGGCTTATCATCAGCGGATTTTAGCGAATAACCTGAAAGAATTTTCCAAAATTCTTTATCCGGTCACCACCGCCAAGGCAATTGAACAGATAGAACAACATGTGTTTAAAAATCCCAACTGGTTTAAGCGACTCATGAGTTCCGACCCATTAGATAAAGGAATGCGAGAGCAAATAAAAATCTATGCGAAAAAGTCACCGCTAATGGCAGAGCAAACCATGAAAAACTTGGCTGTAGCACAGTTTAACTTGCTCAATCAAGTTGGCAACGGAACCCTTCTTGAGCATATGAAATTTTTAGACGGCCTTTGTAAAGCCAATAAACAACAATTGGAAAAATTAGCCTCTATTGCGGACTACGCCATGGCATTTTATGGCACAGCGATGGCGGGGTTTGGTGATACGCCAAAGGGTATGGAATATCAGAAAAATACGCTTGTTACAGGAAGCTCATGGGGTGACAGTTTATCGAATCTGCTTTCAGTCGGCGATAAGCTCACCCAAATCAGCAAAGAAGCGGCTAAAAAACTCACTGTAAAATCGCTGCGCTTTGAACTCATGATTGAATCGGTAATGGCTGCACAGATGTTGCTGTGGAAAGAAGGCGTGAAAGAAGCCATTCCTTATTCACGTTTTTTAGCCGCTGCTGGGTTAAAATTACAAACTATTTCCCATGCACATGTGGGAAGCATTAATGTGGGCGCAGATATTGTGAATAAGCAAATGCATACTCTCATTCACAATGCCGATGAGCTCTTTAAAGGATTAAATGCAGCGCATTATCAAGCAGAATTAACCAAAGGCGTGCGAGCGGGCACATCCCATTATATTAATATGAACGTTCATGTGGTCGTAAAAAATGAATATAATCCGGCATTACGGGTGGTAAACATCACAGAATCGGTGGGAACATTCTTTGCCGGCGGTGCGTTAATCGTGAACTTACGTGAATGGGCAAAATATAAGGAAGACAATTCCGGTTCCTTATCAGCATGGTTTTTACATCCGGCTGTTCGTTTGGCGAATGATTTTGCCGCTTTGGTAGCAAGTTTTGAGCGAAGCAGAGGCTTTGGTACGAAGGCGTTGGGGACATTTTATAACCGTTTAGATAAAGCGGCAGTGAAACAAATTCAGGCATTGACCGGGTTTAAAGAACCGATTGGGATAAAAGCAGCAGCCGGTAGAGGGACACAAATCACCAAGCATCTGACACTGCAAAATGCGGGGCGGTTTGCTAATGTCTTGGGCGTGGTTATCGCTTTGGCACAGGCACAGCAAGCTGTACGCACCGGTGACACCGCAGCGCGTAATTCGGCGATTTTGGCAGGTATGGCAGAAATCAGCTTCTTTATTTCCACCTTTGCTTACACCGGTGCGTTTGTGGGTATCGGGGTGGTGTTGGCAATCGGCTCGGTACTGACTTCCTTGGTTGCGGATAATGAATTTGAGAAATGGGTGAGAACCGGGTTCTGGGGAAATTCGAGTGATTATTGGAAAGCCTCAAGGGACAATTTTTCTAGACGACTTACTCAAGCGGAGGTTTTAGCTTCTCCAGAAAGTAATCCTGAACAATTCAAGAAAATTAAGAATTTCTTTGAACAAGAAATGGATGGATTTTATAACCTGATCTGGGGTATCGGTATTGACACCACTTTGGCAAATCAGTATCAGTTAAAAGTTTATTGTCCAGTATTTAAGATAGAAGCAGTGCGGATAAACTAACGGTAGAAATCAGTATTGAAGATTATAGCAATACAGATCCAATGTTGGGCGGAGGTGTGCCGGCACCGGTGTCGATACCGACTCATAAGGTTAGAAAGCAATTTTTATCCCAAGGTGAAATTTTGATTGATATGACACAGATTAATATGCTGAAAGGTTACCGTTATAGCAAAAATACGAAAGGAAGTAATATGCTGGATACTTTGACTGTCACTGTAAAACACCCCAAATTAGGCGAAGATGTTTCCACCTGGTGGCGTAAAACTCATGCTGATTATTTTGAAAGTCAAATAACTTATGTGGGAGCCAAGTAAATGTGCATATCCAACTATAATCCTGATGTGATTGCCCGCAATGTAAAACAACTGGGCAATGGTGTCATTGAAGTCCGTCGCTATAACGACGGACATATCCGTGCTGATCTCTCTTGGGTGTGGTTTTTGTGTTCAATAGGTTTTATGCTTTATGACTACTTTACGACTCAAACCCTGTTTAGGGATGTGCAATGGGCTATCTCTGTCGATTGGGCACTGGAAGAAGGATGGCTAAGATATTTTGATATAGCTTCGTCCTTAGGAAAGAACATACCTTCAAATGAGTATGATTTATATAAGGCTGAAATGCTCGAAATGCACTGGTCAAGAATTTATTGGGGCTGGTTCTACATCCTTCTCCCGCTGTTCTGGTTCTTTATGGTCGCCTCGCCAAAATGGCGTCCTGTGCGATTTGATGCCAAACGACGTTTAGTCTATTTTTGGTCGTGGGGTCAGCTTTATATTATGCACTATCCTAAATCCGTACAACGAGATCGGGAACAGTTGCTCAGCTTTTTAAGCCCGGAATTTTTCACCCCGTGGATCCGCCCGAAACATTTCGGCAGTTTGGTGTTTAACATTCCGCATGAAAACCCTGATAAAAAATCCGCCTGCCGCGTACCACTCGGCATTTATCGCCCGGCCTGCGAATATCAAAATCATGCCTTACTGAACTTTATTTTGGATTATTTAGGCAGCGAAAATCCCGATGAAGAATACGGCAACTTCTTTAAAAAAGAAAAACGTATCACGAGTGACTACTTCAACTGGTTCTATCAATTTAGCCTCTTCCCACAAATCGGCTATAACGAAAAGAAAACCGAAGCACGCATTCAGGCATGGCTTGCAAAGAATAGTATGCAATAATATTAACCCACAAAAAAACGACCGCACTTGCGGTCGTTTCTATTTATCGCTCAAAGGATTATTTTAATTTTTCACCTTTAAATTCACCTGTTAAACTTTCTAAGAAAGAGGTAATGTCCTCCACATCTTTTTGAGCTGGCTGTTGCACGTTACTTTGGTATTTCAACATTGCACTCACAGCATCTTTTAGCTCTTTTGCTGATGCATCATGGAAATATGGTGCAGTAAGTGCGATATTACGTAAAGTTGGCACTTTGAAGCGATGCATATCAAACGGATCTTTAGTTTGTGCAAAGCGACCTTCATCTGCATCAGTTAATGGCGTACCACGATCTTTAAAGTAATCGCCGTAGAGTCCCATGTATTCATAAGATTGTCCGCCCATTGCTACGCCAGTATGACAAGTATCGCATTTATGTTGTTTGAATAACTCATAACCGCGAACTTGTTGCTCGGTCAAGGCTGTTTTATCCCCTTTCAAATAACGGTCGAAATCACTATTTGGCGTAATTAATGTTTTTTCATATTCACCAATCGCGTGAGTTAAGGTTTCTTTCGTCACTTGTGGATATTCTTTTAAGAATGCTTTTTTGAATTCTTCATCCATTTCAAAAAAGGTGATTATGCCAAAAAATTGACTTATTTTTTATGTGGATTTAATCTGCTTTTACTATAGATTCGATTGATTGCATTTAAGATATTTTACTTTATAGAGGGCTAATTTCTTTTAGAATTTAGCAATAAAAAATGCGGTTATTTCTAACCGCACTTTACTTTTCATTATCTCTTGCTTATTTCTTTGGCGCTTGCATAAAGCGGAAGAAATCACTGTCAGGTTTCAAAATCATCATATTATCTGAACCTTCGAAGCTACTTTCATAGGCTTTTAAGCTACGAATAAAGCTATAAAACTGTGGTTCTTGAGCAAAAGCTTGAGAATATAGTTTTGCCGCTGCCGCATCACCATTACCGCGTAATTCTTGTGCTGTTTTATTTGCATTCGCTAAGATCAAGGTAACTTTACGATCCACATCCGCTTGAATGAACGCCGCTTTTTCTTTACCTTGTGAGCGATGTTCACGGGCAACCGCATCACGTTCTGCACGCATACGTTGGTAAATCGAAGAGGAAACTTCATCTGGTAAGTTAATTTGTTTTACGCGAACATCGACGACTTCAATCCCTAATTCAGAAGTACTATCCTGCCCTGAATTTAACGCTTTTTTCGCACCTGCCATTAATTCACCACGTGTACCTGAAACGATGTCTTTAATCGTACGTGTACCAATTTCTGAACGCAGGCGGTCATTCACTTTACGGCTTAATAAGTTTGAAGCTTGGTTATAATCGCCACCACCTGTTGCAGTATAGAAACGACCGAAATCGCTGATTTTCCATTTCACATAGGAATCCACCAACAAGTCTTTTTTCTCGACTGTCACAAAACGGGTTGCAGACCCATCAAGAGTACGAATACGCGCATCAAGCACTTTAATGCTATCAATTAAAGGCAATTTGAAATGCAAACCTGGTTCATACACCACTACTTTATTTTCTGCATCACGTTGTACTTTGTTAAAACGCAACATGATGCCTCGAGTACCTTCAGTTACAACCACCACGCTGGAATACAACACCGCAGCAATCACCACAATAATCGGAAGTAAAAATTTACGCATTAGTTAAATCTCCCTTGGCGAATGCCTTCATTTGATTGAACCGGTTGAGCCACTTGTGTTTCTACACGACGGTCCTGTATTGAAACAGGTGCAGAACTGACCGCACTTTCAGAAGTGGTAGTCATTGGCTTGGTCGCTTTTTTACCCATTAATTGCTCCAATGGCAATACAGTTAAATTGTTACCATTATTGCTATCTAGCATCACTTTAGGTGTGTTTGCCATCACTTTTTCCATGGTTTGAATATAAAGACGCTCTTTTAACAAATCAGGCGCCGCTTTAAATTCAGGTAGAAGACGTTGTAAACGTTCCACTTCCCCTTGCGCATCAAGCACAACACGATCTTTATAAGCCGTTGCTTCTTCCACGATACGCTGTGCATCACCACGAGCGATTGGCTCTTTCTCGCGGGCATAGGCTTCTGCCTCACGAATGTAACGTTGTTCGTCTTCCTGTGCTTTAATCGCATCATCGAAAGCATCTTTCACTTCTTCTGGTGGACGTGCGGATTGGAAGTTCACGTCAATCACTTCAAGGCCCATGTCATAAGGTTTGATAATATCGTTCAACGCTTTCCAAGTATTTTCACGCACTACTGCACGACCCGTTGTCAGAATATCATTCATGGTCATATGACCGATCACATAACGAAGCGCACTGTCCGTCGCTTGCCCAAGACTATTATCTGCATTGCTCACGCTAAACAAGTATTTTTCTGGATTTTGCACGCGATATTGTACGGTCATTTCCACTTTAACCATGTTTTCATCTTTGGTTAACATCGCACCTTGCGTTTTAAGCTCACGAACTTGTTCTACATTCACTGGAATCACTTTATCAATAAAGGTTGGTTTCCAGTTTAAGCCTGGTTGAACGATAGAATGAAACTCGCCAAAACGTAACGTCACGCCACGTTCAGCTTCTTTAATGGTGTAAAAACCGCTTGCACCCCAAATAATTCCCCCGATCACCGCGGCGATCGGTAAAATTTTACCTAAATTGAATGAAGGGATATTCGGCGAAGTATTATTTGAACCGCCTTTTTTATTACCACCACCTAATTTTTTCAACAGATTATTAAATACCTCTTCAATATCTGGTGGTGATTGCTCCTGATTTTTATTGTCTCGCGAGCCCCAGCCATTTTCATTTTGCTTATCTGATGAATTATCTGACTGTTTTGGACCGCTGCTCTGTCCCGGTTTACCCCAAGGATCTTGATCTGGACCGTTTTGCGACATTACGTTCTCCATTTGTCTAAAAATTTTAATGAGTTTATCGAAATAAATGGGGTTAGTCTATGAAAATACAAGTGGCGAATCAAGTTTTATAAAATAAAAAATCCTTGAATATTTTCAAGGATTTTCTTTTATTCATTTACTTGGTAAATCAAGGATTTTTTTATATTTTTTTCGAGTAATTTTTTTCCATCCCACTGATAAAAGTGCGGTTGAATTTTTGACTGATTTATAAATGCCGCAAAGTAAAAAGGCAATTCATCTGTAAAAATCAACTTACCTTTCGGACAATAATCTGAAAAGATCTGCAGTTGTTCTGGCAAATGCGTCACACTTGATAACTTCACTATTCCTACGCCTTGTGATTTCAATACAGCTTCACGCAAACACCAACAACGATAAAAGGCCAGGTCTGCATCAGGCTGTTTAGCAAACCAATCTTGTTCTGCTTGTAGCGCAAAATGAGCCATGAGCGCAGAAAAATTCCGTTTTTTGGGTAATTCAATATCAATACCGACCGCACTTTTTTCTGATTCATTAATATGCAGCAATACAGCAACCCAATCACCAGAGTGACTAATATTAAAATCAATATTCTCGACGGGAAATTGTGGTCTATCACTTTGTGTACGATAAATTCGCCCTAAAAGTGCGGTTGATTTTTCCGCTGTTTTTAGCAACTGCCAAAGTAAAAAATGCGCCAATCGACGACATTGATGACGTTGCGTTATCCGATAATTTCCCTGCGGTTCTGTACGCAAATTTTCAAGGACAAGATCTGTAGGGATTTCATCAAAAGGGAACGGTTGTTGAATATTGGCGTAGGCAATAAAAGTTGTCATACAAATAATAAATAAACATATCAGTTTGATAGCATTATAAAAGGAAATCCGCCACGCACCAATGCCCCAAAAAAATAAAGGGCGTTTATCCCGCCCTTTTGAATGACAAAACAAAAGTGCGGTCAAAATCAACCGCACTTTTTTATTATTTCAACAAATATGCACGTAATTGTGCAAAATCGTCATCCATTTCATCAGAAAGTAATGGCAATTTATTGTGTTTATCCAACGCTTCTGGCAATGGAAGATCGAGCGAAAGAATACGCTCAACAGACTCTTTAAATTTAGCTGGATGTGCCGTACATAAGAAAATACCGGTTTCATCCGCTTTAAGTTGGTCTTTCAATACTTGATAGGCGATCGCACCGTGTGGTTCACATAAATAACCTTTTGCGTACATCGCTTTTAAGGTTTCTTCTGTTTCGCCATCGCTTAACATACCTGAACCTAAATCACTTAAATTCCAGCCATTGCGTTTGAATAACTCTTCGACACGTGGCCAGTTGTTCGGGCGACTGACATCCATCGCATTAGAAAGCGTGGCTACAGTCGCTTTAGGTGCCCAGTTACCTGATTCTAAATAACGTGGCACAGTATCATTCGCATTGGTTGAAGCAATAAAGCGTTTAATTGGCAAACCTAATGTTTTTGCAATTAAACCAGCGGTTAAGTTACCAAAGTTACCACTTGGTACAGAAACCACGACATTATCACGCTTTTCTTTTGGTAATTGAGCTACGGCTTCAAAGTAATAACAAACTTGCGCCAATAAACGGCTAATATTGATAGAGTTTGCTGAATTTAAACCAATCGCTTGACGTAGCTCTGCATCATCAAACGCTTGTTTAACTAATGCTTGGCACGCATCGAAATCACCATTAATCGCAACAGTGCGAATATTCCCACCTAAAGTACAGAATAACTTTTCTTGTAATGGGCTGATTTTGCCTTTCGGATATAAAATCACGACATTGATATTTTCCAACCCGTAAAATGCATGGGCAACTGCCGCACCGGTATCTCCAGATGTTGCTGTTAAAATGGTGATTTTGCCATCACCACGCACTGCTGCCAGTGCCTGTGCCATAAAACGGCCACCAAAGTCTTTAAATGCTAAAGTTGGACCATGAAATAATTCAAGGGCATAAATATTGTCTTCTACTTTTTCTAATGGTGCCGTAAAGGTGAACGCATTTTTCACCATCGCATCCAAAGTGGCTTTCGGCAATTCTTCATCAATTAAGGCGCCAAGAATTTTTTGGCTACGTTCAACCAATGGCAAGGCTAACAACTCATCAATATTGGTTAAAACGGGGATCGTTTCTGGAAAGAACAAACCTTGATCTTTGCCAAGTCCTTGACGTACTGCTTGCGCAAAATTTACTTGTTCTTCAGGGTGTTTGATGTTGTACAAATTCATTGTATATCCGTTAATTATAGAGTTTTAATAAAATGTTATTCCCCTCTTATAAAAGAGGGGATAAAGCGATTTGTTATTTAACCGAGCTCTCTCGCGCCATCATTATCGACCTTACAAACATGCACAAAACCTTCATTGTTTTGTAAATAATGATTTTCTAAATAAGTCGCCAGTTTTGTTGCCGTTTGTAAATCGGGTGCAATGGAGAAAATCGTTGGACCAGAACCTGAAATTCCCGTCGCTAATGCGCCTAAATCACGAGTAGCTTGTTTCACTTCTGCGAAGTTTGGCAATAAAGCCTCACGATAAGGTTCCGCAATCACATCTTTCATCATCATCGCTGCTAGGTTTTCTTGATGCGTGTGACATGCATGCACAAAGCCACCTAAATGACGACCATGAGAAATCACATCTTGGCGCGTGTAGCTTTTCGGTAAAATTGCGCGTGCTTCAGCGGTTGAAACCTCAATGCCTGGATAGGCTAAGACCCAATACCAATTATCAAAAAATGGCAGTTTTTGGCAAATGTTACCGAGAGATTGTACCATAAATTGCACACCACCAAGATAACAAGGCGCCACATTATCATAATGGATTGAACCAGAAATACGACCTTCTAGCTCTCCCATCATCTCTAACAATTCCATTTTTGAGAATGGTTCATCGTGGAATTTATTTAATGCCACTAATGCAGCCACAATAGAACAGGCACTTGAGCCTAATCCCGAACCAATCGGCATATTTTTCTCAAGGGTCAAACGCAATGGTTTGACTCTCACATTGCGTAATTTTAATTGCTCACTAAACAGTACATAGGCCTGATACACGATATTTTTTTGCGGCTCTTTTGGCAATTTACGCACAAAATAGCCCGCACTTTCGAGCTCAAAACCACTTGGAATAGACTCAATCTGTACGACATCACCTAATAATGAACCATCAATCGGTGAAATGGCTGCGCCTAATGTGTCAAACCCTACACTAATATTTGCACTCGATGCCGGCGCATAAATTCTTAACATGTTATGTCCTTTTTAGTGGTGTAATGTTCTTAAAATATCCGCAAAGATACCCGCTGCAGTCACGGCATTACCCGCACCGTAACCGCGTAATAACAACGGAATTGGTTGATAATACCGAGTGTAAAATGCAAGGGCATTTTCACCATCTTTCACCTTATACAATGGATTATTTTGATCCACCGCGATGATTGACACTTTGCAGTGGCCATCTTTAATTTGTCCTACGTAGCGCAATACTTTGCCTTCCGCTTTCGCGGCTTCAACGCGTGCTTTAAATTCCGCATCTAATTGTGGCAACATCGCCATAAATTCATCAGCAGATTTGCCTTCTGAGAAGCCTTTCGGTAACACGCCTTCCACTTCCACATCGGAAAGCTCAAGTTCTAGACCCGCTTCACGCGCTAAAATAAGCAATTTACGTGCCACATCTTGCCCCGATAAATCATCACGAGGATCTGGTTCTGTAAAGCCTTTTTCACGTGCAAGTGCGGTCACTTCTGAAAGAGAAAGTCCTTCTTCTAATTTACCGAAAATGAAAGAAAGTGAGCCCGATAAAATGCCTTCAAAATACTCAAGTTCATCACCTGCTGCCAATAAATTCTGTAAGTTTTCGATAACCGGTAAACCAGCGCCTACGTTGGTTTCGTATAGGAATTTATGTTGGCTCGCTTGTGCATTGCGACGTAATTCGTGGTAATAAGCTAATTCACGGGTATTCGCTTTTTTATTTGGAGTGACCACATGGAAGCCTTCTTTTAACGCACGAGCATAAAGTCCTGCAACCGATTCAGCTGTTGTACAATCTACGAAGACTGGGTTCACTACGTGGTGTAATTTAATGAAAGATAACAACACATCGAAATCAGAAGGTTGGGTTGCATTTTCAAGATCCGCTTTCCAATTATCTAAATTCAATCCGTTTTCATCCAAAAGCATTTTTGTTGAATTCGCTAAGGCACAAACACGGATTTCAATGTCCTTCTTTGCGAGGTATTCTTTTTGATGTTTAATTTGTTCAATTAACTCACCACCAACGCCACCAACTCCTACTAGAAACA
>OLSP01003472.1_pt1 | contig 10906 bp, 10 predicted proteins | sample 1672941 | NCBI WGS metagenome assembly OLSP01 (sample SAMEA3136739, study PRJEB25190) | human gut metagenome | reverse complement strand
CATTGGCCTCCGCTCGCTCCGGAGCTTACGAACGAACTCTGAAGGGTCTGGACGCCGATGTGCAGGTGGTCAGCCAGCCCTGCCCGCTGTTTGTCCCGCTGGTGGAGAACGGCCGGTTTCGGCAGGGGGATGTAGTCATCGAGACGGTGGCCCGGGAATACCTGACGCCGCTGATAGAAGCCGACGTGGATACACTGATTCTGGGCTGCACTCATTACCCCTTGCTGAAAGACATCATCGGGGAGATCTGCGGCCCCGGCGTCACCCTGATCGACTCCGGCGCGGCCTCGGCCCGGGCACTGCGGCAGCAGCTTGCAGCAGAGGGCCAGCTTACGGACCGGCAGCAGGGCGAAACCCGCTTTTATGTCAGCGACCGGCCGGAGGATTTTGAGAAGCTGGCGGCGGTATTTTTGGAAGAACCCCTGAGCCGGGGGGCGGAGAGGATCGACATTGAACAGTATTGAACAAGAAAAACTCCCGGTGATGATCTCCGTCCGGGGAGAACAGTATTTTGACGATGTGGACCCCAACGCCACAGAGCTGATGACGGAGGGGACACTGGAACAGACGGAGGACGGCTTCCTTCTGAGCTATCAGGAAACGGAGCTTACCGGCATGGAGGGGACCCTCACTACCTTTGAGATCGGCCCCGGCCGGGTGATCCTGCGGCGCAGCGGCAGCGTCAACTCTCAGATGGTGTTTGAGGAGGGGCGGCAGCACACCTCCCTGTATGAAACGCCGTACGGCGAGCTGTCCGTGGATATTCAGACCAGCCGCCTGCTCCATAACCTGACGGAGCGGGGCGGACTCATGGAGATCAAGTATTCCATTGCGGTAGAACACGTGGTCACGGGTCGGAACTGCTTCAAGATCCGGGTCCGGCGGAAATAAATGACAAATTTAACCGAAGAAAGGGTTAACGATATGACGAATATGATCCAAAACGCGAAGGACCAGGCTGCGGCGCTGGCAATGGCAGCCTACATGCCGGCGCATCGTTATAGGTTGTAATTTTGAAAGACTTCGCATCAAGACCGTAATCTCTCATTATTCTATTATAAACACCTTTGACAAGACTCGCTTCACCATCAATATCCAAACATTTTGCTAATGGATAGATTTTATGGCAACACACATCATATGAATTGATTACGATTTTGTTGTCATTCGTTTCTTCTATGGTACAATATGCATAGAGATTAATAGTTGCATTCAATATCAGCCCTCCATAAATATCACTATATGGTGAAACATCCGAACCGCCACCAGCTAAACCTAAACGTAATGGAGCTTTACTTCTTATTTTCATTTTAGAATATGTTTTGTTATGGTCATTTTACAAATACAAAATTCTGTAAGTCCTTACAATAAAATTCCTTCATAAACATTTAATAACACTTTAATATGCTCCTCCATTGAATATTTTTGTGAAGTAGATATATCTAAAATATTATTTTGAAGTTTAATTATATCAGTTTGCTCATATTTACAAATACACTCTTTCAATGATTCTAAATTTCCACTCTCAAATATGTAACCAGTCTTTCCTTCCTCTATTTGTTCACTAGCTGCACACCTATCTGGGACAATACATGGAATACCATAAGATTTCATTTCTGCAACAACCAAGCCAAAAGTTTCATACCATCTAGACGTAAAAATAAAAGCCTTAGCACTTTGATAATAATATTTTTTATCTTCACCTGATACCCAACCCGCAAATTCTATAGTAGGATATTTCTGTCGATAGCTCTCTAGTAGATAGCCATCACCTAACACACAACCTTTCAATCCTAACTGAGATATAGCATCACAAAATAAATCTAATCCTTTTTCTAAGGAAAGACGAGCAATAAATAAATATGTTTCATTTTTTTCTATTGATACATATTCAGTTGTAAATTTTGTCTCTATTGGATTATTTATTCGAATATTACTAACTTTCTCATGCCAATCACTTTCATTAAAAATTCGAGAAGATAAATCTGATATAGAAATACATGTTAAATTATTCATCTTTCGAACTACTCTATTTTGAATGAACTGCCTTATACACCTCCAAACTTTTTGCGAATAACTTCTTGCATCACAATTACATACTAGACAAGATAAACTTAAAGGATTAAGAGAACAAATCTTTTGCTTCTGATAATTAAAAAAACCACCATTAGGACAATATAGAAAAAAATCATGTAGTGTTAGAACTGAATGAAACCCCATCTTATTGGTAGCATATAAAACAGAGGGAGATAAAGACTTACTCCATGAGTGAAAATGGATAATCGTTTCTTTATTATTTAGTGCACTCAATAAATTTAAAAATAGATTATATGCTTTCTTATTCCATAAACCTTGACAAAAAGCATACAGTCTATTCTTTTCGTGTAAAATATCAGATATACCCAAGCAGACAACCTCTATCCCAAGTTCTACAAGCCCGACATCTATAGGACCTACTCCAGAAAATAATATAACTCGATATCCTTTTTTTTTTAAAGCTTTTGCCGTTGATAACGCAACCCAACCTGCGCCTCCATTGACGTAAGCATAATCGTTAACTATCACTACTGTGCCTAACATACTATTATTTTTTATAAATATTTAGTTTACCAATAGATTTCTGACAAATCATAGAAGACATTTTCTCTGCTGGATCAAACTCAATGAAACGTAATTCCTGATTTACATACAATCCTTTACTTTTTAAATCTTTAGATATACAAGAGTTTGCACCAATAATTATAGAATCTGCAATTTTAACCCCGCAGCATATAATACATCTTGAACTGATATTTACATTATTTCCAATAGAAACACTACCATCAATTCGGTGTCTCCCCTTTCCTGAGTCTTCCAAATAGAACGAATGAGTCCAAACTTGAGTTCCAACTCCAGCAAAAAGAGTATTATCTCCTATTTTTATATTGTCAGTAACATCAAAAAGATGAGCGACTTGAATAGAAGCATATTTTCCTAATACAAAAGTAACATCATGAAAAGAGTAACCTGAAGAAGTAATTTTATTTTGCATATAAATCATTGATTCTTCTCTCAATTCCAAACTAAAATTACCTCTAATAAAGTTTAAATTTCCGATCATTGCACTCTCGGACATTTTAAGGCAAGGACATTTAATGAAATTAAAATGTCCAATCTTACAACCATCTAATAAAGATATATCTTTTACTAGCACAATTGAGAACCCTATTTTTATTCTTTTTTTGAAGGTTTTAAAAAAGAAAAAATTAAGAATAAATGAAGGCAACAGAAAAAACATCACAGATCTTATAAATAGTTTCATTTCAGCTGTAATTTTTTATGTAAATAGTAATAGAAAAAAGAAAAGAAAACAACTCCATATAAAGTATAATGCCCCCCTCTAACTCCCATACTTATAAAAAGAAAGATCATACATTTACTCATTACATTTGCAGGGTTATAAAATTTAATGAGAAAAACAAAAAACAAGAATAGTCCTAAGTAGCCAAATTCTGAATAAATTCTAATCAACAAAGAATAAGCATCAGTTTTATTAGAACCATACTTTGGATCGTCTGATTGATATACACGTTCATAATTTAGTTCATGACTGCCCAATCCCGTACCTGTCATCCGCATAGGTGCTTGAGAAGCAACCCACAAATTAGATAAAATAGAATAAGAGCTTAAATTTAGCATTTCAAAATCATTAGGAGAAAAATTATCAGCTTTTGGAATCGTTTGAATAAATTTTGTTTTCATTACTAAAAATAGATCATTTCCATTATCCGACAACACCTGTGTAGAAGTTATAAACGAATAAAACACAAAAACAACTATACCCATAAGTAAATAACGTATAGATTTAAAAGATGTATAACACCAAGTTACAAATATCAAGAGAAAAGCAGTATAAGCAATAGTTGTAAATGTTAATAACTCAACGACTAATACAATAAGAGAGAGACGAATATGAGTCAAAAAAAAATTCCGAGAAAAAACAATATACGCCACTGCTGGTATTAAGAATGTCCCCAAATTCCCTGCCTCTTGAAAAATCGAATGAATACGCATAACTCTCCCATCTGGAACAAATGCATTCGGAAATATATCTATACCAATAAACAAACATATAATGAATTGAATGATTCCCAAGACAGAGACATAGTAAGAGATACGTATATATTTATTCCATAAAGCATCTAAATTGGTGCGATTCAATATAAAAAATTGTCGATATATAAACACACAGAAAAAAAGAAGAGTATACTGTTGAATAAACTTTGCTAGAGAATATCCATTGAATAATAATAGAGGTATTGTATATGAACCCAAAAGAAAGAAAAAAACAATAATTCCCTTACAATTGTATATTTGCCCCTTTTTGAACGTTAGTAATAAGAAAAAAAAGAGAATCAGCATTATAACCTCTCCATATTTTCCACATACTATACCACATAATATCAGCCATTGACTGAAAGAAACAAAATTTATTCTCATAAAATGATATTACATTCTATACTTATCATATCTTAATCCATTGTTCTGGCAAAATATCCGGTGTTACTATTTTATTAAACCAACGTTTGGGTGCTATTACTATTTTATCTGAATTTTCATTTAGCCATGCTCCCCACCAACTATACGTACTATTAGCTATAACATTATGTTTTGCGCAAGACATCAATTGCATATCTAAATAATTTTGTTTTCCAGAAGTTGGATTCCAATCACATAATGTATAGTCTAAATCAGTAAAATTCTCAATTACCCAGTCTTTATTATCAGTAAACACATAAAAAACTGGATTTTGAACATGCATACGTATATAGTCTATAGCCAATCTATAATAATCTATCGTACAAGTATTTTTCCATATTCTATTTTGTTGATAATCTGCTCCTTTCCGCACATGAATAGCGACAGAATTTTCAGACAGCATTTGTTGAGCAGTTTTCACATTCTTATCATCCACAAAACTTCTATATTGAAAACATTTTTGTATTTCTTGTCGCACATCCATAAAATATTTTTCCGATTGCCACAAACCTATTAAACACAAATCTTGATTTGTTTCTAACTTAGTAAAGAGTTTATCATCATATTTAAATCGATAGTTTACATAATATCTCCCCCCAAATAAATTAGAACAGTGTATTACAATCTTATCTAAAAACGTTTTTTTAGAAGCTCTTTTAAATTGCAAAGACTCACGATATTGAATATTTGGAAAAACATCCATCAAAGTCGTTGTTTCAAAAGACCATTCAGGTACATAGCTCTTTTCATCAAAATAGACATCAATACCTTTTACTTCTAATGCTTTATATAAAGCATAATGAAACATTCTATTTGCCAATCCCGCATTTGAATATACAACTATCATATTATTTCAATTTTGAATTAAACATATCTATTGCCGCCCCCATTGCAGCATCCATATTATAATATTCCCATTCAGCAAATCGCCCTAACAAATAAAGTCCTTGCTTCTCTAAAATATTCTTCAAGTTTAGTATCATCTCTCTGGTTAAAGTATCTTGAATAGGATAAGTATATTTTGTATAAGTATGAGTAAGATACCGTGGAGAAAAAGGAATTTTTTCTAGATTTTTTAAAATATCTTCCTTAGAAATATGATCTGTAAATTCTACAACACCAGTCAATACCCCAGGTGTATTATTTGCTTCTGAAAAGTTTCCTGTACATATAATACGATGTGCCTGATACTCTCTTGATGGTAAATAAATCCAGCTATATGGATTTTTCTCTATTTCACAGAAAACTGATGTTGTCCCATGATATTCCAACTTCTCAATCATAGATTCAAAACTTGAAATATCCACTACATTATTAAGAAGTACAGGTAAATCTTTTATATTACCACAAAATATGACCTGATCAAAACAATCATTATTAACCAACCAACATTCATTTCTTTTCTCTAGACTAACCACTTGTGTATTATATCGTATATCCAATTCTTCCGCCAACTTATTAGCCAAAAATTGGGATCCGCCATATCGAGGATAGAAAAAAGTACTATGGACAAAATTCTTCTCTTCTAAATGAATAAAATTATTATATAATATTTCTTTTAAAGTTGGCATGGGGAGTTTACCTTCCAACCAAGACAAAGGAACCGTTGTTAAGTCTCTTTTCCATATTTTCTCATTATAGGGTTGAAAATACTCTCTATAAAGCATTGCTCCAAAACGAAAATATAAAAATTCTGCAAAATTGGTAGGTTCACCTTTTGTATCCCCATTTTTAATCATCCCCTGCAAATTATCGATAAATTCGTCTAACAAAACTGGTGTAAATTGATAAGCATGATTTTCTACTGGATAATTAATTAATCTACGATCCGGCATAGAAACAACGGAATTCCGATCTGCTTTTGAGAAATCCTTTTCTTTATCAAAGATACTCTCAAACCATTCCAATACATCTTTCCGCTTGGTATTAAATACATGTCCCCCCACTTTATGATACAAACATCCATTTATATTATCACACTTGATCAAACCACCAGGTTTATCCTCTTTTTCAATAACAGTTACTTTGTTTCCACCATCAACTAATAGACGTGCAATAGATAAACCCGAGACTCCAGCCCCAATAACTACAATTTTTTTCATCTTACATTAAATCTTGAATATATTTTTCCAATTGATCCACAGCATATTCCGTTCGACAATTTTGCATAGCATAAGCTCTACCTTGACGTGAGTATTCTTTATATAGTTCAGTATTATTTAATAAAAGATCTATACTTTTATGCATCTGAGATATTGATTCAACAATAATGCCTCCTGGCAACAATCTTGTATTTCCAACATTGGTACTCACAAATGGAACTCCTTTTGCCATTGCCTCAATAATCGAAATAGAAAATTCTTCAAAAAGACTTCCTACCAAATATAAAGTTGCATTTGACAATATATCCGGAATATCTTCTCGAGCAACTTCAGATAAAAAGAACACATCTTTTTTACCATAAATCTTTTCTAATTCTAAATTATAAGCTATTAATTCTGTGAGATATTCTAAAGACCCCTTCCCTATAAATATAATTGAGATATCATCATTTACAGATTTATAGAATTCTAGTAAAATTCCTTTTTGATTTTTATAAGGAAAATAATTTGCAATGCTCAGACAATAACGTTTATTAGCTAGCTGGACATATTTAAAAAGCGGATTCTCACGGTTGAAATTCCTAAAAAAAACATCATCCGCTGCATTCCTTAAGATTTTTACCCTTTTAGCATATTTTTCCAAAGTCTTTTTACTACTATCAACTTCTGATAGACAAAGACATAAATCATATAAAGACAGATATTTTCTCAAATAGACAAAATAAAATAAGCGATATTTAAAAGCTTTCAATATCCTGCCTAAAGAATCTAATAATTTGTTTCTTTCAAATTTTAATGGATATTGAAAAAGGCCACCAAAACCATGAACGTGCAGTATTTTAATAACATCTTTCAAATCTACTAAAATAGGATATAGACATCGAGAGGTCAATGCCTCCGGACATTCATTTACAAGTATATCTACATTAGCCTGTTGAATATAATTTTTAAACTCTGTAATTTCCCCTGATATAAATTTCAGTCTAGTAGTATGTATTTCAAATCTCACAATATCAACGCCATTAAAAGATTCTCTAGCAAGTAATGAACCATATTTAATAGTTACCACTGTTACTTTATACCCTTTTTGTGCTAATCCTTCACAAAGATATCGACTTACAGCTGGCACTCCCCCAGTTCTTGGATAATAGTCATCTGTTGTTAGAAGAAGATGTTTCATTATTTATCATTCAATTTCATTTAACTTTAAATCTCTACTTATATCCAACAAGTTCATTCAATAGATGTATCCATTGCAAACCTATATTTTCAATACTAAATTTTCGACTACTCTCTAAAGCTTGAACTGCGTATTTATCTTGATTTTTCCCTTGCATAAATTCAATCATCTTTGTTGCATATAAAATTTCGTCTTTTGCCGGAATAATAAAACCGTTATAATCACTCTCTATGATATCGTGCAAAGAACTAAAAGTATTAAAAACAAAAGGAACACAAGCATTTTGTAAGGCTTCGGTCAAGGTCATTCCAAATCCTTCAAAATTAGAAGTCATCATAAATATCTTCGACTCTTGATATAACTTTTGAGGATTCTTACTCCTCCCTACATAACAAACATTTTTCAACTCAAGCTGGCTCATATAATCCAAAATCAACTTCTCATCTCTCCCGTAACCAGCCAATACTAACTTCCAATCAAATATTTGATAATCCTCAATACGTTTCCATATACGCAATGCAGAACAAATATTTTTATGACTTTCTTGCAACCTAGAAATAATTAAAACCTGCTTTTTTTTCTGTGAAATAACATTTATATCCAAACTCTCATCAAAGGATAGAGGATTAGAAATAGAAATCAATTTATGAGTATCAGTCACTCCATAAAGATTTATAAAATCGTTCATGAAGTTTTGGGATAAAAGCACAAAACGATCGCATAATTCGTAATTTTTTTTCCTCACATAAACATCAGGCGTATAACCTGTAAAAAGCTTATAAACAACATTTTTCAGTTTTCCTTTTATGGTCAGTTTGTTATATTTAAAATAGTCAGGAGATAAATGAAAACAATTAATAATTTTACAACTACCAATATTTATCAATTCCCTATATATCATTTCTAAACGCCAATGATACTGATCTTGATTAATAACTACGTCAATCTCATTCTTTTCAACAAAAGAAAGAACCTCGATTTTAAATTCTTTGCAACCCTGCCGTTTTAAATCTACTTTCAGCTTATATTGCTTTTCGATTTTAGGATAATCATTTTGATAATAAATAAAATAACAACCAATACCCCTTTTCGTAAGATATTTAGACAAGCAATAAGTAACTCGTTCTATTCCTCCTAACGAGGGATCCAACGATTCTTCAACAAAAAGTACATTCATAGGATAAAATCATTTTTTATCAAAAAACACATTGATCACAAAACAGACATTTAACAACATAAATTATTTGCAAAACATTTTCATCATTCTTTCAATCATAAACAATCACTTATTCCCTCCTAACTGCAATGATTTTTCCAAGTAAGATTTTGATTGATTACGGAGCAGTTCCAGTGTGCTATAAACTTGTTTATAGTCTATAGGGCGCAATTCACCTATAGCTTGATAATCTTCAATGATTCTTCCACATAATCCTAATAAGCTTAATATAGAATCAGTCCGCTCACGTCCTCGTTGAGGAGGAATACAAATAAATTGTTTTTTATATAATATCGAAAAAGCAGTACCATGAAAAGAATTAGTAATAACAAAAGAAGCTTTACTGAAATAACCTAGAAATTCTTGCGGACCGCCACTATAGTACTGTATTGCCGATTTTGGTATATTTTTATGAGGAGAGAATAAGAAACATATCATTTTCTTATTCAAACGCCGAGATATATCCTGTGCCTTTTCAAAAAAGTGAGGAGTCTCACCAAAAGAATAAGTCATTACATAATCTGATTCTATCGGAAGCCTTTCTATTTTTTTCCATTGAACATCTTCCAATAAAAAAATAGGATCAAGGACTAACTGGTTAGTTACCCCCTTCAAATTCATAAAATCAGATAACCCCTTTTCTCGAACTGATATATGATCGAAATTAGTCAACAAACTACAAAAACAATGAACTTTGTCGCTTTCTACACTATTATCTCCAGTACTAGCTGCATATGAAATTCTATTAATACTCTTTTTAATACCCTCGGCAAAATATAAAGGGATATACCCTCCCGTTAACTTTTCATTCCATATTTGATCACTACCACAAATAATTGTGTCCAAGCCCAGCTGATTAATCTGTTCTATAGATTCAATATAATCTGTTTTCCTCAGTATATTATTTAAAAAGTCTTCAAAACGAGTCCATTTGACCATTCGACAAAAATTTCTATGAGTACGATAATTCTTCGCAGCTTTCAAAAATGAAAACAACAAATTATTATTAGATCTATAATATTTTACAAACTGCCTAAATGTAAACTTTCGATGATTGTCATAAATAAAAGGTAATCGATAATCAATAATTACAGCATCGTATCCATTATTATTCAACCACGTACTAAGTGCGTAAGCTTGTAACATAGCCCCATAGTTATGAGCATAATGAAATGTCAAGATTCCTATCTTCATAATAATACTTCTTTTTCAGAAATATGAAATTTTATATAATTAATTTAGTCATTTCGCAGCTTTCTCACATCTTCTACCAAAATTTTTGTAAACTTCCTACGTCCTATAACATTCATCATATCAGCATTAAAATAATACTTAATATCTTGAAATCTAGCATCACGGGTATAGTCTAGGAATGGAATATTAGCTTTATTGGCATTACGAATATTAGAAAAAAGAACTTTATCCAAAAATCGATCACTAAGACGTAAATTCATATGGTGACTAATAGGAGTACATACCAATATAGGACGTAACCCTTGAGAAATACAAAAATCTATCATACCTTCTAGAATTTTACTCGTTTGCTTGAATTTATCAGCAAGAGTATCAGTGATTTCATCAGTTAAAGTATCTTTCAAACCAAATTGAGAGCACCAATCAGCACAACGCCTCTCAGCATCTTTATCCACTTGCAGTTCGTCATGGGGATTTTGGTTATAGGAATACATATCAACAAAACGTCTATTAAGTGAATGCCAAATATCTCTTACAGTCCGTTTGGGATGGAAAAATATAGGAAAAATAACCTCCTTAAAATATTTCCAATAAGAATATTCCGAACCAAGATACTCTTTTTTAAGAAACTTAATATAGCGATCTGCATCATATAAACCTGTGCCGACCTCTGCAAAGCAGAGGTGGGCACATATT
>OLSP01003456.1_pt1 | contig 10944 bp, 8 predicted proteins | sample 1672941 | NCBI WGS metagenome assembly OLSP01 (sample SAMEA3136739, study PRJEB25190) | human gut metagenome | reverse complement strand
GTCGAGCATACGCTGTATAGGTTCGATAGCTTTTTCGGCTATCTCTTTATCCACTATCACCTCGGGCAACTCGTATTTAAGCGTGTTATACAATTTTTTCATCGTATTCAATCGCATGAAATTACACTCGTTACAAGCACATGTACTATCGTTGGGAGGCGCAGGTATAAACTCTTTGTCGGGATTGTTTTTCTTCATTTCATGCAATATACCCGACTCGGTAGCTACTATGAAACGCTTGCAGTCCGATTGTGTCGCAAAGCGCAAAAGAGCAGCCGTGGAACCTACCTTGTCGGCTACTAACAATATATCTCTTTTACATTCCGGGTGAGCCAGTATCAACGCATCGGGATACTGTTTTTTCAAATCTACTATTTTTTCCAATGAAAATTGGGAATGCACGTGGCAAGCTCCGTCCCATAATAACATATCACGTCCTGTGATACTGTTTATATAATTACCCAAATTTTTATCGGGTCCGAATATGATCTTCTCGTCGGCAGGGAAACTCTCTACGATTTGACGGGCATTCGACGAAGTGACTACCACATCGGTATAAGCCTTTACCGCCGCAGATGTATTTACATAAGATATGACTTTATAGCCGGGGTGAACTTTTACGAATTCGGCAAAAGCATCGGCTGGACAACTGTCTGCCAATCCGGTTCTGCTTCTGCAGATACCGCTTCCATCGGCTCTATCATGATCCCCATGATGGTCGATCAGGGCTATGACGCCGACTTCTCCACCGCTGTCACCATCACCTCCTCCTGCGAGGGCCTGCTGGTCCCCCCGAGCCATAACATGGTCATCTACGCCACCACCGCTGGCGGCATCTCCGTGGGCAGCCTCTTCCTCGCCGGCTACCTGCCCGGCGCTCTGCTGGCCATCGTCCTGATGGTCGGCTCCTACATCATCTCCGTCAAGGAGAATTACCCCAAGGGCTCTCCCTTCACCATCAAAGGCTTCATCAAGCAGCTGGGCACCTCCATCTGGGCACTGGCCGCAGTCGTCATCGTCGTCTTCGGCGTTGTCGGCGGCGTCTTTACCGCCACCGAGTCCGCTGCTATCGCCGTTATCTACTCTCTGCTGGTCTCCGTCTTTGTTTACAAGGGCCTTGACTGGAAGGGCGTCTGGTACGCTCTGGACGAGTGCGTCAACACCCTGTCCATCGTCCTGATCCTGATCGCCACCTCTGCAGTGTTCGGCAACTGCCTGACCATGCTGCACGTGCCTGATCTGGCCGCAAACGCCATCACCAGCGTCACCAGCAACCCCTACATCATCGCACTGCTCATCGACCTCATCATTCTGGTGCTGGGCTGCATCATGGATATGGCTCCCATCATCCTGATCGCTACCCCCATCCTGCTGCCCATTGCCACCTCCATCGGCATCGACCCCATCCAGTTCGGTATCATCATGGTCCTGAACTGCGGCATCGGCCTGCTGACCCCCCCTGTCGGCTCTGTCCTGTTCATCGGCTCTGCTGTGGCAAAGCGCCCCATGGAGAAGGTCGTCAAGGCTACCCTGCCGTTCTATCTGTGCATGTTCATCGCCCTGCTGCTCCTGACCTATGTGCCCGACATCAGCCTTGCGATCCCCAAGCTGCTGGGCGGCTACGTCAGCCCCATCGCCAATCCCCTTGGCCCGGTGTTCATCCACTGATAAGCTGATCTGCTCATCCTCCTCCGGATGGTAAAAGGAAAGCCCCCGCCTGTCACAAGGCGGGGCTTTCCTGCGTCACAGCAGGGTCTGAAGGGCGGCTGCACTGTGTTTCATGAGCTTTTTCAGGGCGGCGTCCTGCGCGTCGAGCCGGAACAGCAGCCGCGCAGCCAGCTCCTCGGGCGGGGCCGAAAGGCCGGGCCAGAAGGCGTGTGCCGTCCGGGTGAAGGCGTGGACGCCCTCGGCGGTCTGGAGCAGGACCAGCTGGACGTGCCCCCGCAGCAGGAAGAACAGCCCCACCTGATAGGCCCGGGTGTCCAGCAGAAGCTCCATCTCGTCCTCGGTGAGGACCAGCAGGTCTGCAAAAGGGAGGAACTGCAGCACCGTGTCCCGCAGGGTCTTTTCGCTGGGCCAGAGGGCCGGACGGAGGGCGGGGACGAAGCAGACCGGCACACCGGAGGCGTGGGCCGTGTCCAGCGCAGAGAGGTGGGTGAAGCGGCAGGGGCTGTCTACGAGGCAGGCGCTGGAAAGGGCCAGTGCCCCGGCGTCTGCGGCCCAGCTCTCCCCCAGCTGCCCGGCAGAGTAGAGCAGGTCGGCCGAGCGAGTGCGGCAGGGCAGCGCCCCGCCGCCGCCCCGGAAGAGGAGAGGCGTGGGGGCGCGGGAGGTGAAGCAGAGGCGGCGGACATCCACGCCGGCGTCGGCCAGAGCGTCTGCAATGCGGTGCCCGAAGGCATCCTCCCCCAGCTGGCCCAGAAGGGCAGCTCTGCCGCCCAGCGCCGCATAGGCCAGCGCCAGCGCGGCGGCACTGCCGCCCACCCGGGGCCGGAACGCCTCCGCCGACGAGAGCGGGGCAGGGCTTTCCAGCTCGAGCCACGCCTCGCCGAGACAATATAAGGTGCTGCCCGACATGATGCGCCCTCCTTTCGGTGCAGTTTCAAAAACAAACTACAGTATACACCCATCCGGGCATTTGTGCAAATGGAGCGCTTGACACCTTTGGTCGGATTGTGATAGACTGACCCAATATGGCAGTATATCCAAAGCTGCAACGACAAAAATGTGATATTTGACGAGGAGAACATGAGCCTTACCAGACAGTATTTCAAATACGTCAGCCAGAACATTTTCGGCCTTCTGGGCACATCCTGCTACATTCTGGCGGACACCTATTTCATCTCGCAGGCGGCGGGCACCGACGGCGTCGCCCTGCTCAACCTCTGCCTGCCCATCTACAACTTCATCTTTGCCATCGGCTCGATGCTGGGCCTCGGCGCGGCCACTCGCTACGCCATCCTCCGGGCGCAGGGGGACGAGCGCGCGGCGCGCTATTTCTCCAACGCCCTGCTCTGGGCGTTGGTGTTCGCCCTGCCCTTCATGCTGGCGGGAGTCTTCTGCCCCGAGGTACTGCTGCGGCTCATGGGCGGCGACTGTGAGATCATCGCGCTCGGTGTGGGGTACGCCCGCATCTTCCTGCTGTTCACTCCTTTCTTCATGTGCAACTACATCGTCGCATCCTTCGTCCGCAACGACGGCGACCCCTCGCTGGCGATGGTAGCGACGCTGTGCGGCAGCCTCTTCAATGTGGTGTTCGACTATATCTTCATGTTCCCCATGGGCCTCGGCCTGCCCGGCGCGGCGCTGGCAACGGCGGTGTCGCCGGTGCTGAGCATCCTCATTTGCAGCCGCCACTTTCTCAAGAAGGAAAACACCATCCGCTTCGTGCGGCAGCTGCCCTCGCCGAGGCTTCTGGCCCAGAGCTGCCAGCTGGGCGTGTCAGGCTTCGTGGGGGAGATGTCCTCGGGCGTGACCACCACCGTCTTCAACCTGCTTCTCCTTCGTCTGGCGGGCAATGTGGCCGTGGCGGCCTACGGCGTCGTGGCGAATTACGCGCTGGTGGCGACGGCCATCTTCAACGGCGTGGCACAGGGCGCACAGCCGCTGGTGAGCCGGTGCTACGGCAAAAACGATGCCGCCGGAGCGCACAAGCTCCTGCTGCTGGGCAGCGGGACCGCTCTTGCACTGGCGGCGGCATTGTATGCCGTTCTCTTCGGGTTCACCGGCCCCATCGTCGCCGTCTTCAACAGCGAGAACTCGGCCCTCATGGCAGAGTATGCCTTCCGAGGGATGCGCATCTACTTCCTCGGCTACTTCTTCGCGGGCTTCAACATCGTGGCCGCAGGCTATCTGGGCGCGGTAGACCGCCCCGCAGAGGCCTCTGCCACCTCGCTGTCCCGGGGCGTCGCGGCCATCGTGGGCTGCTCGCTGGTGCTGAGTGCCCTCTTCGGGATGAACGGCGTCTGGGCTGCCTTCCCGGCCTCGGAGGCCATCACGGCCTGCCTGACCCTTTTTCTGCTGAAGCGGAAGCCTGTTAAATAAACAATTCCTGTTCCAGCCGCTGCTGCTCGGGCGAAAGCCCGGGCAGGGCGCTCCGACCGGCCATCGCCCGCCACTGCGTGGGGGATTGGCCGGTCGTTTTTTTAAAGACGCGGCAGAGATAGTTCGCCCCCGAAAAGCCGCAGAGGCTGGCGATGACGTCCAGCGTGTACTCCCGGTGGAGCAGGAGCCGCATGGCGGCCTCGATGCGGACACTGGTGAGATACCGCCCCGGCGAGACGCCCAGCGCCGCCGTGAAAGCCCGGACGAGGTGGCTCTTGGAGACGCCCAGACGCTCGCTCAGCTCCTCTACGCCGTAAAGCCCGGCGTAGTTCCTGCGGATGTCCTTGATGGCCGCAGCCACCAGCGGGGGCAGGGCCGGGGCGGCGCTGTCGGCGTCTGAAAGCTCACACAGTAGGGCAAAGGCCAGCTGGCTCCGCACCCGCTCGGAAGCGTCCTGCTCCTCGGCGAGGCGTCCCATCAGCTCTGCCGCCGCCGGGCAGGTCTCGCCCCGGGCGAGGAAGGGCATCTCAGACAGCCCCCCGAGGAACTGCTCTGCCGCCTGCCCCGTAAGCTGGACGCAGAGCAGATGGCACTCGTTTTCCGGCGCGAGGGTCAGAGGCCCCCGGCTCAGCACGAGATGGCCCGCCGCCGCGCTCTGGGGCGGCAGCAGGAGGGCAGAGCCGCCGGGCGCTGCCCCCGTTTCCGACAGGGAGACGACGCATTTTCCGCTGGAAATGAGACAGACCCAAAGCCCTTCGCCCCGCAGGGTCAGGGGAGTTTCCGGCTGGACATCCTCCACGACGCCGAGGGCGGCGGTGGTGCTGGGGGCGTAAATCAATATCTGACACCTCGAATCAATAAAATGCTATTTCATATCACAAAATAATCTGCTATTATAATAGCAATGAAACGGCTCATCGTCAAGCGTGGGCCTTTGAGTGAAACAACATCAATGGAGGAAAATGCGTTATGGCTTCGATCAGCTGCCAGCATATCTACAAGATCTACCCCGGTGCTACTGCTCCTTCTGTCACCGATTTCAACCTCGAGATTCAGGACAAGGAGTTCATCATCTTCGTCGGCCCCTCTGGCTGCGGTAAGTCCACCACCCTGCGCATGATCGCCGGTCTGGAGGAGATCTCCAAGGGCGAGATGTACATCGGCGGCCGCCTCATCAACGACGTCCCCCCGAAAGACCGCGACATCGCCATGGTCTTCCAGAGCTACGCTCTGTACCCCCACATGACCGTCTACAAGAACATCGCTTTCGGTCTGGAGCTGCGCAAGACCCCGAAGGACGAGATCGACCGCCGCGTCCATGAGGCTGCCAAGATCCTTGAGATCGAGCACCTGCTGGACCGCAAGCCCAAGGCTCTGTCCGGCGGCCAGCGCCAGCGTGTCGCTCTGGGCCGCGCAATGGTTCGTAACCCGGCTGTCTTCCTGCTGGACGAGCCTCTGTCCAACCTGGATGCAAAGCTGCGTACCTCCATGCGTACCGAGATCATCAAGCTGCACAAGAAGCTGGCTACCACCTTCATCTACGTCACCCACGACCAGACCGAGGCTATGACCATGGGCGACCGCATCGTCGTCATGAAGGACGGCATCATCCAGCAGGTCGATACCCCGCAGAACCTGTATGATATGCCCTGCAATATGTTCGTTGCAGGCTTCATCGGCAGCCCCCAGATGAACTTCCTCGACGGTACTGTCATCAAGAAGGGCGATCAGTACGGCATCGATCTGGGCGGCGACGTCATCCCCCTGCCCAAGGAGAAGACCGCTGACGGCAAGCTGGATTCCTACGTCGGCAAAAAGGTCAAGATGGGCATCCGTCCCGAGGACATCGACGACGAGCCGGAGTTTATGGCAAAGCACACCGACTGCCAGCTGGATGCTCAGGTCGATGTCTCTGAGATGATGGGCGCTGAGATCTACCTGTACCTCGAGTACAAGGGCAACAAGATGACCGCCCGCGTCGCTCCCACCTCCAAGGCACGCAACGGAGACAAGGTCCGCGTTGCCTTCGATCCCCACAAGGTCCATCTCTTCGACGTCGAGACCGAGCAGACCGTCCTGAACTGATCATCTAAGATCTTTTTTGATCCTCCTATCATAAGAAAGACCGCCGGGCATCAAAACCCGGCGGTCTTTCGTTTTGCCCGGAAAAGGACAAAATAAAAAACCCACGCTGCGGCAAAGCAAAACGCAGCATGGGTGCGGGAATGGCTTAATTCAAGATACAGTCAGCGCTCAGCGGGCCAGCGTGTACTTGTGCAGGGTGGCGCGGACAGCGCCGGGGCCTGCGAACAGCTCCTTGGCCATGGACTCGATCTTCTCGCCCAGACCGACGGCATACAGATCCACGCCGAACACGTCGACACGGCTGTACAGAGCCTTCAGGCAGGAGAAGTCCTGCTCACCGGCCTCCACCTTCAGGGGAGCCACGATGGCCTGCAGCTCAGCCAGCATCGGGTCAGCAGAGATCTCGAAGGGCTGGCCGTTGTCGTCGATGCCCTTCAGGTAGCGGGCATAGCCTGCCAGAACCAGCGGGATGAGGACGAGGTTAGACTTGTCCAGACCGCGCTCCTCGTAGGCCTTGATGGTCTCGCCGAAGCGGATGGCCAGCTTCTGAGAGGTATCGGTAGCGATACGCTGGGGAGCATCGGGCATGAAGGGGTTGGGCAGGCGGCGGTTGATGACAGCGCCGATGAACTCGTAGGGGTTCAGCACGCCGGGATCGACGACCACGGGCATGGCCTCGATGTAGCCGATCTTCTGGATGAAGGCGCGCAGATCCTCGTCGGCCATCTCGGCAGAGATGAGGGTGTAGCCCAGCATGCAGCCGTAGATGGACATGGCGGTGTGCAGGGGGTTCAGGCAGGTGCAGACCTTCATCTTCTCGATCTTATCGACGGTCTCGCGGTCGCAGTAGAGGACACCGCCCAGCTCCAGCGGAGGACGGCCATTGGTGTAGTGATCCTCGATGCACAGGTACTGGGTCTCCTCGGCGTTGACGAAGGGAGCGGTGAAGGTGTGCTTCTCGGTGACGATGGTGTAGTTGTCCTCGAAGCCGTCGTCAGCCAGCATCTGCTGGACCTTGGCATCCGGGCGGGGGGTGATCTTGTCGATCATGCTCCACGGGAAGGTGATCTTGGTCTCGTCCTTGACGTAGGCGAGGAACTCAGCAGGCACCAGACCCTGCTCGACCCACTTGGAGGCGTAGGCAAAGACCGCAGCCTTGACCTTATCGCCGTTGTGAGAGCAGTTGTCCATGCTCTGGACGGTCAGGGGCAGAGCACCGGCCTTGAAGCGCTCGTAGAGCAGGGCAGTGACCTTGCCCATGGCCAGCACGGGGGTCAGGCCGCGCTCAAGGTCAGCAGGAGCGACGCCGTAGCCCTTCTCGGTGATGGTGAAAGAGATCATCTGCAGGCTGGGAGCCTGAAAGATCTCGACCAGACGTGCCCAGTCAGCACCGAAGGAGTAGTCGGCCTTCAGGCTCTCGGTGACGGAGGCGATGACCTTCTTTTCGATGTCGCCGGTGGACTTCAGGCAGACCAGCAGGCTCAGGTTGTCGTAGGGCTGGTAAGCCTTGTCGATGATCTCGTAGTCGAAACTCTCGGCCACGATGACGCCGCGGTCATACTTGCCGCTGTTCAGTGCGTCGTTCAGGATGGCAGCCGGGAAAGCACGGAAGATGTTGCCGGCACCGAAGTGCACCCAAGTGGGTTCTGCGTGGGTCTTGGCCTTGACGGCCTCGACGTCGAACTTGGGCAGCTCATAGCCCTTTTCTGCCCACTCGGCAGAGAGATTGCCGTTTTTAATGTCAGTCAGCTTCATATTCGATCAGCCCTTCTTCTTTTCTTCGTCCAGACGGTCCAGCAGGTCCCAGACGCCCAGCATATACTGGATGCCCAGCGCACGGTCATACTTGCCGTAGCCGGGGCGGCAGACGCCGGGGCCTTCCTCCCACAGCTGACGGCCATGGTCGGGGCGGATGTAGCCCTCGAAGCCGCAGTCATGGTAGGCGCGCAGGATCTCGATGATGCCGGTCTCGCCGCAGCAGTCGCGGTGGGCAGCCTCGGAGAAGTCGCCGTTGGGGAAGTGATGGATGTTGCGGATGTGTGCGAATGCGATGCGGTCGCAGTGCTTGCGGACGATCTCAGCCACATTGTTGTTGGGGTTGGCGTTCAGGCTGCCGGAGCAGAGGGTCAGGCAGTTGTACTCATCGTCCACCATGCTCAGGAAGCGGTCGATGCTCTGGGCATCCACCAGCAGGCGGGGCAGGCCGAAGATATCCCAAGGGGGATCGTCCATGTGGATGGCCATCTTGATGTCGCACTCGCGGCAGGTGGGCATCAGGGCTTCAAGGAAGTACTTCAGGTTCTCCCAGAGCTTCTCCTTGGTGACGGGGGCGTAGGCCTTGAACAGCTCGTCCAGCTTTGCCATCCGCTCCGGCTCCCAGCCGGGGAAGGTCATGTTGTACTTCTCGGTGAAGGACATGATATACTCGGCCATGGACTTGTAATCGCCCTTGATCTTGTCCTTCTCGTAGAACAGTGCAGTGGAGCCGTCGCCGACGGGGTGGAACAGGTCGGTGCGGGTCCAGTCAAAGATGGGCATGAAGTTGTAGCAGATGACCTTGACGCCGAACTTGGACAGGTTGCGGATGCACTGCTTATAGTTCTCGATGTACTTGTCGCGGGTGGGCAGGCCGATCTTGATGTCGTCGTGGACGTTGACCGACTCGACGACGTCCATGTCGAAGCCATAGGCGTGGATCTGGTCTGCGACCTTCTGGATCTCGTCGATTTCCCAGATCTCGCCGGGCATCTTGTTGTGCAGTGCCCAGACGATGCTGGTCACGCCGGGGATCTGCTTGATGTCGCTGAGGGTGACGGGGTCGTTGCCCTCGCCATACCAGCGCCAACCCATTTTCATAGGCATAGGAAAATCCTCCTGTTTTATATTTTCTGCTTTGCATTTTCCGCGCAGCCGTGTGCCGCGCTCTTGTACTTATATTCTAGTATATCAGTTGCGTTTTTTCAATGGTCGCTTTGCCGGTTTTTAATGTTTCTTCTTGTATACTTTAGACAAAAAGAACAAAAATCCGTCGGACATCACCCGCCCGACGGATTTTTACACGATTCAAAATGCCGGTTTCAGCGTTTCAGCTTCTGCCGGATGGACGGAGCCAGCACATCCTTGAAATATTCAAAGGTGTCCAATTCCAGAATGGCAGAGCCTGTCAGATAAATGCCCAGACCAACCACCACCTGAATGATCACCGTCAGCAGATCCGGCAGGTGCAGGAAAATGACCAGATACATGCACAGGCCCGCGCCCGCTGCCAGCAGCAGGGTCGGCAGGATATCACGCATCTGTTCCAGATAGCCATAGCCGATCAGCTTTTTGTTGAGCTGTGCATCCAGGATCTGGGTCACAACATTCGTGATCAGCATACCATATGCAATGGCCTCGACGCTGACACGGAATGTTGCCAGCAGAAAAAGGATGCACACCCCTTCGTTCAAAAGCTGACATTTCAGGTAAAGATCGCTGCGGCCCACCGCCTTGGCTGCATTCAGGTTTGCCGTGATGATCGGCCAGCACGCATACCCCAGACAGAACACCCTGAGGAACAGCACACAGGGCAGCCACTTCTCGGTGAGGATCAGGCGCACCAGCGGTTCGGCACAGAACGCAGTGCTCATCATCACCGGCGCAATAATATAGGTACAGGTCTTGATGGAGCGGCGGGTCATGTTCTTGACCTGCGCACGGTCATCCTGCAGTGAGGACATGACCGGGAACAAAACGCTCTCAATGGAAGTATCCACGCTTGACGCGATATTATAAGTCAGGTTATCGCCCTGATTGTAATACGCCAGATCCGCCGAGGTGTACATCTTGCCGATGATCAGGCTGCGCAGGTTGTTGTAGATGACGCTGCTCAGCGACGAGGCCAGCAACTTCCAGCCATCAGAGAGCAGGCCTTTCAGGTGCTGCCACGAAAACTCCATCTTAGGCCGCCAGGAGGACAGCTTCCACAACACCAGCGTGTCCACCGTGATATTGGATACCTGCTGCACCACCAGCGCCCAGACTCCAAAGCCCATATAGGCAAGGCCCAGGCCCAGGACCGTGGATACGATCGCGCCCGCAAAGGCGGAATAGAAAAAATACTGGAACTTCATGTTCCGGGTCACATGCGCCTGCTGGATCGTTTTGATGCCGCAGACCGCCACTGTCAGGCTGATGCCGCGAAAGATCGGGGTCATGCTGGGGTCATTGTAGAAAGCAGCCAGATACGGTGCCGCCACGAACATTCCCCCATACAGCACAAAGCTGATCACAATGCTGAAAAAGAACGCCGACGAGTAATCCAGCTCGTCCACTTCCTTCTTCTGCACCAGCGCGGTGCCAATGCCGCAGTCCAGCAGGACATACATGATATTGTTGAACACCGTCACCAGTGCCACCTTGCCGTAATCATCGGGTGTAAGGATGCGCGCCAGAAGGATGGACACCACCGCTGAGATCAGCTGCACACCGCACCGCTCTGCAAAGCGCCAGAAAAAACCGTTTACAATAGCATTTTCTTTTTTCTCGTTCATTCCTGCGTCCACTCAAATTCCTTTCAAAAAACGGTCGGTCTGCACCCTGCGCAGAAATGCATTTCCGCCGTATCCTTATCATCTTCTTCCCTGCTGCCAAAACAACTGAGCAGAGATAGTTAGTTATATAGTATCACACCCATCCATGCATTTCAACCAACATATTCTTAAGAAATGACGGCCCGAAAATTTCATTTAAAAAGAAAAAAAGCGCTTGACTATCTGCCGGGAACGTGGTAATATATTCAAGCAGTCCGCATCACGGTCTTTCACCTCAGAGATTTCA
>OLSP01003453.1_pt1 | contig 10966 bp, 9 predicted proteins | sample 1672941 | NCBI WGS metagenome assembly OLSP01 (sample SAMEA3136739, study PRJEB25190) | human gut metagenome | reverse complement strand
CGCCGCGACTAAAGACACAGATATAGGGTATATTCTCTCTGGGGGTTCGTCTGTTTACTCACCCCGGCAAATTCCTATTTAATTCAACGTTTTTGACTTTAGGAAATATCGGTCAACGATAATCAGAATGGAAATAGCAACAATAGAAAGCAGATTCTCAAATGCCGTTGTATGTTCAATAATCATATGTCGTGCGATTACGAACATGAGAACTTCGAGCATCGTATCCTTCCGGGGTTTGCATAAGAGTTTGAAAAACTCAATACCGATAACGATATCAAATACGCTTGCCATATATTTAAGAAAGGCCCCTGATTCAGAGCGAGTCTGCAGGAATTCCTTAAATGGTGCCCATAAAGAGCAGATAGCAATGACAATGGCGATGAGAACGATGGCGGCCATGATATGTTCTAACCATTCGCTTAAGTTCGCATAGCCTTGTTTTAGTTTTTCCAGTTTTTCTGTCATAATGTTCCTCCAATGTACATTACTCAAAAAAATACCCTCCATAAATAACGATAAAATAATTAAAAGTAATAATCCCAAAAACTATAATAACATAAGTTTGCCTGCCGGTCATCTTAAAATGAAAAAGAAAATAAATTCATTTTATAGAATGCATTTTTTAATATGCTTGGGAGTTTCTGTTTGTACAAAAATCTGCACATACTTGACTGCATGGGATATTTGGCATATAAAGTATATTGGAATGTAAATTTTATCCTCTTACAGCAAGAAGACTCCGACCTCTAAGGTGGGAGATGAATTGCCAGGCTATTAGAATTTAAATTATATTTGGAGGAAGATTGCGTATATAATATTTTTCTAAGATGAACAGAGATGGGGACAATAATAGAAACTGGATTAAGAGATTAAGCGGGAATCCCTGGCAATTCAACTACCGGGGACTTTACATAAGGATAAAGAGTCGAAAAAGATTGAATATATGAGATTTTCCTTGAAAAGAGGTATAGGGTTTGATATAATGTTTTATTGACTATGGGCTGAGGAAAAATTTTAAGTCCCATGATAAATGAAGATAGATACACTGTTTGAATGCCGGTAAGTACGGCACAGGGAAAGTAGGAGGAAGAAGAATGCATTGGTCTGAGAAGATTGCAAAGGATATTATTAAGAGATCTCCGGACAAGGAAGAGTACGTTTGTGCAGCGGGTATTAGCCCATCCGGATCCATTCACATCGGTAATTTTAGAGATATAGCAACAAGTTATTTTGTATATAAGGCTTTAATTAAACAGGGCAAGAAGGCTCGTCTGTTGTTTTCATGGGATGAGTTTGACCGTTTCAGAAAAGTACCTGTTAATGTTAAAGAAGTAGCACCAGAGTTAGAGAACGAGATTGGTAAGCCATATGTAGACGTTAAGGACCCATATGGATGCTGTTCTTCTTATGCAGAACATTTTGAGAAAGAGTTCGAAGCATCTCTTTCACGTTTTGGAGTAAAGGTTGACTTCCGCAGACAGAGCGAGAACTACCGTAGCGGTAAGTATGCGAAGTATATTATTCAGGCTGTACAGAAGAGACGTGAGATTTTTGATATTCTTGATAAGTTCCGTCAGCAGGTTGCAACACCAGAAGAGAGAGAAGCATATTATCCAGTAAGTATTTACTGCCCGGTATGTGGTAAGGATGAGACTACTATCACATCTTCTTCTGAAGATGGAGTAACTTGTGAGTACACATGTAAGTGCGGACATAAGGGAACATGGGATTTCAGCAGGGACTTTAACTGTAAGCTTGCATGGAAGATTGACTGGCCTATGCGTTGGATGATTGAAGGCGTTGACTTTGAGCCGGGCGGAAAGGATCATGCCAGCCCAGGAGGAAGTTACGATACAAGTAAGATTATTGCTAAGAAGATTTTCGGAGCACAGGCTCCTATGTTCAAGGGATACGAGTTTGTAGGTATTAAGGGAACAACAGGTAAGATGTCTGGTTCTACAGGTCTTAACCTTACACCAGATACATTACTTAAGATTTATCAGCCAGAAATGATTTTATGGCTTTATTCTAAGTCAGAACCAAACAAGGCATTTGATTTCTGTTTTGATGATGAGATTTTACGTCAGTATTTTGAGTTTGATAAGATGCTCAAGGTATATCAGGCAGGTAAGGGTAAGAACTACGATTACATCGAAGGTATCATGCATAACTGTATGATTGAAGGGCGTGAGCTTTATCCGGTACCAATGCAGCAGATTGTAAACTTTGGTTCTGTTGTAGACTTTAATGCAGATATGCTTGAGACAGTATTCGAGAAGATTGGTACTCCATATAAGAAAGAGGAGTTTGCAGAGCGTCTTGAACTTGCAAAATACTGGTTAGAGAAGTGTTCCCCTGAGAACATGAATACTCTTCTTGGATATAGAAACTGGGATTTCTATAACACTTTGAATGAGGTAGAGAAGAAGGAGATTCAGTTACTTCATGACTTTATTGCTAAGGGAGAGTATGATTTAGATGCTCTTAACAGCTTTATTTACACGATTCCAAGAGAAGCAGACCCAGACTTCCAGGAAGAGAATAAGAAGACTGCACAGGCACAGTTCTTCAAGAATGCATATAACCTTATGATTGGTAAGGCAGCAGGCCCAAGACTTTACTTATTCCTGTTTGCTGTAGAGCCACAGAGATATCTTGGACTTCTTGATTTCTCCACTCCACAGACAGAGGAAGAGAAGACTCTTGCAGCAGAAGCAAAGGCTGAGGCAGAGAGAAAAGCTGCTGAAGAAGAAGCAAGAAGAAAGGCTGCCGAGGAAGAGGAAGCTCGTAAGAATGCAATCGCACCAATCAAAGAAGAGATTACAATTGATGAGTTTGATAAAGTAGACATGCGTGTTTGTAAAGTTATCAACTGTGAGATTGTAAAGAATGCTAAGAAACTCTTAAAACTCACATTGTTTGATGGATTAGATGAGAGAGTTATTGTATCCTCTATCCGTGATGACTACACACCAGAAGAACTTATCGGAAGAAAGATTATCGTAATCGCTAACTTAAAACCAGCGAAGTTTGCTGGAGTGAAGAGTAATGGTATGCTTATTGCAGCCAGCGGAGATGATTTTGGATGTAAGATTATCTTTGTTGATGACTGCGTACCAGAAGGAACAGCAATTCACTAAAATATTTTTCAAACACGCTCTAAAGTGCTTTTACGATATTTTACAAAGAATACAGACAGATAAAATATATAATGCACGTCATATTTTGCCAGGCTGGTATAATGTGGCGTGCATATTTTTATAATAATTTTGCAGGAAGCGGGTAAGGGGATGTTATAGATGAATAAAAAAGAAAAGAAACTTATCGGAGCATTGATCGGACTTGCGAAAGCATGTAATGTTCACTTAAAAACAGAGAATACAGATGGTATTATTATAAAGAGTCTTGCGTCAATATTTCCTTTAGAGGAGAATGGCGAAGAATTATTACAACGTGTCCGTGAAGAAAAGCTTGCGGTAGCCCCAGATTGTGCCACCTGTTTTGCGCCTTGCGGCAATACAGACGAGTATAACCTGGATGAGCTGCAAGCGTCTGGTATAAGTGAGACTGTACGGGATTTAAAGTTTCAGCTTTTGAATGTACGTCATGAAATCGCTTCTGGAATGGTATCTTATACAATAAACAGCACAGAAGAAAACATAAGCTTATTGTATAAGGCATTATGTGTGGTCAGTTATGATGTAGACGAAGAGAGGGTGCAGACTGTCCTTAAAGAACTGCAGAGGATTACAATATAATAAAAGGAGAAAAACAAACAGATGAATACTATCTGTTTGTTTCTCTCATCCCACAAATCAGCTTTTATTTTTTGCATTAAAACAGTAGAAAGTCACGGTGTCCCCAGATTCTAATGTTGCAGTATACCCTGCTACAGAGTCTTCGAATAAATCTTCTTCATCGATTTTGTCGTAGGAAATGACAGCAGGAATGGTAATAACACCTTCCTGTCCTGCAAGGTTGAACTGGATTTCATCATCATCTGCATAATAATTAAAGAAGCAGGAGTCAAAAGAAATCCAGATTTTGTTGATTCGTATATTTCCCATAATGCCGCGATAGTTGCGGAGTAAGGTATGGAATTCAGATGTTTTTGTCATAAAATAATCCTCCAGTCCAGAGCGTGTTTGAGAAATCAAAAAGGATATGCACGCTCCAGTATTTAATAGTAAATTACATGGATATAGTTTATCATGTTTCGACAATAATTGCTATTTTTTCTGTATAATGATAAGATTAAGACAGAGTATAAAATATATTCTAATAGTTATATCAGATGTGAGATGACTCCCACATCTGTAGGTGGCGAGCAACAAATCAGTATCAGTGGGCATTCTTGAAAAATGTATTTTGGGGATTGTCATGGACTATAGAAAGAAAATTAAGGGATAAATAAAATTTGGGCGCAATTAACAAAAATTTCTTATAAAATCAAACATAAAAAGATTTTGGGAGTACATAACATTTTTTAGAAATTAAGCAGGAATCTCGATAATTCAGGTACCGAGTTTTTCATGGAGGGAAATATTGAAGGAGAGAAGAGGGTTAAGTAGAGAATTGAAAAGGGCAGGAAGTATTCTATTTTTGCTTTGTTTTATTTTGGCGGGAAGCCTTTTTTTCACAAAAGATGTAGATGCAGCGACATTTTCAGATACACAAAAAGAATATATTAATGTGCTGTCAAAGTTTATGATAGAGGGAACGGTTTCGGGAAATCTTGATGTTTACCGAACGGTGAGCCAGGGAAAATCTGGTAAGAAGTGTATGGAAGCGGCAGCTATTTCAAACAGAGCAGCTCTTATGGCTGAGGGAATAGATTTTCTTGATTCTAACTGGTCACAGTATTATGCAGTAGAAACGAGAGATGGAGCGACAACATTTAACAGTACGAAGCTCATAAGCCGCAGTAAGTTTCGCAGAAGGTATAAGAAGATTATACGAGGGCTGGATGAGGCATTGTCAACCGTAGATTCTTCTATGAGCCAGGCAGATAAAGCGATGGCAGTGTATATTTATTTTGCGGAGAACACGACGTATAAAGAGTCAAAAGATGCACACACAGGATATGATGTGTTGGTAAGTCATGTGGGTGTGTGTGACGGTTTGGCTAATGCTTATGCTCTTGCGATGAATACGCTTGGAATTCCATGCGCGGTTATCAGTAATTATTCAAAAAACCATTCCTGGAATATAGTAAAGCTTAATGGAATCTGGTATTTTGTTGATTTGACCAATGGTGTGGGAGTCGGCAAGCATGAGGGAATGGTAGTGACTTATGATAGTTTCCTTGTGGGAAAGAATACTTTTCTAAAGACCCATCCTGGATACAAGAAGCAGGATCTATACGGACAGGGCAATTCAAATAATCTGAAGATGCGGAAGATTAAACTGGCATCTTCTGATTATATAAAGAATTCAAAAGAGATGAAGCAGGCGCTTGAGAATAAAACATGTACATTCTATCATAAGGGATACTGGTACTGGATTTCTCAGGATAATTATCTGAAAAAGTCGAATTTGAGAGGAAATAAAGCGGTTGTATTTTATGCGCCAAGGTCGGGTAATTATATAGGGTGGATTCGGCAGTATAACAATCGGATTATTCTGTCATTGAATTCTGGAATCTATCGAATGAGCTTTTTAAATAAATATCCTGTTTTACTGAAAAAGGTAGATAATCGGGATAAAAATGCGGAGACAAAGGGAGCATTATGGAGTCTTATTTATATTGGAAGATTCATTGTGAATAAGAATGGCTGGCTTTCCTATTATACGACAGACTTTCATGGTGTCAGGAGAGGAAATGTAAAGATTTTTCTCGGAAGGGCACAGCAATCTGGTCAGCTTACAAAGAGTGGTCGCAAGATCATACAGCTGCAGGCAGGACAAATAAAGCAGCTTGCAACGATTCATATGCATGACAGAGGGCTTAGGACAGCAGGCTGGACAAGTGCAAATCCATCAATTGTAAGTATTGATAATAATGGATATATGAAAGCAAAGAGGAGCGGAAAGACATATATTTCTACCAGAATTAATGGAAGAAAAAGAGCTTTTTGTGTAAAAGTTTCTGGCTACACGATTACTTATAAGAACGTAGGAATTAACTCTTCCAAGAATAGAGAGAGGTTATCTGGAAAGAGAGCAGTTACATTGCGAAGTCCGCGAAAAAAAGGTTATACTTTTGTTGGCTGGTACGATAGCTCAGGAAAAAATGTAACAGTAATTCCAAAGGGAAATACAAAGAATCTTATTTTGCATGCAAAATGGGATAAGACAAGTTCAAAAGACAGCGTAAAAGCGAAATAACAGAAAAATAAACGGTATGGATTACATAAAAATACATATAAATAATAGATGCAGTGTAAAGAAAAGTGATATAGGAGAATGAGATCATGGAAGAGAACAAAGAAAAAACAGTAAAGAAAAGACAGGAATGTGATCCGGCCTACCAGTGGCATATTCAGGATTTATATGCTTCTGACGAAGCGTGGGAGAAAGATTATGAAAGTCTTACGAGTGAGATTCAAAGCCTTGCAGCATATGAGGGACGTTTAAAAGAAGGTTCTGAAGTATTTGTGGAGTATATGCGTAAAAAAGAAGCGCTTATGAAAAAGTTTGAGGCGATTTATGTTTATGCAAATCAGCGTTATCACGAGGACACAGGAAACAGTTTTTACCAGGGACTTGCAGGTAAGGCGCAGACATTATCCATCCAGTTAGACAGTGCTGTAGTATTTGAGGAACCAGAACTTCTTGCAATTGGGAAAAAGACGATAGATAGCTGGTTTACACAAAACATGGATATGCAATTATACAAAAGATATTTTTACGAATTGTTCCGCCAGCAGAAGCATGTTCTTTCTAAAGAAGAGGAAGCGATTCTTGCTGATGTGTCCGATATGTCTGCCGATGTATCCAATATTTTTTCTATGTTCAATAATGCAGATATCCGTTTTCCATCTATTGAGGGAAAAGAAGGAGAAAAAATTCCAGTAAGTCATGGAAGATATACGCTTCTTTTAGAAAGCAGAGATGTGAATATTCGTAAAAGTGCCTTTGAGTCAGTTTACTCACAGTATGGACAATATAGAAATACTTTAGCGGCGCTCTATGCAGCGAATTTGAAGAATACTGCATTTTTCGCAAAAAAAAGACATTATAATTCTTCTTTAGAAATGGCATTAGAAGGCGGGGAGATACCAACTTCTGTATACACGAACCTGATTGATACAGTACATGAGCATATGGATTTAATGCATCGCTATGTTTCTCTTAGAAAGAAAGCGTTAAAGGCAGAAGAACTGCATATGTATGATCTCTATGTACCAATGGTCGATGAATTTGAGATGAAAGTACCATTTTCTAAGGCAAAAGAAATCGTAAAGAAAGGGCTTGCACCATTAGGAAAGGAATACGGTAAAGTTCTTTCTGATGGAATGGAAAGTGGCTGGATTGATGTATATGAGAATGAGGGAAAGAGAAGCGGAGCCTATTCCTGGGGAGCTTACGGATGCCATCCATTTGTATTGATGAACTATCAGGATAATCTGAATAATGTGTTTACGCTTGCCCATGAAATGGGACATTCCATGCATTCTTATTATTCAGATAAGAATCAGCCATACATTTACGCGGGATACCGTATCTTTGTTGCGGAAGTAGCATCTACATGTAACGAGGCTCTTTTGATGGAATATCTTTTAAAGAATACAGAAGAGAAAAAAGAGAAAATGTATCTGATCAATTATTTCTTAGAGCAGTTTAAGGGAACATTATACCGTCAAACCATGTTTGCAGAATTTGAGAAAATTACACATGAGATGGCATGGAATAAAGAGCCGCTTACTGCGGAAGTATTATGTGACATTTACTATAAACTGAATCAGAAATATTTTGGAGAAGACATTGTTATTGATAAAGAAATTGCCTTAGAATGGGCAAGAATCCCACATTTCTATACACCATTTTATGTATATCAATATGCAACTGGTTATTCAGCAGCGATTGCAATCAGCAGAAAGATTTTAAGTGGAGATGAAAGGGCAAAAGAGGGCTACTTTAAGTTCTTAAGTGGTGGAAGTTCCATGAATCCAATTGATTTACTTCGTCTTTGTAATGTAGATATGGCTGCAAAGGAACCGATAGAATCTGCATTAAAGTTATTTGGCGAGCTTCTTGACGAGATGGAAGAGATGCTGTAATTGTGGTATAGTAAGAAAATAAATATAAAAAATGCCATATAAATTATGTCTTGGAATGCAGGCTTTTTATCAAGGAATTTTTTCGGGATAATGAGGCAGTATATTTAGAGGTAAGCATTTGATATATTAAAAAATAACAGAGTATTGGGAGATAAATTATGTATGAATTTACGTTGCTAAAAAGCATGTTTTTTGAACTGGATAAATATAAAATAGAAGGGGTTACTCAGACGAAGGAGAAACAGAGAACTTTTCGCCGTCTGGAAGTTTCCTATGACAGTGTACCGGAAATAACGTCTATTATAGCAGAAGAGAGAATTCTTCCATATGTGGACAGATATTATCTTTTTATTAATGACGAACGTGTGGACACAGATATTCATGACCCGAAGGTAAAACAGGTTATCTATGAATTTTATAAACAGCATCATCCAGAATATTTAAAGGAGAATCTTCCTGATGATATGACAGATGTAGATATTTTAGACTGTTTTGAAGTATTTAAGATGCCAGATTACCGACCAAAGCATGCATTTCCAGGTCTGGTAACACTTGAAGACATCCGTAATGGCAATATTCACGATGAAGATAAACCAAAGTTTGCATTTCCGGGCTTAGAGTTGTATTCTAATAGGGATGCGTCTGAAGATGAGGAAGAAAAACCGATGGTAGCTTCTTACAAAGGTTATACTGCATTTGACGGTGACCGGGAACAGGCGAAAGATAAAATAGAACAGTTGAAGAGTCAGTTTGCTTCTCAGATAGAAGCATTAAACGTAGATGAAATTTTGAAAAACCGTTCTGAGAATCAGGAGGAATAGATAATGTACAGAGAAGTATCCAAATTAATTTTATATCGGGATTTAGGAGAAGACAGTATTCTTTTAAATATGGCAGATATTTTTAAGAGATTCGATAGCTGCCATTACAGAGCTGACGAATTAATCACAGACATTTACAGAGAAATGAAAGCGCTTTTAGATCTTGCGACTACATATGGATTTGATAAGAACTTATGGCACAATTACCTGACATTTGTCTTAGTAACCAATGAAAACTCTTTCAGCATGACAAGCGAGAAAGTCGGAGCAAATAATGGAACAGTTAATCACTTTGCAAAGAATGATTTCCAGGTATTTATGAATCTTTTCCATTATGACTTCAGACCGATCGAGGAGACATTAGGTATTGATTGTTTCAGCACAATTTTAGATTATAAGGCAATCGGCAAGACAGAGCGAATGTATAATAAAAATGTAAGTGAAAAAGTACGTGCCCTTTCTGATGAACTGGCAGCGGCAGAAGATGTAGATACATTCTTCAATGCAGTTGTGAAGTTCTATAAAGATTACGGTGTAGGAATGTTTGGACTTAACAAAGCGTTCCGTATCGTAGAGAATAATGGAAAGCCGGACTTTGTTCCGATCAATAATCTGGACAAGGTTGTGCTTGATGATCTTACAGGATATGAGATTCAGAAAAAGAAACTTGTAGATAACACAGAAGCATTTGTACAGGGTAAAGTAGCGAACAACTGTCTTCTTTATGGTGATGCCGGTACAGGTAAGTCCACAAGCATCAAGGCAATTCTTAACCAGTATTATGGTGACGGACTTCGTATGATTGAGATTTATAAACATCAGTTTAAATATCTTTCTGCGATTATCAGCCATATCAAGAACAGAAACTACCGTTTTATCATTTACATGGATGACTTATCTTTCGAAGAATTTGAGATCGAATACAAATACCTGAAAGCAGTTATTGAAGGTGGAATGGAGACAAAACCAGATAACGTACTTATCTACGCAACATCTAACCGCCGTCATCTCATCCGTGAGACATGGTCAGACCGTTCCGACAAGGACGAAGAACTGCATCGTTCTGATACGGTACAGGAGAAGTTATCACTGGCAGCACGTTTTGGTGTAAGTATCAACTACTCCAAACCAACACAGCAGGAATACTTCCAGATTGTAACAAATCTTGCAAAGAAGTATCCGGAAATCAAGTTAAGCGACAAAGAACTTTGTGCAGAAGCCAACAAATGGGAACTTTCTCATGGTGGAATCTCCGGCCGTACCGCACAGCAGTTTATTAATTATATAGCTGGTAAATCTGAAAAATAATATATTAAGAATAGAATCCTTCTTTTTTGCAAAAGATAATCTTTGAAAGCAGAGGTGTTTTTTGTGAAAAAGAAGGAAAAATTATTTTTAGGGGGAGAAATTAATCTTTCAGAGCTTGATGCGGATGTTCAGAAAAAATATGAGGTTGCAAAAGAGCTATGACAAAGTTTTAGAAAAGGGCTGGGGTTCACTTACAGCAGAAGAGACAGGAAGAGTGGGCGGAGTGCTCAGAAAAAGAAAGAACTCCGGGGAAAGAGTTCTTTCTTAGCCTCGCTTAGAGGCATTCATTAAAAGGAGGAAGCCCATATATCCTGATATACGGGCTTCAAAATATGAAAAAAATCTTTAGCCACAAGAAATAGAGGGATTTCTTTGTTGCTGTCTATACTATAAAGAAAAAGTATGTCCGATTTTTGAAGAAAATTTGAACAAAAGGTGAAACGGATTGAAAAATATAGATATGTTTTGCGGGGCAGGGAGGAAAATGTAATGGGTGTTGTGATTGGAAAAATGGATGGACAGGTTGAAAAAATATTTTTAGGAAATAATTTAACAAGAAGTACAAAAAATTATGCTAAAATCCTGAAAGATGAGAACTTGTCAGAAGAGGAA
>OLSP01003445.1_pt1 | contig 10984 bp, 10 predicted proteins | sample 1672941 | NCBI WGS metagenome assembly OLSP01 (sample SAMEA3136739, study PRJEB25190) | human gut metagenome | reverse complement strand
GGTGAGGCGCTCTGTAGCAACTTCTTTATTCAAAGTAGTCATTATACCATTTAAACGCCCTTGGGCTTTAGTAGCCTCATCACTTCCTGAGCAGAATTTATATATAGCAACGGCAGCACCGGCTATTAAAGTAGCGCCTAATATCCAAGGACTTGCTGCTAAGGCTATATTTAGAGCTTTGGTTACGCCAGTGGTACTAGAAATGGCAGTACGAGCTGTCAAAACTTGCATCATATATGCATTGATAGCTTTTTGTCCTAAAAGTACAGTTTTATTATATATATTTTGAGCTACAGACGTGACTTTAGTTGTAACTCCAATATCGCCCAAATAACGTCTTATTTCGATAAGACTAGCAACCCCAGCCGTATTCTCAGATATAACAGCAAAATAAGCACCAGCCATTCCTGTTAAATTCAACCAATTATTTCTAGCTTCATCAATTGGATTCTGCATCATACTCAATTGCTGTGACATTAATGTTGTCATTTTCTGTGTACTACCTTGTATATCAACCATGAGCTTATTTATTTCTCGAAGAGCTCCAGAAGGATTATTTTTCAAATTAAAAACGATGTCATATGTATTTTTTTCCATATCTTTGCAATTTAAAATAACCAATAACAGATTTATGGGACCTTATATTGTACTATTATTTTTAATCCTTGCTGGATTAGGGGCTTGGAATATAGGCGGCATGCTATCTAAAAATAACATTTCTAAAAAAGAACCTCCTAAACCAAGTAATTTGGAACAAAAATTAAAAAACTCTGTACAGAAAACCCAAGAAGAAGTTCTTATACAACGTGAAGAACTACAACGGCTTCGTAAAAAACTTGCAGACCAAAAAGTTGAAAAAGAACGACAAAAGGAAGAGGAAAAGCGTCGCAAGAAAGAAGAAAAACAAGCTAAAAATAAATAAATATTTCTTGCTGTGCTTTCCATTGCTCCCATATTATCCGTCAGTTCCCGATTCTTTCCTCTTGCCAATCCCACAGCCTCATTCCATCTCTCCATACCGGTTAAGGGATCTTGAATATCAAAATTCATCGGCTCGAGCTTCATATCTTTCAAACCTCCATCTTTGATGCCAAGTTCTAAAGAACTGGCGGTAGCTATTCCTCCAACAGGAGTTGCATCTAAATTCGCTGGCCTCACCGGATATGCTGCCTGAAAATTAGTCTTATCTATGATAGATTTAGCATTGGCTATATCTGATTCTAACTTAGCAATATCTACTGAAAAAGTAATGATTTCTTCAAGAGGTGCTTTCTGTTGTTTCTCTTTAAGTTCTGAAAGTTTTGCTTCCAAAGCGGATAAACTTCCTTCGGCAGATTCTAATTCTACACGAGGTTCAATCGTTACAGTCCCATTCGTTGTATCATTTGTATTTGTTTCTGCGTTCGATGTAGACAATAGATCTTGCCCTCCACCAAACATAACTTTTGCAGTGGCTAGTTCTTTTTCATAATTTTCTTTAGCTTTACGAATATCAGAAATACTCTGATAAATATAGTTCGCGACAAAATTATCCCGATGCGCAAAACCTTCAGGATCTGTCCAAACAGTTTCCAACTTAGATAAGATATCTCTCGCTTCTTTAGGAATATTCTTCCCACTACGTACTGCAAGCATTATTTGCCCCATAGCCTTTCCAGCCTCCTGCGATGATATTTTTCCATCTCCGAAACCTATATTTCCATAAAGGCGCTCCCTTATATTTTTTATTGTTTCAGCTTCCTTTCCCGTATAAACATCTGCAGCACCTGCTGTTGCTGACTCCATAGCACGGGCACGAGCAGAATTGATTATTGCTTCACTCAATTTATCGTACGCTTTTCTCGCTGTATCCGCATTGGTTATTTCAATGCCCATCTTATCAAGATAACCACCATATTTGGCTACAATGTTATCCTTTGCCTTCTGCCATTCTTCAGTGCCTTCGCGAGCTTTATTCAAAGGAGTAAAGAGATTATCCAAGGTGAGGCGCTCTGTAGCAACTTCTTTATTCAAAGTAGCCATTATGCTATTTAAACGCCCTTGGGCTTTAGCTGCATCATCACTTTCTGAACATAGTTTATATATACCGACAGCCAAAGCGGTAGCGGCAGTAGCAGCAATAATCCAAGGACTGGCGGCAATAATACCATTTAAAATCTTAGCGCCAGTAGCCGTAGAATTAACAGAAGTCAGTAAAGTTTTTAAACCTTTTCTCATTAATATTATTCCTGATGCATTTTCTGATAAAAGAGCCAAACTTGCTCCCATACCTCCTGCAAGACCTAGCCATTTCGTTCTAAGGTCGTCTACAGGGGATTGTACTGCACTAATTTGTCGAGATACATCAGTTGCCATTTCTTGAGTATTCTTTCTTATATCAACCAATAATTTATTGATTTCACGGAGAGATACTGAAGGATTATTTTTCAAATTAAATATTATATCATATGATTTTTTTTCCATACTTTTGTGCATTAATTAAATATATAATCAAATTATGGGAACATACATTATATTATTAACATTTATGATTCTTGGTTTTATAGGAGCAGGGGGATTCATCAAGGATATAGACAAAATTTCCAATAAAAATAATTCAAAAAAAGACAAACAGGAGCAAGAAAAAATAAATGAACTTGAAGAAGAAGTTCGCATACAACGTGAAGAATTACAGCAACTTCGTGAAAAACTTGCACGTGAGAAAGCTGAAAGAGAACAACAAAAAGAAGAAAAGCGTCGCAAAAAAGAAGAGAGACAAGCAAAACATAAATAAATATTCAACCATCCTTTTTTCATCATATCCCATACTCTTTTCACTACCATTTTTTGAACAGATAAAAGAACTGACATACCTTGAATATTCTTCTGTATATCAAGCAATATATTACACATTTTTCGAAGAATTCCTGAAGGGGTATTTTTCAAACTAAATACTATATCATATGTTATTTTTTCCATATCTTTGTAACATGATTATTAAAGATTAAACATATGGGGCCTTATATTATACTAATTTGTCTCATACTCGGTGCTATAGGAGCATGGAGTATAGGTGGAATGCTATCTAAAAATGATACTTCTAAAAAAGAGCCTCCACAACTCAGCAAGTTTGAAGAAAAAATGAAAGCTTCCGTACAGAAAAGCCGCGAAGAAACCCTCAAGAAACGCGAAGAGTTACAACAACTTCGCGAAAGGTTAGCACGTGAAAAAGCTGAAAGAGAACGCCAAGAAGCAAAAGAAAATCGCCGCATAGAAGAAGAAAAGTGGGCTAAATACAAAGAAGAAGCCCTTATGACCCGTAAAGAGTTACAACACCTTCGTGAAAAAGATGCAAATTCATCTGATGAAAACAACTCCTCAAATGATAAAGAAAAGTAAATAACATCCCTTCTTTACCCCCATTTCTTTGCTATCTCTTCGAACCTTTCTTTTGTACTAACTTCTTTCTTAGCTTCTTGTTCCCGTTTCCTCTCCCACGAGAATCTGCAAACATCCGTCGGACTCAATTTCTTTTTACTATAAGGTTGCAACATACAGCAAGCCAAAAAGCGTGTCTGCTCCCAATCATTCTGTACATTTCGTTCATCATGTTGCAGCCAAAAACGATAAATAACCGAAAACTCAGCAGGGGTGCATCGGCGAAAATCGTCTAAATTCATCCCAATACACCCCATTGCCAAACCCAGTAATTCCTCAATGCCTACAGCTTCCTCTCCTGCCCCTTTTTTTTTGAGCCATCCTCACCTCCGGTTGCCATACTCTCCTGAAACCGATTGAACTCGCTCAGGTCAATGCCATCGGCAAAACGCTCAAAGCCAAGATCAAACGTCACCTCATCAGCACGACAAGCAGAACGAACACAGCAAAACATAAACATCGTCAACAGCTCCATATCCGCGCCGATTTCATTTACATCCTTACCCGTCTCACGCTTAAAGTCAATCATGGCACCCATCGTCACCCGATTAGGATATTCCTTACCATACAGTATTACTTTGTTCATACTCATGCTTTGGGTGTAACCACTTTAACTTCCACAGGCCCGCTATTCTCCAGCGAGATGCTGTAAGTAGCATCATCATCTGCCGCAGACACCTCTTCCAACGAAGTAATAATGAAATTGCCCTGACGATACTTCGTGTCTTCTTCTCCACGAAGCGCATACTTCACAGGAACAGGATTCCCGCTTTCCCACATCTCCAACAGTTTGTCATAGCCCATGCCATCACCGTAAAAAACAAATCCTTCGGAACTGATACTTACGCTCAATCCACTCACGGATTTCTCTTTCCATTTACCGGCAGCGGCAGCCTTTGCTTTCTCTTCCAATGTCGGTTTCACCGCACGGTCTTTTGTCTCAGCCGTGTTAGTAATCGTACACGTCTTACTGTGTCCCAGAGGGTTAAAAACATCCTCTACTAAAATGCCTACTAAGAGGTCACTTCCATGAACATAATCCGCATTCTCGTTTTCCATAAATTAGCTTTTAAGTTTTTAAAAATTCATTTATTGTCACGTTATAGTTTCTTTCGCTTTCTGTTTAGTTGGCTATTTTTGTATATTTACGGCTGTTTGTATTTCTTAGGTTTCGCAATTATAGGAAATTATCTAATACAAAACAAATAAAATCGGAGAAAATTTCCTACTTATTGCATAATTTTATTTAGGAGGGTTGTTCTATGATATTACAGCGGATCAAAGAATATATTGATTTAAAGGGTATTTCTATCTCCGCTTTTGAGAAAAGTATCGGAATGTCAAATGCTTCTTTTGGACGTTCCCTGAAAAACAATGGGGCTATCGGCACCGATAAATTAGAAAATATTCTAAAAACATATCAAGAGATCAACCCGGATTGGTTGCTTACCGGACAAGGCAATATGGTACGTTCCGGTTCGAAGATAACACTTCCGCCTCCGGTAACAGAAAAAAAAGGGATTCCCCTAATTTCCTACCAAACATTACCGACGCTATTTACCGGTAAAAAGGGAACATTCTCTCAAGCTACGGAACATTTCTCCCTACCTCTATTCAATGAGGCGGACTTTCTGATTCCGGTAAAAGACAACAGTATGGCTCCACAATATAAAGGTGGTGATATCATAGCCTGCAAATGCCTTTCCAACGAAGGGCTTTTCTTCCAATGGAACAAAATCTATCTGCTGCTTACCCCGCAGGGAGCACTCATAAAACGAATACATCCGGGAAAAGACGAAGAGCATCTGACGCTTGTCTCCGACCATACTGATTATCCACCTTTCCAATTGCACCGTTCTTTAATAGGTAATGTAGCATTGGTGCTGGGAGGATTATCTGCAGAATAGTCTATCCAAGTCTCACTAAATGATACACCGTCCCCCTATTCGTCTTCTTGCAAGGGATATCCAATTTCTTCAGCGAACGTCCGAAGTGCCCTATTTTGCTGACCGACAGTTTATCGCGGGTTTTCTGCTGTAGATAATTGAATATCTCCATTGCGGTCAGCCATTCCCCTTCCCGTTCTTCTTCCGTCACCCGGAAATAACAGTGGAAAAGCTGTTCGAGCGGACTGACCTGTTCAAAATCCCGGTTGGTCTCTTTCAGGATAGCTTCGTCCTCATCATTCAACCAGTAGCGCTCACCTTTATAAATGGCATCCATAGCCTGAGCATACAATTGCTTGTAGTTGATGGTGACATTCGTATCAATAGGTGCAGTCACTTCGATACAGATAAAACGGCGGCTGCCGCTGGGATCGGTAAGCAGGTCCATCTGATTACTGGTACCAATAAACGAGGCATAACGGCGCACTTCCTGAATGGTAGAACCGTAAGGTTTCCGCAAATTTGCCACAGGTTTCTGCAAAAGATGTTTCAGAAACCCCTGCTGGTTGGAACTAATCTGATCAAACTCATCCAGGTTCACCAACAGAAAACGCCCCAGATAACGCTCCGCATCCTGTTTGCTCTTAAAATCAAGACTATCCGTATATCCAAAACGCAGTTCAGGCGGCAAAATAATGCGACAATAGGTAGATTTACGATACCCCTGTGCTCCAACCAGTAATGGCGACGTACTGTTTCCATGTTGGCGGTCGAGCCCACGCCAGTGAGCCACCATACTGAGAAACCAGCGATAAAACAACTCCCGCCAATGCGGATTATTGCATGGCACAAGATTGGCAAGCGCCCGGATGCGGTCTTTTCCGTCCCAACGCCCCACACTGCAAAGGTATTCTTCAACAGGATTGTACAAAGACACATACTCTGATGTCAGATAACGCTCCACGTCACGGTCCCAGGCACGAATCCCCTCTTTCAGGGCATTAATCGCCACCGTATTGCGTACCCTCCGATCCACCGGTCTGAAATAGAAATGAATGGAATTCCGCTGACGGTATTCCAGATCGTTCAACACCGTGTTATAACGAAACTCATAGCGCCGTTCCATAAACTCTTCCAGACGCAAAGCGGTATCCTGTTCCGGAGTCAAAATAGTTTTAGAGCCAAAGCCCTTAGACTCTTGGTAAATATTATGAACCATAGTACGTACCGTTTGCTGCTCCGCCTGTGCATAATAATGAATAATCGTCTGCCTCACAACTTCCTCTTCCGGTATGCCCGCCTTGTAGCAATACTCCGCAAGGCGGACAAGCAACGGTTGGAGATTATTTCCCCGTCGCCAGTTCTCCATATCCCGGAGCGCCTTATCGAGGGCGGTTTCAAAAAGCATGGTGAAGGTCTGCGATGTTTCAAAACCCGGTTCCAGCCTCAGTAACGGATTTTTCTCAGCCAACTGCCGTTGCCGGAAGGTCTGTTCTCCGGGCATGGAGAATGGCTGCTCCAGACAGAAAGGTACTGCATGAGGATTGTATCCGGGATGTTCATCGAGTGTCATCCGGCAACTTTGCATCAGTGAGGGCTCTTTCAAGGCAATGGGAAATGGGAACAACGGTTGATAGCAACTCACCGCCAGGCGATAGGCATGGGCATGAAACAATGCGGCCTCCTGTTCACGCTTCGGTAAGTTTCCATCCGGCAGGGCGAAACACACCCATATCTTCACACTCCTTCCGCTGGAACCGCAAAAAGCAGCAAACGTCTGAGGAAGCAGCATCGCCTGACGTTTCACCAGTTCAGCCTCCGCCAGTCCAGCCAGCTTCTTCACTTCAAGCTGAACCAGACCATTGTATCGTTTCATTCTTCGCCCTCCGTCTTTAGTCCGGGCGCACTCCACAGCAGGATAGACACGTGGAAGTTTGTCAATATGAGAGAATGCGGATTCAGTACCTTCCAACTGAGGGATGACAGTCCGTAACCCCGTTACATACCCGTCTCTGGTTTCCGTTTTCATCTTCTCCATCAGCACGTCGGCATCATAAACGGTCATCATCTCTCTGCCTGCATCTTTGTCATGTCTTATTGAAGTGATTTTCATATCATTATCTGTTTTGAATTTTATTTATATAGTATAATTCCTTTAAAGAGTTACAAAGATACTGCTCCAAAAAGCGAAAGTCAAGTATTTAAGCATATTATTCTGCATTTATTTCAAAAAAGTTCAGCTCATACATTTTGCAGTAAAAGCTTCAATAATAATTGAGAAATAAACAGGGAATCACTTGACTTAGCCCTGCTTATTTTGTATCTTTGTAGTAAGTCCTATTGGGTGTTAACCTTGGTCAACAGGCCGTGCAATGGAGGTCAACAAGCCGAGCAACCAACGTTGACAAGCCTGTTGACCAAGGTTAATACCCAATCATTCCTAAGGGTAAAAGGGATGTTCCTTAGGAGGAAACAGAATAGTCCCTAATGTAAAACAAATTAATACCTTATAATTAAAACAAGCAACTATGGCAATCTTATTTGAATGGTACGAAAACCCGGTGGCTCCCAACCAGTCACAAGAAGAAACTAAACTTCATGCACGCATCACACTGAACGGAAAAACAGGAACCGACAGGTTGCGACGCAAAATTCAGGAACGTTGTTCACTGACGGAAACTGATGTATCGGCCGTGCTCGACGCCCTGTCTCATGCAATGGGTGAAGAACTGGCGGAAGGCAGACAGGTACATCTGGATGGTATCGGTTACTTCCACCCTACCCTGACCTGCACGGAAGAAATAAAAAAAGATACAAAACGGAAGAATACGAAAGTAAGGCTGAAAGGCATCAAATTCCGGGCGGATCAGGAACTGAGAAGTGAAATCGGAAATGTGAAACTGAAGAATATAAAACACAATGGACACTCCAACAAATTATCGGATGAAGAAATAGACAGCCGGCTAACCATCTACTTCAGTCAGCACCACATGATGACAAGAAGTGACTTCCAAAAGGTATGCGGCATGATGAAATCGACCGCAATGGGGCATATCCGCCGCTTACGCGGGGAAGGAAAGCTAAAAAACATCGGATTACAGAACCAACCGATATATGCGCCAAACGTGGGGTATTACGGTATAACAGAAGAAGTTATGATGTAGAAATGTAAAAATCCGGCGTGAGAGTAAGCGGCTTACTCTCACGCCGGATTTTTACTCTCACCCACACTTAATATTCTAATTATCAATAAGCTATTTTAAAAGTGAGGGTAGTGAGAGTAAACCGAGCCAACTTTTTATTGAATCTTGAGCAACATTAAATTATTGTTAATTACCCTTTCATACATCGAACCATGTTTCAAAGATTATGTTGTTACAAATGAACAGCAACCTTAATTATGAATTTAAAATAATGAATTATGAAGAAGAAAATTAAATTTTTAAAGAAAGAATCGCTGTTACGTTAATGAACGGGATTCGAGAAAGAGTAGATTATATGATTAAACTAACTTTAAACTTAACAAAGATCAAAGCAAACAAGAAATCTGCAACCTAACCCTCCCGCTTTATTCCTGAAAAGAGCAAACAAATAAACTACTTCAGGGCATGTTATATTTTATTGTATCAACTATTAATGCATTTCAATTATGAAAAAATCAATTATTTTATCAGCATTTGTTTTAGCAGCATTGGCTGCAAATGCCCAGACTACCGTACAAGGCAGCAAATTCACAGACAATTGGTCTATAGAACTAAAAACCGGTATTATAACTCCTGTAAGCCACAGCGCTTTCTTCAAGAATGCCCGCCCGGCTTTGGGAATTGAGTTTACGAAGCAACTTACCCCCGTTTTCGGACTGGGAGTTCAAGGCATGGGATATATAAACACCTCGAACAGTAAGACAGCTTTTGATGCTTCAGACCTTAGCTTATTGGGTAAAGTCAACCTGATGAATCTGTTTGCAGGCTATACAGGTACTCCGCGCATATTCGAAGTAGAGGCCGTAGCCGGTGCGGGATGGCTGCACTACTACATGGACGGCCCTGGAGATGTGAACTCCTGGTCCAGCCGTTTCGGAATGAATTTCAACTTCAATCTCGGAGAAGCTAAAGCCTGGACGATAGGAGTCAAACCGGCATTGGTATATGATATGCAAGGCGACCACAACCGTAGCCGATTCAATGTAAACAATGCCGCCTTTGAACTAACAGCAGGTGTAGCTTACCACTTTGGTGGTAGCAACGGAAGCCATCACTTTACCTTGGCTAAACTCTATGATCCAGCCGAGATTAGCGACCTGAACAATTCTATCAATAATCTTCGCTCACAAGTGAATGAGAAGAACGGTCAGATCAATGTCGACGCACAGAAGATCAGCGCACTGCAACAAGAAGTAAACAACTTACAGAACCGGGTAATCCCTGTTGAGACGGTAGTGGAGACCAGCCGTATTCCGGAATCCATCATTACTTTCAGACAAGGTAGATCTACAGTCGATGCCTCTCAGTTGCCAAATGTGGAACGTGTGGCTTCTTACATGAAGAAATACGCAAATACAACAGTGGTGATTAAAGGCTACGCTTCACCGGAAGGTAGTGCCGAAGTCAATGCAAGAATAGCTAAAGCGCGTGCCGAAGCCGTAAAGACAATCTTGGTCAATAAGTATAAAATCAACCCGTCACGCATTACTGCCGAAGGTCAGGGAGTGGGTGACATGTTCACAGAACCAGACTGGAACCGGGTTAGTATCTGTTCTATTATTGAAGATGCCAAATAAACAAAATTAAAATCCCCCTCGCCACATAGTTGTAGCGAGGGGGATTTTTAGTTTATGAGAGTTTCGATACACCCTCATTTCTTATTCCATCATTTAAAGTACCCTACAGGATGATTCAACATAGGAATCTGACTATCTTTCAGTTTTAATACTTTCTTCAACTGAGTGGCATCCATCGAACCTCGTGGCACTGTAGCCAATTTGGCATTAGCACAGAATAAAGAGATATTCTGCGAAACGATACCAACATCCATAGCTCCAACCACCTGATTTTGTGGTTTCTGAGCATCGCCAAAGAAAGAAACATCACTGACCAGTACCAAAGATACCGGAGCCGCTTTTACAAAAGTCTGACCACCTGCAACAGCATCGCGGTGATCTCCTTCAGAAACCAGATTTAACTGATGATTTTTCGCATCGTACACATAGCTCCCTTCGGGTAATATCACGTATACATCTACATCCTGCTTATTCAAAGCCGATGGAGCTGTCCGCTTTCCAGACTCCGGACGATTGATTCCGTTAGCAGCCCACAATAAATCCGACAAGTCAGCAAGGCTCAATGCTTTCGAAGCATATTCACGTGTAGACTGACGTTCAGACAATGCTTTCATTACTGTACCGGCACGATTCAAATTGGGTTTGGGTAACTTAACTACCTTATCAGCAGCAGAAGCAGCCACTGAAAGCACTAAACAAACTAACAATAGTTGTACTTTTCTCATAACTGTGGTATTTTAAAAGTTAAGAGGCAAATATACAAAAAAGAATGGTATTGATTCAATCCTCCATTACAAACTTCAACGTATAGACTTGGCGATTTCTTCCATATGTGTATCATCCGTTCCGCAACAGCCGCCAAATATCCTAAAATCATATTCTGATTTCAATTTCATCATAC
>OLSP01003440.1_pt1 | contig 10997 bp, 8 predicted proteins | sample 1672941 | NCBI WGS metagenome assembly OLSP01 (sample SAMEA3136739, study PRJEB25190) | human gut metagenome | reverse complement strand
CCGCAATGCCGCCCGCCGCAGCCGTCACGCCGCCGGTGAACGCGCCGAGAATCCCCGTTTCCTTCACGCCCTCGATTGCGCCGCGCGCCAGCGCATACCCAAAGCCCAGCAGCGGAACGGTCGCGCCCGCACCCGCAAAATCAACAATCGGTTTATACAGCCCCAGCGCGCCGAGAATAACGCCCGCCGTCACATAGCCGACCAGAATCCGCGCGCTGGTCAACTGCGTCTTCATAATCAACACCTGACCGATGGCACAGAGCAGGCCGCCCACGAGGAACGACTTCACCAGCATCCACAAAATCTCTATCACGCGCCCTTCTCCTTTCGATGCTCCATCGCGACGGCATGCGCGATACCGGGCACGCTCTCGCCCTGCATACTGCTTGTCGGGCTGAGCAGCGCGCCCGTCGCCATAAACAAAACGCGCTTCAATCGGCCTGCCGCGAGCTCGGGCAGCAGATGCGCGCACAACATACTCGCCGCACAGCCGCACCCGCTCCCGCCCGAATGAACATCCTGCCTTTCGGAAAAGATTTCGCATCCGCAGTCAAACAGCTTGCTTTCGTCCACGTCGATTTTCTTTTCGCGCAGCAGCTCAATGAGCAGCTCTCGACCCAAGCGCCCCAAATCGCCCGTCACCACCAAATCGTAATCCGCGAAGCCGCGCCCCAGATCCCTGAAATGCGCCGCAAGTGTATCGCAAGCCGCTGGCGTCATGGCTGCGCCCATGTTGTTCGCATCCGTAATGCCCAGATCCACCACGCGCCCGCATGTCGTATGCGTCAAGACCACCGGCGCGTGCTTCGAACCGGAAATCATCACCGCCCCCGCGCCGGTCACCGTCCACTGCGCCGTCGGCGTGCGCTGATTGCCCAATTCCAGCGGCGCGCGATACTGCCGCTCCGCCGTGCAGAAGTGGCTGCACGTCGCGCAGATCAGCCGATCCGCAAAGCCTCCGTCCGCCAGCATGCCGCCGACGGACAGGGATTCAGACATGGTGGAACACGCCCCATACAGACCGTAAAACGGGATTCCGAGGTTACGCGCCGCAAATCCGGCGGAAATGATCTGGTTGAGCAGATCGCCCGCGAGCAGCATTTGAATTTCGTTCAGCCACGTTCCCGCTTTTTCCGCGCAGAGCACAACCGCCTGTTCGAGCATCGCGCGTTCAGCGCCTTCAAAGGATTGCTCCCCGTTCAACTCGTCCGGTATAATCCAATCGAATTTCGCGCCATATGGGCCTTCTTTTTCCTTTTGCCCCGCAATCCCCGCCCAGCCGATCAAGCCGGGGCACGACGGCAGCGCCGTCGTTTGCGCACCGATTCGTTTGCTCATCCGCCCACCTCCGCAGACCTGGAGACGGCGCAACGCGCTTTTTGTTTTCTCTTCATGCGAACGCCTCCGCTTGATTTGCCCCTATTTTGAGCAAAAGCCCTCGCCGTTATTCTATTTCTGCGCATGGAGGCAATTTTGCGCCTTTTCCCATATATCAAAAAAGGACGCCGCATTCAATACGACGTCCTTCGTTTTCAAACAAACCTAATTACTTCATAACCTTCGGATAGGTCGTAACCTTCGCTTCGGAAACCCACTGGGTCACAGCCGCTTCATAAGCCGCATCCTTCGCGTCAGAGAGCATGGTATCATAGATATTGCTCTTGATCTCGTCGGTATACTCAACCTCGCCCGCAGCGATGTCGGTCGCATACTGAAGAATGTGATAGCCATAGCTCGTCTTGACCAGCTCGGCGGACACGTCGCCGACCTTTTCAAGCGCCATCGCCGCATCCTGGAAGCTCTGCTCATAGACGGACAGACCGTCGCAGACCAGATAGCCGCGGCTCTTATTCGGCTCGTTGTTCATGCCGGTGTCCTGACCATAGGTCTCAATCAGGCTGTCAAATTCCTCGCCGGACTGCGCACGGGCGAGCACGTCCTGCGCCGTCGGCAGAATCTCGTCATATGCCTCGGCGGTCACGGTCTCCAGCTTCGCGCTGGATTCATCCAGCGTCGCCTGAGCGGTCGCCACGGTCTCTTCGAGCGCCGCAACCTGCTCGTCATAGCCGGCCTTGGTCGTCTCGTCATAGGAAGAGGTATCCTCCGCCTTCAGATCGTCAAGCTGCTTCTGCGCGTCGCTCAGCGTGGTGTTCGCGGTGGAAATCGCGCTGTTCAGGTCGCTGATTTCGCTCTGCTTCTCGTCGCTGAACTTGATGAGCAGGTTCTTCACACCGCGGTAGCCTTCCGGCACATAGTAATTCGTCGTGCCGTTGTTCTCGGCGGTCACATAACCGGCCGGAGCCGCGTCATAGCTTTCCTTCTGGGCGGCCACGCGCTTGTCAAATTCTTCCTTCACCTGCTCGTCCGTCACCGCGACGTCCTTGGCGGCATATTCGCGAATCTTTTCGCGCTGCACGCTGGCGGTCTGGTTCTGCACGAAATAATCGCGCGTATAGCCGACGGTGTTCAGGTCGTTGACGAGCATCTCGTCGAGCTGATCGTTGGTGACGGTCGCCTTGCGCTCCGTATCAACGGCCTCGGCCGGGGTCGCCTCGCTGCCGGTCGCCTCGGCCGGGGTCGCCTCGCTGCCGGTCGCCTCTTCGAGGGCGGCCAGACGCGCTTCTTCCTCTTCCACCGTCTCCAGATCCGGATAGTTCTGGTAGCGGATCATCATCTTGTAGAAGTTAAACATGTTGTCGGCGTAGCTTTCCACGTCGGAGGCATCCTCTTCGGGCAGCGGCTCGAAGCCAAGCTCCTTCATCTTGCCTTCAAGCACGACGCTCTCAATCAGCTGCTCGACAGCAGCCTCGCCGTAGGAGGCGATATCGTCGTCCGTGAGCTGCATCGACACGCCGAAGTTCTGCTGGAAATACTGCTGGTAGTAGCTGGCCAGATAATCCCGGTAAGCCTCCCACTCCGCCTTGGTGATCTCGGTGGTATCCTGGCTGGTCTCCACCTTCGCCACAACCTGCGCGCCGTCAAGCTCGTCGTCGTGGCCGATCAGGTTGCAGCCGGAGAGCAACATCAAAGCCGCAAGCAACAACGCAATCAGCGCGAATCTCTTATTCATGTTCGTTCTCTTCCTTTCAGCCTCTACTCGGCAATATATGATTTATTATAATAAGCTGTCATCGACTTGTCAAGCGCGTGTGTCGCCCTGCGGCTCAAATGTTCGCTCTTTTTGTTCAAATTCACAAAAAGAACACATTTCACTCGCCGCACACCCGAATTCCGAACCACTTGGAGAGCGTGCTGTTCGGCCAGCTTTCCGCGTCTTTTTCCAGCGCAATGTTCATGGTAAAGCGCGAGCGGCTTTCCACCGAGGCGATTTTCACCTCGTCCGCCCCGCTCTGCACCGCCGCTTCGATTTTTTGAATCTGTGCTTCCCACGCAGCCTCATGCGCGCCGACTTCCCTGACAGCCTGATACCCGCCGTAAACAAGCAAAAACAGCGCCAGCGGCAGCGCGCACAGTCTGGCCGCGTCCAGCGCGCGGACATGCGCCTCCATGTCGCCGAGCAGCGTCGCCAGCGCGCAGAGCGTCAGCGCAATCACGCAGGTATACGACCGATCCGACAGTTCCGGCGAGGCGACCATCGCATACGCGCTCAGCAGCGCCGCCAGCAGCAAAAGCGCCGCCCGCCGGTTTCGCATCGGCACATGAAGCACCCGCCCCATTCCATGGACAATCGGCATGGCCAGCAATTCCGCGCCCGCATACACACCCGTATAAAGCGTAATGCGGAGCAGCCGCTTCACGATCTCCAGCGCCATCGAATCGTAGGCATAGACAGATGCGCGCGCAAAATTCCCCGGCGCAAGAATCATCATCGCCGCGCCCGCCGCCTGCGCCGCCAGACAGAGCCACGCGGAAACCGGCGTTCTTTTCCCGCGGTATGCGCTGTCCGCCAGCAGCAAGAGCGCCACCGCCAGCATGCCGCAGGCCGCGTTCTCATTCGTCCAGCCACTCAAAAAGCAGAGCGGAACGCCGATCACGCCGAGCGCCGCACATTCTTTTTCCAGCAGCCGCGGGATGATCAGCAGCGGCAAAAGCGCCAGCGCCGTGCCCCACAGATAGTTGCACGCGCCGTCCAGCCACAAAAAGACCGTGCCGAAGAACGGAACCAACGTGAACAGCGCCGCGTGGATGACCAGCAGAACCGTCCAGCAAAACCGTCTGCCCTTCGGCTTGGCCAGCGCATACAGTTCAATCACGAGCAGCATATACGCCGCCGTATTGGCGATGTTGAAAACGCCCTTTCCCCAATAAAGGAAGAGCTGCGCCAGCGTGTGAACCACGCTGCGCCCGCCCCAGAGACGGTAATGCGCCGCCTGAGAGGCGAGCACGTCCGCCACCCCGGCAAGCGGCTTTCCCGTGCTCCAACTGAAGGAATAATCATAATCGTCCATTTGCAGCGGCGTATGCACGTTCAGCAGGAACATGGTCGCCGCCATCAGCACGAGAATCGCCGCAAAGACGCAGGCGCGAAACGTCGTCTTTTCTTCCATTCCGGCCAGAAAATCCCGTGCGCGGTTCATGCGTTTCCCCCCAGCGGCTCAACGGCCAGCACGACTTTATCGTGGCTCGTCACCGCAACGTCGCGCCCAATCAGCGCCGCGTCAAAGGGCATGGCCGGCTCGATCAAAAAGCGCCGCTCGCCCTCCGGCGCCATATCCTCATAGACATTGACGATCATCTCGTAAAAATGCACGCCGTTTTCATAAACCTCTTCATCGCCGACGCGCACCAGCGTTCCCGCCGTCTTGCGCGTCAGGCCGCTGGTCAGCTCGCGCAGAAAGCGGCCGTATCGAATCGACGGCATCACAAACAAATCTCCGACAAAAATCGCCGCCGCACAGGTCAGAATCAGCCCAGCCGTGCACAGTGTCTGGTTGCGCACCGCAAAGCCCGCGGCGCACAGCGCAAAAAACGGCAGCATCGCCAGCAGCATTTTGAAAACGTCCCGCCGCTGACGCCGTTTGTTTTCTTCCGTTCGTTTTTCCGTATAAAACATGGCCGTCGCTCCTTTACCGTTCTCCCGCTTCAAAACGGATCTGTCCCGCGTCGTAGTGAATGGTGCCGGTCGAGCCGCGCACGTCCTTCTTCTCCATGCACAGCTTGAGCAGCTTGGTGGTCAGCATCGGTCCGCCCGCGCGGGTCAGCGCATCCTTCCAGATGGTGAATCTGCATCCCTCGCGGAATCGGGTGCAGTAAAAGCCCTTGCTGTTTTCCGCCACCTTGCCCTGCCCGCAGACGGGGCAGGCCACACCGAGCGTCGGTATGCGCTTTTTCCCTCGGCGCTCCTCCTTGGCAAAGGCCACATCCGGCGCGCCAGCCGCGTTTTCAACAAGGAAAGCCGCCAGTCGCGCAATGCCCTGACGGAAGCGCGCTTCGCCGTCGCTGCCTCGGGCAATTTCCGCCAGCGCCCGTTCCCAGCGGCCCGTCGTCTCCGGCGAAGCGATCTCCTGCGGCACCGCTTCTATCAGGTGCACGCCCTTTTCCGTCGCCACGAGGTTTTTGCCGCTGCGCCGCACATATCCCACGTCAATCAGCCGCTCAATGATGGCCGCGCGCGTTGCCGGTGTGCCCAGCGCGCAATCCTTCATCTGCTCGCGAATTTCTTCGTCCGCAATCTGCCGCCCTGCGTGTTCCATATCCAGCAGGATACTCGCGTCGCTATATTCCTTCGGCGGCTTGGTCTGGTCGCGCGTCACCTGTGCGCGTTTGCAGAGCCGCTCGTCCCCGACGGCCAGCGCCGGAAGCCGCTGTTCGTCGTCATCCGCCTTCTTTTTTCTTTTGCTCTCGTCTCCGCCGTAGACGGCCTTCCATCCTTCCTGCGTGACGGCTTTCCCCGTGCTGAGAAAATCATCCTCGCCGCAGGTCGTGACCACGCGCAGCGCGTCGTATTCGTAATTCGGATAGAACGCCGCCGCCAATCGCTTGGCGACCATCTCGTACAGCCTGCGCTCATCCGCAGTCAGATTCACGCGATCCGCGCGCTTGCCCGTCGGAATGATCGCGTGGTGGTCGGTCAGCTTCGCGTCGTCAAACACGCGCTTGGTCATCCGAACGCCATAGGAAAGCGCCTGCTCGCCGATGGGCTGCAGCGCGCCGTCATAGCTGCCCAGCGTCGTCTGCACCTTGCCGAGCATATCGTGCGACAGATAGCGGCTGTCCGTCCTCGGATAGGTCAGCAGCTTGTGCTGTTCGTAGAGCTTTTGCGCCGTCGCCAGCGTCTTTTTCGCGGTAAAGCCCAGTTGCGCGTTCGCTTCGCGTTGGAGCGTCGTCAAATCATACAGGAGTGGCGGCCACACGCTCTTGTGTTCCCGCTCGGCCTGCGTCACCCGTGCCGACCGGCCGGAAACGCGCTGCGCGATCTGCTGCGCGGCCTCCTCGTTTTCGAGCCTGCGCTCGCCTTTTTTGTCGATGTACACGCCCTGATAGTCGTCGAAATCCGCGCGCACCGTGTAAAACGGCTTGGGCACAAATGCGTCGATTTCCCGTCTCCGCTTGACGAGCATGCTCAGCGTCGGCGTTTGCACACGGCCGATAGAGAGCAGCACATTGTAGCGGATCGTATAGGCGCGCGTCGCGTTCATGCCGATGAGCCAGTCCGCATCCGCCCGACAGCGCGCGCTGGCATAGAGCGCGTCGTAATCCGCCGACGGCCGAAGGCTGTCAAACCCGGCGCGGATGGCTTCGTCCGTCATGGAGGAGATCCACAGCCGCTTCACCGGCTTTCTGCACCCCGCCTGCTCGTAAATATAGCGGAAGATCAGCTCGCCCTCGCGCCCGGAGTCCGTCGCGCAGATGATATCCTGCGTTTCCTTGTCGTTCATCCATTTTCTGACGGAGAGAAACTGGCTTCTCGTCTTTTTGATCACCTTTGTCTCCATCTTTTCCGGCAGAATCGGCAGATCTTCCGCGCGCCATCGGGTATACCGCTCGTCCAGCTCCTGCGGCTCCTTGAGCGTAACCAGATGGCCGAGCGCCCATGTAACCACATAGCCGCCGCCGATCAGGCTGTTTTCGCCCCTGTCCTTTGCACCCAACACGCGGGCAATGTCCCGCGCGACGGAGGGTTTTTCGGCAACGACGAGCGTATGCATGGCTTCACCTCATGTCTTTTACTGCGCCGCGCCGCCCTGCTGGAGGCTGGCAAAGCGCGTGTATTGCCCCAGCCAGGCCAGTTTCACCGTGCCCAGCGGGCCATTACGCTGTTTGGCCACAATCACCTCGGCGATGTTCTTGTCCTCGGTGTTGGGATCGTAATATTCCTCTCGATGCAGGAACATGATGACGTCGGCGTCCTGCTCGATAGCGCCGGAATCGCGCAGGTCGGATAGAATCGGCCGCTTGTCGCTTCGCTGTGCGCCCGCACGAGAAAGCTGCGCCAGCGCAACCAGCGGCACGTTCAGCTCCTTGGCGATGCTCTTGAGGTTGCGCGAAATCTCGCTGACCTCGTTCTGGCGGTTTTCGACATGGCCGTCCGCGCTCATCAGCTGCAAATAGTCGACCATAATCATATCCAGCCCGTGCTCCATTTTCAGCCTTCGGCAGCGGGAACGGAGCTGCGACGGCGTAATGCCAGACGTATCGTCGATATAGATATTGGAGGCCGCCAGCGGGCCGAGCGCGGAGGACAGCGAAATCCAGTCGTCGTCGCGCAGCGAGCCATGGCGAACGGACTGCATGTCCACGCGCGCATCCGCGCACAGAAGGCGCATCGCGAGCTGATCCTTCGGCATTTCCAGCGAGAAAACTGCCGTCGTCTTGCCCGCCATCGTCGCCGCGTAGCCGATCAGGTTCATGCCAAAGCTCGTCTTGCCCATCGAAGGGCGCGCGCCGACAATCACCAGTTCGCCCCCGTGCAGGCCGGTCAGCAGGTTATCCAAATCCACAAAGCCCGTCGGCACACCGTCAATGCCGCCCTTCAGCTCGGTCAGCTGCTCGATGCGCAGATAGGTATCCGGCAGAACGTCCGCAATATGCGTCAGCGTGCTTCCCTCGTGGCGGCGCATGATGATATCAAAAATCGACTTTTCCGCCACGCCGAGGATGTCGCTCACTGCTTCGGTCTGCTGATAGCATGCGGAGGCGATGTCCCCCGTCGCCTTAATCATGCGGCGCAGCGTCGCCTTTTCATCCACAATCTGCACATAAGCGCGCGCGTTGACCGTAGACGGCATGCACTGGCTCAATTCGATGAGATAGTTCGTGCCGCCGACGCCCTCCAGCGTGCCGCGCCGGGTCAGCTCGTCATCCACCGTCACCAGATCAATGGGCATGCCCTGCGTATTGAGCGCATGCATCGCATCGAAAATTTCCCGGTTTGCGGGCTGATAGAAATCATCCGCCGTAAGCAGCTCAAAGGCCAGCGACAGCGCCTCTCTGTCCTGCATCATGCAGCCCAGCACGCTTTTTTCCGCATCGGCATTGTTGGGCGGTACACGCATAACTGCCTCGTCCACAATGTTCTCCCCTTTTAACAAAAGATAGGGCTTTCCCCCGTTTCAGGAGGAAAACCCAGTGCGTTGTATGGATCAGCCAACCTCAACCTTGGCGGTCATTTCCGCCGTAATGCCCGCATAGAGCCACACGCTGACCGTAAAATCGCCCGCGTTACGGATGTTGGCCACATCAATGCGGCGCTTTTCCACCTTCACGCCATACTGCTTAAACAGCTCGTCGGCAATCTCCTGCGCGGTGACGGAGCCGTAAAGCCTGCCGCCCTCCGCGCCGCGCGCCACGATCTTGATGGCCTTGCCGGAAAGCGCCTTGCGGGTTTCCTCCGCCTTGGCGCGCTCAACGTCCTCGCGGTGCTTCTGCGCGGCCTTCGCGTTCTCGATGGCGTTCAGATTCGTCGCACTCGCCTCGCGCGCCAGCCCCTTGGGGAAGAGGAAGTTGCGGGCAAATCCGTCGGAAGCCTCGATGATCTGATCCTTCTTGCCGGTTCCCTTGATATCCTTGAGCAAAATCACTTTCATAGCTTTATCCTCCCGAAATCTTATTTATCATCGTGTGTGCGCGGATCAAACGGATTCGGCGTTTCCTCCTCCATTTTTTCGCGGCGATGGACGACGTCGAACGTCTGATCCGCAATGCCGATCAAAATCGCGGCGGGTCGAATCGCGAAATAGCCCAGCGCAAAGACAATCCCCTGCGCCACGCGCCCCTTGCCCTTTTCATTCAGATAATAGCACACGGCGGCTATGCCCTGCAAGGCGAAAATCTGTTCAAATACGCCGGTAAAGACGTAAAACATGCTGCTCGTAAAGCTCGGCACAATCAGCGTCAGCACATACAGTGCCGCCAGCGTCGCGCCCAGCACACGCCCCCAGCCTTTCGGCACGGTCCATGTGCGCAGCGGCGGATAATCCACCTTATCCCCACGAGAGAGCACGCCCTTGCGCAGCGCGACCTGCCCCAGCACGCCCGCCGCCACGGAGCCCGTCGCCATCTGCATCGGGATTTCCAGCCGCATCAGGGTATCCAGAATCAGCACGAGCTGCTCAATCAACTGCCCGCGCGCCGCCGCATCCAGCGTCGCAATATCCACTGCGCCGCCGCTCGCCGACGTGATCGCGCCGAGCTGCATCATCATCGTCAGCACCATGTCGCTGAACGTCTGCGAAACCGAGAACGCCTGACGCATCATATTGGACAGCGCCGTAACCACGTCCGCCCCCGCCAGCGCGCTGACAAGCAGCATCGCCAGACCGATGGACGCAAACATGGTCACGCCGGAACCCGCCGCGCTCTGCCAGAAGCTCTGTTCGTGCTCAACCATGTAGCTCGAAACAACCAGAATCGGCACGAGCAGCACCGTGGAAAGCGCCGCGCCCCAGAAGCCGAAAAACACCGTGCTGAGCGTCACGAGAATCGCCGTACACGTCGCCGCGCTGACCGGGCCGACATATCCCACAAGCAGCAGCAGCGCGATCGGCACCAGCGTCATGCCCTGCGGTATAAACGCGGAAACCGCCAGCAGCGGCGAAAGGAGCATGCACAGCGCAATGCTCAACGCCGTCCATCCCCATCGGTTTGAGCGGCGAAGCAAGGATATATTCTTGTTTTCCAATGTGAACCCCTTCTTTTTTAACATCGCGGGCGAACATGATCCGCAAAAGATGTCGTCATTTCAGTTTATTATACCGCATTCGGCGAATTTTGTATAGCGAAAAAATCGGCAGGTCGATCATCCCTGCCGAAAAGCCGCCTTCCCGCGGCATCCATGCCCCAGGCAAGCAGCGCCATCATTCCCTGCAAAAACGCAATATATGCGCCGTAACTCAGGCGATAGATTCCCTCCAGCGGCGTTCTGACTGGCGGCGCGGCCAGAAACAGAAAATCCGTTCCGAGCGCGCGGTTGGCAAAAAACGCCGCAACGGCCAGCGCCTGCAAGGCCAGCAGCACCTGCGGCGCACGGCCGACGCGCGGCCGTTCTCCCATCGCCAGCGCGCTCAGGCCGATGAGCACGATGAGCGCGTGTGTCAGCACATAGCAGGCCGTGAACGCCGTCTGCCAGCGGCTGACGGCCGGTGCGGGAAACACGAGCGCCAGAACCGCCCCCGGCATGCCGAGCAGCCAAAGAAAATCCACGACGAAGGGTGCGGGAGAAAACGCGAGCGCCGCCGCCGCCAGCGCCGATACGCTGCACAGATGCAGCGGAACGGCCTCCTGAATCCGCCCCTGCAGAGCCAGCATGAGCGTCGTCCCCGCCATCGAGCAGAGGATCATAACGCCCATTCGCCGCCGCCATCTTTTCGCCATCTTCCCACCTCCCGGTTTTATCCTTTCCCGGAAAGGCGCTGCATATCCCGCGCGCACGCGCAAAACAGATTCCAGCATCCGCCGCTGCTCCGCGCAAAAATCCGTTCGCTGAGCCCGTCGAAAAGAAGCATAGCGCCCGCGTACCGCTGGCAGCCACCCGCCCGTCCGGGCGCGTGCTCCGTATGCAAAAGCCGCATGCCGTCTCGCGAAACCGCGTGCAAAAA
>OLSP01003439.1_pt1 | contig 10998 bp, 7 predicted proteins | sample 1672941 | NCBI WGS metagenome assembly OLSP01 (sample SAMEA3136739, study PRJEB25190) | human gut metagenome | reverse complement strand
AGTTGATTGACTCTCTTCCAAAGGAGGAAAACTCAAAAGATAAATCTGACAAAAATAAGAGTGATAAGAATAAAACTGATAAATAGTAGAATTTAGTGTAACTGTATTTTAAAAGCCTTAAATTTTGTTTCTAATTCAAAATTTAAGGCTTTTAATTTGTATAAGGTAAGACCTTATTTATGAAACTGAATTTTCAAAAAGCGAAGTGTTAATTACTTTAATATTAAATACTATCTTCTAATCCAGAATGCTCAAAGCTAATCATCATATTTGGCTCTCTTTAATACCATATCATAACCATCATTACCATAATTAAGAGATCTGTTAACTCTGCTGATTGTAGCTGTTGATGCCCCTGTATCTTCTGAAATTTCCAAATAAGTCTTTCCTTCTCTAAGCATCTTAGCCACTTCAAATCTCTGTGATATAGACAATAATTCATTTATGGTACATACATCTTCAAAAAATGTATAACATTCTTCCTTGTTCTGGAGGCTTAAGATAGCATCAAAAAGATGATCGACTGCCTCTGTCCTAAGTTTCTTGCTCATATTCCTTTCTCCTTTTTTATTAATTACACGCTATATGCGCTATACACCTACGATACATTTTAGCATATTAAAGTTTTAAAGTAAATACATATTTTATGTAATTTTATTTTTTTCGCAGACCGCCATTATATCATTTTCTCCCCATATATGCAATGAAATATATAGATTATCATTTCAAGAACATACGTTCTGTTTTTATCTCTTTTCTATTGATTTTCAAACATATGTTTGCTATAATATTTTCATCACTAACAGTTATTTCACCTTGCAAAGGAGTATTCACATGAAAAAAATCGGTTCTTTTTTCTTTACATTTATACCGTTTTTACTTGCACTTGTATTTCAGTACCTTGCCATGTTTTTTGTTATGGGAGTCACTCTGTTTTACGAACATATCCGCTATATTTTTTCTTCCAACCGTATCTACGCAGATCTTTGGAACAAAACATTAGATTTATGGTCCACGACACGTGTAAATACCCTGATCATGATTGTATTTTCCCTTCTCTGTATCGGAGCATTTGGCTTCTGGTATCATGCCGGGTATAATGGAATCTATCTGATTCATCCACGAAAAGTTTTTCATCCGCTTTCCATTGTTGGGATCATCCTTTTAGTTCCCGGTACTCAGTGCCTTTCGACCTATCTGGTCTCTTTCACAGCCTCGCTGTTTCCGCAGTGGATGAAGGCATATGAAAAATTAATGGAAAGTACCGGAATAAACAGTGGACTGACCGTTTCCATGTTTTTTTATTCCATCCTGCTTGCCCCGATCGGCGAAGAGCTTCTCTTTCGCGGTGTCACGATGCATCAGGCAAAAAGAGTGTTCCCATTCTGGGCAGCCAATATCATGCAGGCGCTTTTATTTGGACTTTTTCATATGAATATGATCCAGGGAATCTATGCCTTTTTCCTCGGCATGGTCTTAGGTTACATCTGTGAAAAAGGCGGCAGTATTTATCAGTCTATCCTGTTTCATATGATGTTTAACTTCTGGGGAACCATTATAAGCGGCATTTTACCGACCGGCAACAGCACACTCTTTTTCGTTCTTTATTTTGCCACCGGAGTGATCTGTACTTTTAGCGGTCTCATTCTCTTTCGTTTCGGCACAAACCGACTGGCTCAAAAGCAGGCGGCTCCACTGTACCTTGAAAATACCGGATACGATACTTTTTATCCATCCAATTAGTGTCTTCTGGTTATGTTTCCAGTTTTTGTAACTATGACCAGTTCACTTTTTATCACTGCAGATAATTTTTCAGGAAACGGATCAGCTCCTCCATCTCTTCCTTCGTTCCAATACTGATCCTGAGATAATTGCTGATTCGTTCCTTCGAAAAATACCGCACAAAAATGTGTTCTTTTTTCAAAGCCTCAAACAGTTCTTTTGCCGGTACGCGCTCATGTGTCGCGAAGATAAAATTACTCATGGAATCGCCAAATGAAAAACCAAGTTTTGTGAGTTCCTGCTTCGTCCATTCACGGGTTGCTATTACACGCTGTCTTGTCTCTTCAAAGTAGGCTTTATCTTTGATTGCTTCCACACCAAGTGCAAGCGCTGTCTGATTCATGGTATAGGAATTGAATGAATATTTCACATCATTGATATATTTGATCAGTTTCTCATTTCCCATCGCATAACCGATACGCATGCCTGCCATGGAGCGCGATTTTGAAAATGTCTGGACTACCAGCAGATTATCATATTTCTCGATTAACGGAAGTGCACTCTCCCCGCCAAAATCGATATATGCCTCATCCACCACCACGATGACATTCCGGTTATGTTGTATGATATCCTCTATTTCAGACAACGGCATTAAAATTCCCGTCGGTGCATTTGGATTTGGAAAAACCACACCGCCATTTTCGCCATAATAATCTTCTTTTACAATCTGAAAATTTTCATCTAACGGCTTTACCTCATATGGAATCCGCAGCATGTCTGCCCAGACATCATAAAAGGAATATGTGATATCCGGGAACCAGACCGGTGTTTTGGAATAAAAAAAAGTCATGAAGATCATGGCAAGCACATCATCCGATCCCACACCGACAAACACCTGACTGCTCTTTAATCCATAATACTCTGCGATTGCATCCACCAAAACCTTGCAGGTCGGTTCCGGATATAACCGAAGCCGGTCTGTATCAAATTCTTTCAGTGCACGGATCACTCCCGGTGCCGGCGGATATGGATTTTCATTTGTATTTAATTTTATCATATGCTGTTCCTGTGGCTGTTCTCCCGGAACATAAGGCACTACTTTTCTTACATAAGACTCCCAGCTGCTCATTCTACTCCTCCATGCTTACGTTGATTTCTACAATTTTCCTTTTTTACACTGCGTTATTTCAGTCCATACACTTGTGCAAGTTTTTCAAAAGCGGGCAGTGAATTTTTGACCGTCTCATGGGAAACACAATAAGCAAGACGTACAAATCCACCACATCCAAATGCACTTCCCTTTACCATCAGAAGATGCAGCTTTTTGCCCTCTTCCACAAATTCTTCCTCATTATCGACCGGGGATTTTACCCACAGGTAAAATGCTCCTTCCGGTTTGATACAGGTAAATCCAAGTTCCGTTAAGCCATCGTACAACATTGTTCGGTTTTCATCATAGAAAGAAACATCTGTTTTCTCATCTAAACATCTTGCAACCGCTTTCTGGATCAGAGATGGTGCATTGACAAATCCAAGCGTACGGTTTGAAATTTCAATACCGCGGATCAGTTCTTCAGCATCGGATGCCTCGTTCGGAACTACCACGTAACCGATACGCTCTCCAGGAAGTGACAGCGATTTACTGAACGAATATCCAACAATCGTATTTTTATAATATTTCGTCAGAAAATCCTCTTTATTTCCATCATAAACCAGTTCCCGATACGGCTCATCCGAAACCAGGTAAATGTCATGTCCAAATTCTTTCTGCTTCTTTTCTAAGATAGAAGCGATCGCCTCCATCGTCTCCGGTTTATAGATGACACCGGTCGGATTGTTCGGCGTATTGACAATCAGTGCCTTGGTCTTTTCCGTAATCTTTGCCTCAAAATCGTTCAGATCCGGCAGAAAAGTCTTAAGATCCGGATTTACCGTTACAATCTCTGAATCAAAATTGGCTGCATACTGACGGTACTCACCAAAAAACGGGGCAAACACGATCACCTCATCACCAGGATCCAAGACCGTTTTAAAAATAATATTGAGGCCTCCCGCTGCACCGACTGTCATCACGATATTATGATCGTCAAATGCGGTACCAAAACGTTTATTTAAGTTTGCCGCGATCGCCTCACGCACATCTTTATAACCTGCATTTTCCATATATCCGTGCAATTCTAAAGAACCTGCCGCTCCTTTCTTATCTGCCTCATCCAACAAATCTCTGATACTGTCGTTTAATGCTGCCGGAGCCGGTGTTGCAGGATTGCCGAGTGAAAAATCATAGACATTCTCCGCACCATATTTTTCCGCCATCGCTTTTCCTTCCACAAACATTGCACGGATCGCGGAATTTCCAAGCAGTGCTTTTTGTATTCTTTTTGAAACCATAGTTCTATCTCCATTCGTGTACATTTCGGATGTTACAGACCACACCTGCCTCGCTAAAACAGGGCGTATCCTGTAACATGATCTCTAAATACTTTACCACAGCACCATAAAGAAGTAAATGCCGTTTTCCAAGAATCCGGTACAAATTTTACTGCTGACAAAGCCTCTGACAAACGTGAAACAATGCCTGAGTGTAAAATCAATTTTGGTAGATAGAAAATGCCAGCATCCTCACTGAAGATGCTGACATCTGCCTATCATGCCTATCACATATTTATTTTTAAATCCATATACATTCTGATCAAATAAATCGCCTATCTCTTTCGTCCTAGCACCGCATACAAAAATTTGCCGGACAAAAAACACAGATGAAAATTTAATCAAATTTTGCATTCTGGTATTTGCAGAATGATTTCCTATGCATTCACTTTGTCTACGAAACGCATGAACGCAGTTCTGCCTTCTTCGGTACATTTATAAACACCGGCGTCTTTTAATACTTCCTTAAATACCAGACCGATCTCTGTCTGCACGATATCATGCAGTTTTTCCGGGGTTACCTCTCCCTCTAAACCGCTGCCAAATGTAAATCCGTATTTCGGAAGGAATTCTTCTACCCAGTCTGCATGTTTTGCAAGAACTTCATCCTCACGGATGGACGTACCGTCAAGCAGTGCCTGCTCTAAGTCCGCCATCTCTTTTTTCAGACGTGCCGGAAGTACTGCAAGACCCATAACCTCGATCAGACCAATGTTTTCTTTCTTGATATGGTGCAGCTTTGCATGTGGATGATAAACACCAAGCGGATGCTCTTCTGTGGTAATGTTGTTACGCAGTACCAGATCAAGTTCATATAAATCTCCGCGTCTTCTTGCAATCGGAGTGATCGTATTATGTAGTTCCCCGTCTGTCTCAGCAAAAATAAATGCTGCCTCGTCCGTATAACCTCTCCATGCAAGTAAAACTTTATCTGCCAGCTCGATCAGACGCTCTTTTTTCTCCGCGCTGATACGGATCACGGACATCGGCCATTTTACAATGCCTGCTTTTACATCCTCAAATCCCTTGAATGAGATTTCTTTTTCGACCGGTGCTTTTGCCATGGCAAATTCGTAATGACCACCCTGGAAATGATCATGGCTTAAAATAGAACCGCCGACAATTGGAAGATCTGCGTTTGATCCTACAAAATAATGTGGGAACTGTTCCACGAAATCAAGCAGTTTACCGAACGTAGCACGCTCAATTTTCATCGGTGTGTGCTGTCCGTTGAATATAATGCAGTGCTCATTGTAATATACATACGGAGAGTACTGGAAAAACCAGTCACTGCCATTAATCGTTACCGGGATGATTCTGTGATTCTGTCTTGCCGGATGGTTCACACGTCCTGCGTATCCCTCATTTTCCTTGCAGAGTAAGCATTTCGGGTAACCGCTCTGTTTTGCAAGTTTTGCTGCAGCGATTGCTTTCGGATCTTTTTCCGGTTTTGATAAATTGATCGTGATATCCAAGGTACCAAACTCGGTATCTGCAGTCCATTTCAGATCCTTCTTAATACGGTATCTGCGGATATAGTTCGAATCACAGCTTAATTTGTAAAAATAATCGGTTGCCGCCTGTGCGGACTGATGATTGTAAAGTCCACGGAATTTTGTGATGACTTCACCTGGTCTTGGCATCAGCATGCTCATGATCTTTGTGTCAAACAGATCACGGTATGTGATCGTATCCTCCGGCATCAGTCCCTGCTCTGCCGCATAGTCAAGCATTTCTGTGAGAATTCCCTCTAAGGCATCCTCAGCGGTCTCCTGTGTCATCGGCTCTCTCTTTTCATATGCTGCAGCGACTTCATCTTCTAACTCATCTAATTGAAAAAGTTCTAACAGACGATTGATAGTAAATCTTTTATCTTCCGGTGCAACAAGTCCTGTCACCAGACCATATTCTGTCAACTCTAAAATCTTTTCCTGTATCATATTCTTCCTCACTTCTACACTGTTTAACGTGTCTTTGCAATACTCTGCCAGACATATATTTTTAAGTCTCTATATTATTTTCAATGAGCCTCTTATTTTCAGAAATGAAAAACTTCTTTTCATCAGGCTAATTTCACTGGACCGTCACCAATCTCAACAACATAGAAATCTGCTGCATATCCGATCTTCTTCTCATAAGCTGCACCGACTTCTTTGATAAAGGTATCCACAGCCTCATCTTTTACGATGCTGACCGTACATCCGCCAAAGCCCGCACCTGTCATTCTTGAGCCGATCACACCATCAATCTTCCATGCTTCCTCAACCAAAGTATCCAGCTCAATACCGGTTACTTCATAATCATCGCGGAGAGAAACGTGGGATTCATTCATCAGTTTTCCAAATAAGGCAACATCATTATTTTTCAGTGCCTCTACTGCTTTGATCGTTCTCTGATTCTCATAAACTGCATGTTTTGCACGTCTTACACACACTTCCTCTTTGATGGCATCTTTGTGTTCTTCAAACTGTGCCTCTGTCAGATCTCCAAGTGCGTCGATGGAGACAACTTTCTGTAACTCTGCCAGTGCTTTTTCACACTCACTGCGGCGCTCATTGTATTTGGAATCGCCCAGTCCACGTTTTTTATTACTGCAGGAAATCACAATCTTTGCATTCTCCAGTTTGATCGGTGCATACTCATATTTTAAAGTTGCAGTGTCAAGGAAGATCGCATGGCCTGCTTTGCCCATTGCGATAGCAAACTGATCCATGATACCACAGTTGACACCGTTGAATTTATTTTCCGAATACTGACCGATCAGTGCAAGATCCTGATTTGTCACATCAAATCCAAACATATCGCGTAAGATAAATCCTGTTAAAACCTCTACGGATGCGGAAGAAGAAAGTCCGGAACCATTCGGGATATTTCCGAATAATACAAGATCCATACCCTGTTCTACTTTCATGCCTTTTTCTCCGAATGCCCACATTACACCCTTCGGGTAATTTGTCCAGTCAGCTTCTTTCTCCGGTTTTAAATTCTCTACCGATGACTCTAACACGCCAAGCTGCTCAAAGTTCATGGAATAAAAACGCAGCTTCTTATCATTTCTTTTTCTTGCCACACCATAAGTACCGATCGTCAGTGCACAAGGAAATACATGACCGCCATTGTAATCGGTATGCTCTCCGATCATGTTCACACGTCCCGGTGCAAAATAAACACCAATCTCTCCTTCGCCGCCAAATAACTCTTTAAACTTTGCCAGTACGTTCTCCCAAACCATCTTAAATCCTCCTTTTTACAATACATCATTTGTTCTTATTTTGTTCCACGTCATCCCGTCTGTTTTCCTTTCCCGGAAAAGCAGGATGCATTTGTTTCGTTTTCTCTGATAATCCTATTATAACGCATCCGAATCCCTTTGCAATGGCTGAAACGCAAACTGCAACAAAGTGCAAAAAATCCTGCAACATTTTTACATAAATATTGCAGGATTTTCTATACACTCTTTTATCTTCAGACAGCAATGCTTTTTATGCCTTAAAATCACGGATCAGTTTTAACGTCGGCAGCGCATTGCCCTCATAATCAAACAATGCCTGGTTTGCCCACTCGTTGCCGCACGGTCCCGGATCCTGTATGTATTTTAAGGAAGCAGGCGTTGCCCAGCCGGAACCCGGAACCGGGATCCATGCCGGCTCCCAGTAGAAGAAGCCCTTCCCTTTTCCATCATCGATATGGCTGATGCGGTTTAAGAAGTCTTCCATAAAGTCATACTGTCCCTGTACGGTCATCGGGTATTCGATTTTCTCAACCAGCGCCGGTTTCGTCGCATAACCCTTGCGCTCCTCATCGGCAAGTTTCTCATAATCCTTGTAGTCGTCCATCGTATATCCCATGGAGACTTCTGCCACGATCAGATCTTTGCCGTAGCGCTTGGCAATATCATTCATGTTGTCATTTAACATCTGAAGAGAACCATGCCAGAACGGATAATAAGACAGACCGATCAGTTCAAAGTCCTCACCGCGTTTTGTAAAATTGTCAAACCATTCACGGTAAAGCGCATTGTTGCCGCCGTTGTCGAGATGGATCATCACCGGAATTTTTGACAAACCTTCCATCTGCGGGCATACGCCTTTGATGGAACCGGCAAGACGTTCTTCATCCGCTTTTCGGACAGCGCGGATACCGGCATTGACAAACGCTGCAATATTGTCATAATTCGGCACTTTGCCTTCCGGCCAGAGCAGACCATTGGAAAGTTCATTTCCAACCTGCACCATTGTGATGTTGACACCGTTCTCCAGATAAAGATGCATCATCTCCAGCGTAAAATCATAGACTGCCTGCTCTAGCTCTTTGACACCATAGCTTTCCCACGCCTTTGGTTTGAACTGTTTTCCCGGGTCTGCCCAGAAATCACTGTAATGCAGATTTAAAAGTACTCCAAAACCGGCTTTCGTCACACGTTTTGCGATTTCAAGCGATGTCTTTGGATCATTTTCCCCGGCACCGTAAGATTCTCCGGCCTCTGACCACGGATCATTCCATACACGGATGCGGATCGTATCCACATCATAGGATTTCATGATCTCTAAGAGATCCTTCTCCTCTCCGTTGTCATAATATTTCGCACCACACTTCTCCAACTCTGCAAGCGTGGATAAATCCATTCCTTTTACAAAATTCATATAAATCCTCCTTGTTTTTCGAAGAAAAATGCGACTGCCTATGCAGGAGCAGAGGATTTTCTTCCTTTTCTATATTCCCTTAAACCGGAACGTAAATTCTAACGGTTTCGTCACATCAATATGGTATTCCGGGTGCACTAAAGATCCCCAACTGTCATCACCGCCGACTCCCATCTGCGCCAATGCCACACGGACAATCGTGTGATGTACCTGCGGCAGTTCATAAACATGGGCTGCATTTTCAAGTTCATGTGGTGTATACGGAAGTGCCGAGAAGCTTAATTCATCTCCCTCAAACATCATTCCCCTGCCTTTTGCATCCGCAATGCGCGCATATCGCACACCGACTTTGTTGCCACATTCCTGCGGAACTAAATATTTTGCCATATTGTCAGCCACTTTGTTGCTGTAAATTCCAAGTTTTGCGCCGTGTCTCCGGTCTGCATAAGTTTCCTCCGATCCCATGCCGTACCAGGTCAGGTTGTCATAATCAGCATTGAACTGAAACATCATTCCAAACTCCGGCATATCCGGAAGTCCCTCTACCGGATCATACATCAGTTTTGTCTCGATCGTTCCATCACCAAAAACGGTGTAGGAAACCTGACATTTGCCCGCCGGTGTTGTCGGCATAAAATAGGTGTAAGTGACTGTCACGGTATTGTCTTTTTCTTCCACTTTGGTCGGGACATTGTCAAACATCCCACCGTTTCTGTGACTGATATACATGCTCGCGATCTTCCACTGTGCATAGCGCGCCGGAGCCATGCTTCCGTTATCATTGTCCACCGGTGCCCGCCAGAAATTCGGCATCGGGATCTTTTCAATCATTTCTTTTCCGGCATAGCGGTAGGAAACAAGTCCCCCGCTCAACATGGAAAACAGGCAGTCAAAATCTTCGCCTTTTACTCCGATGTTTACCTTGCCGTGAACCACGCGGATCGGCTTTTCGGATGCATGGAAAGCAGGGATCTTTTTATAGATCTTCTGTCCAAAAGCGACCTCATGTCCTGCATCTGCCCAGCTCATATCCTCCTTTAACCGGAATGAAACGGTGAGTGTGTATTCTGCATCCGGGTCTTTTTTCTGATCCTTATCATCTGCACGCAAAATGGCAAACGGGATCTCATAGTCCTTCGTGCTAAGCGGCGGTACTGTTGTCTCTATCTCCTGTTTTTTCACAACAACCCCGTTTTTCTGTAAAACTGCCACACAGCGGAACCGGTCGGTATTTGCAAACAGGTTTTTATTTACAACGGTAAACTTCCCTTCCTTTTCAAACAGAATGCTGATATTCTGGTAATTGAATTTCACTTCCTGCATCTTCGGGGACGGATCTCGGTCTCCGCCATAGCAGATTCCATTTCCACTGAAATTATAATCCGTCGGACGCTCTAAGAAATCGCCGCCGTATGCCTGAAAATCTTTTCCATAGCGGTCTTTTTTCAAGATGGACTGGTCAATGTAATCCCAGATAAAACCGCCCTGATATCTCGGTTCCGTATCGGTCAGATCCGTGTATTTGTGCATGGCACCACAGGAATTTCCCATCGCATGTGTATATTCACACATAATAAACGGTTTTTCCTTATGCTCAGCGAGGAATTTTTTCACATTTTCCACGCTCGTATACATCTGGCTTTCCATATCGCTGGTCGCCTCATATCTGCGGTCATTGAAAATTCCCTCATAATGAACCAGACGGTATGGATCTAAGGCACGGAATTTTTCGGACATGTCAAAAATTACTTTTCCGCCGTAAGATTCATTTCCGACTGACCAGATCAGAACTGCCGGATGGTTTTTATCTCTCTGGTAACAGGAATTGACGCGGTCAAGCATCATCGGTTCCCAGTCCATGTTGTCCCCCGGAACGATCGTATCTTTCGGCACAGAACCATGCATCGCGGCATCCCATGAACCGTGTGATTCGAGATTGTTTTCCGCGATCATATAGAGTCCGTACTCATCGCAGAGATCATATATAATGGAAGCATCCGGGTAGTGGCAGGTGCGGATCGCATTAATGTTGTTCTGTTTCATCGTAACGATGTCTTTTAAAACCTCTTCCCTTGTCACTGCACGTCCTGTTTTGGAACTGAACTCATGACGGTTGACACCCTTAAATACAATGCGCTTTCCATTTAATGTCATGATACCGTCTTTCATTTCAAAACGGCGGAATCCGATTCTTTGGCTGACA
>OLSP01003433.1_pt1 | contig 11006 bp, 9 predicted proteins | sample 1672941 | NCBI WGS metagenome assembly OLSP01 (sample SAMEA3136739, study PRJEB25190) | human gut metagenome | reverse complement strand
AAACCCTTCAATCTCCGTGATATCGATTCCAAATGGAAGATTGTCGCCCCAGGATGCCTGTCTCTTATGCCCCGGCATATGGAATCCATAATAATCCGATGCCTGGTAAGCACTCAATCTGTCATATAATCTCTCCATATTCCCATCCTTATTCTTATGATGAACTTTTTATCTATTTTACCAGTTTACATACCTTATATCAAGATATGCAGTCTAATTTGTCTCGCATTTGACTCTCCACTTTCAAGAAGACCTTCTTCTCATTATCATGCCAGATATTCTTCCAAAATTTCCCGAATCAACACTTCCTTAGATACATTTTTATCCTGCCTTGCAGATGCCGGCTTTGTCACAGGCTCCCTTGCAGGCTCTCTTGCAGAAACTTTCTCTGCTTCTCTTTTAGGGACTTTCTCTGCTTCTCTTTCAGGGATTTTCTCCGCTTCTCTTATGGTTTCCCTTATGGAGTCTCTTGGCGGTTCCTTTACCGGTATATTTTCAGGCATCAGTTCCGGAACAGGCTCCTGTTTCATTTCCTGCTTCTCCTCTGGCATAATCTCCGGTACTGATTCTTCTTCATATTTTGGCATACTCTTTTCCCGGCTCTTTTCGTATTTGCGCGCACAGAAATTATCCAGATAATCTACCATATATGTGCGTATTGCCTGCAGACGATAATTCTCATCTACTGACACCCGCAGTGCAAATAAAATAACACCTGCGGCCAGTCCAAATGCGCCATTACGCAGTACCTGATCATTCAATCCATGAAGCACGTATTCTCCAAGTGCTGCCAACACACCGATTGCCGCACAGATCCACGCCGTCCCCTTTTCTAATCTTCGCCAGCTGTGAAGTGACAATCCTGCAATCCGGTATTCATATATGTATTTCTCCACAAACACTTCCACATTCTGCACGCGATCACTTACCATACACGCATGCTCATATTTTGCCCGGATCAGGCGCATCAACGGATGCGTGCTTTTCCCCATATTTGCTGCCGCCCATACCAGTTTCTTAAGCGTCACCCCTGTAATAATTTTACTGATCAGCCCGATCGATGCCACAGCCCCCAGTAGCACAAACTGCAAATGCCTGTCCATTATCATTTCCAACATAATAAATGCCCTCCTTCTTTGTTTCGATTATACTCGAAACGCCGAACGAGGGCGGAAAAACCGTTCTTCATATTTCGCATAGAGTTCTGCGAGTTTTCTCATATTCTGTCAGGCTTGTCCATCTCTGTCAGATCTGGTCACCTCGCATTCAGCCATAACGCTACGCAAGCTTTGTCATTAATTTCTCCACAAGTCGTACACTGTGGGCAATTGCTTTCTTCTCAAAGGTCGGATAGTCCTCAGATGCACTGCCATCTGCCTTGTCCGAAATAGCACGAATAATGACATACGAAATGTCATTGAGGTATGCGGTATGAGCAATTGCAGCTCCCTCCATCTCCGTACACAGTCCGCCAAAATTACTGCGGATCTTCTCTTTCACTTCATCAGAAGCCACAAACTGATCTCCGCTTACCACTCTTCCGGTAAATGTGTGAATATCCGGATTCGCTTCCTCATTCGCCTCTACTGCCAGACGGATCAGCTTCTCATCAGCCGGAAACGCCAGAATATCCATTCTCGGCACTTCTCCCAACGGATAACCAAAGGCAGTCGCATCCATATCATGATGAAGTGCATCGGTAGAGATCACCATATCTCCAATATCAATCTTTGCATCCAGCGAACCCGCGATTCCTGTATTAATCAATGTATCTACATGAAATTCCGATGCCAGAATCTGTGCACACACTGCCGCATTGACCTTACCAATACCGCTGCGCACTACAGTCACCTCTTTACCTTCCAGCTTACCTGCCACAAATTGCATAGAAGCCCGGTCTGTTACCTTCTCCACTTCCATCTTCTCTTTTAATGCTGCTACTTCTTCATCCATAGCTCCGATAATACCGATCATATCGCATCCTCCTTTTCTACCTCCGATAGTATACCATGTTTTTCATGACGACTCTATAATTCTGTGCACATTTTTACTCTGGTATTTTCTATCTGCTTCTGTTATAATGCCGATAGTCTTTAATCAAGACTCAATATTAATTATGATAGGAGGATTTAAGATATGCAGTATAAAACACGCGGCACCTGTTCACAGCTGATCAATCTGGAGCTGGACGGTGATGTAATAAAATCAGTAGAATTCATTGGTGGATGTGACGGCAATCTGCAGGGCATCTCAAAACTGGTAACCGGCATGAAGGCCGAAGATGCCATCAAGCGTCTGGAAGGAATCCAGTGCGGATTCAAGCCAACATCCTGTCCGGACCAGCTCGCAAAAGCACTTCGTCAGGCATTGGCACAGTAAGCATTCATAAATACGTGTAACCTGATTTAAGAAAAAGAGACCGTCTCCCTCGGTCTCTTTTCCTTTTTCGTGCTGTTTACTGTTCACTTTTGTCTCTCCACTTCCAAAAGCCACAGCAGCACTTTTCCATATTCAGTTTTCATTAATACAAGAACAGATGACGCTGCCAGGCTCTCCGGCTGTTCTGTCCACCTATGATTCGGGGCGGCCGCATATATCCCTACGACCTGACATGTTGTGTGTAACCCAGAGAATCTGTCTCCTGTTTGTTCTCTACTATCCTCATAGACTTCCGTTACAGCTTTCCTGCCAGAACTTATGCATCAACGTCAGGAATCTGCGGTTCCTGTGGGGAATGTGACGTCACTATGGTTCCTCCACATATAGGCCATCCGTAAATGAACTACTCATGTCTCCATCCGCAGAATGAGTACACAGCACTCGATAATACCAACCGCCTTCTACTTCCAGTTTTTTACTGGTGCTTACAAGATCTGCATCGGTATTCTCCTTATGCCACACCTCTACAACTTCCCATTCCTCGTCTTCCCACTTCGCGCGTTCGACAGAAACAGAAATTTGTATCGACTTACAGGTATGTTCACCGATGGTTGTTCCACCGGCATAAATCACGCCTGCCTTGACTTTACGTATCTTCGAATAACCTACCTGAAGGTTTTCCCCTCTTGTAATCTTAGTATCTGTGCCTGTAGATTCAGTTTCATTTGTCAAATAAGAACCATCCAACATAGGCCTGTTATCAGATGCTTCTGCTGACATACCGGTACTTGTACTCAGCAGTAAACAGATGAGCATTGAAATTGCACAGATTGTAGATATCGCTCGTTTCTGCATAATATTCTCCGCAGCTACCAACTCTTCTCATATATATAGACAACTGAACTTGCAAAACCTGTCGTTTTTTAGGAAGGAAAATGCAAATTTTTTAAAATTTCTTCAAAATCTGCTTTTTCTATAGTCCCTATCAACTGATAATAAACTCCCTGATACTCAAATGTTGCTGAATATCTCTTTTTTTTACTCTCAGGTAATTCATATTCCATAACTTTTGCCTTGAGTTTTCCTTTTTCCAAAGTATAACTATCTGTAATAGTATCTTCTAAATCAACTCCGATTAATTCCTCATAATAAGATGAACTCATTACATAAGACACATTTGCATTACCATTTTTATAAACTAACTGCGCCATTTGCATATCTTCATCCACTTCACAATATTTATATTTCATATTGCCAGATATTTTTAACATCTTAACTGGATCAAATCCTAATTTATCTTTTATCTCTTGATATGCTTGTTCTTCCGCTTCGTTATCTATCGTTTTCGCACTTTTCTTTGAACTATTTACCTTAGACACCTGTCTGTCTCCAACAGCCTGTTCCACCATCTCCACGATACTCTTCGGTCCACCTACTCCTGTTGTTCCTATTCCTATCACAAGCACCAATACTGCTGCCGCAACTGTGATCCGCTTCCAGTGATGTCTTCTTTTTGCTCTGGATTTTTCCTCTTCTTTCTCTTTTCTCCGCTTCTGTAACTCTCTGCCCAGACGTAGTGCTTCCTGGTCTTCTTCTGACAAGCTCTCCATCGCCGAATCTTCCGAATCTGCATCTTCATGACCTGGAATCATCGCGTAGATTTTCCGATCCATTTCTTCACTCGGCTCTGCAGACATCGCCTCAGGATCCGCTTCCACCATTTTTATAATTTCTTCTGCGTCCTTATCGATTCCTTCCCATATTCTCTTTTCGTAATCGTTCAAATGCTCTTTCATAACTTCCTCTTTTCACTTGACCATCGCACTCCCCTCGTTTACAATTACTTTATTGATATTGATTGGAGGCGCACTATGAAACGTATTATCTTAACCGGCGGCGGCACTGCCGGGCACGTCACGCCGAACATTGCTCTGCTGCCGCGTCTCAAAGAACTGAACTATGATATTCACTATATCGGTTCATATAACGGAATTGAAAAAGAGCTGATTGAACAGCTCGGTATCCCATATCACGGGATCTCTTCCGGTAAGCTGAGACGTTATTTCAGTCTTCGTAACTTCACAGATCCTTTCCGTGTACTCAAGGGTTTCCGTGAAGCACATCGATTAATTAAATTACTAAAACCGGATGTAATCTTTTCCAAAGGCGGCTTCGTATCTGTTCCGGTCGTATTCGCCGGAAAGAAATGCAAGGTTCCAACGATTATTCATGAGTCTGATATGACTCCGGGACTTGCGAATAAGCTGTCTATTCCGTCAGCTACAAAAGTGTGCTGTAACTTCCCGGAAACAATAGAATTACTTCCGGCAAGCAAAGCTGTACTGACTGGTTCTCCGATTCGACAGGAATTGCTGTCAGGAGACCGCCAGCATGCACTCGACTTTACAGGGCTGACAGACGGTAAGCCTGTAATTCTTATCATCGGTGGAAGCCTCGGCGCTGTAGCGGTAAATGAAGCTGTCCGTCGTATTCTTCCGGTATTATTAAAAGATTTTCAGGTTATTCATCTGTGTGGCAAAGGTAAGCTCGACCCTTCACTGAACGCATTGGATGGTTACGTACAGTATGAATACATCAAAGATGAACTGAAGGATCTCTTTGCATTATCAGATATTGTTATCTCACGTGCCGGAGCTAATGCAATTTGCGAACTGCTTGCACTGCGTAAGCCGAATCTTCTGATTCCACTTTCTGCCAATGCCAGCCGAGGAGACCAGATCCTGAATGCGCGTTCATTTGAACGTCAGGGATTCAGCGCCGTAATGGAAGAGGAAGAGATCACCAATGAGAAGCTTCTGGATACAATTCATGAGCTTTTCCAGAACCGTGATCGCTATATCTCAGCTATGAAGAGCTCTAACCAGCAGGATTCCATCGATACGATCATTGATCTGATCGAGTCTGTTGCACGTGCATAATTTTTTAAACTGTAAAGATATTTTTATTGTATAAGTACAGAAAAAGGTGTCAGTCTGACACCTTTTTCTGTTAAGTATTAATGTGGTCAAACTCGTCTTTATAATTTTTTCTGATCCAATCCTTGATTCTTGTCAACGTACTCATCACTGCATTCAAAGACATTCCCATACGGTCAGCTATCTCCTGTCTAGGCATCTCATTACAATATGCATATACTGCCAGATTATACCATTTCCGTTTTTTGGTCTTTAGTGCCGCCAATATCCTGCATGCACATTCGATTTTATCTTTCTCACGTAAAGTTCCAAAAAAATGTTCTTCCGGATCTTCTTCGTACCCAAGATAGTCTTCCATCGTTTCTTTCGCCCATAGCAGTCTTTCATAGCTTATATGTTTTACGTGATTCACCGCAACGTTCCTGGCTGTCGTCGCCAGCCAGCTCCGTACGTTTGTCACACGACCGGTTTCTGAAAAAATGTAATATCTGCCAAAGACCACCTGTGAAATGTCTTCTGCCTCTTCTCTATTGCAAATATAATGATACGCTATACGGAATACCATTTTATGATATTCCTCATATCCCCTGCGACTATATAAGGAACTTACATCGCCGGCATTTAAAATACAGCGGTTCTTCTGTGAAAACGGTGATTCCACGTAGATTCCATAATCGTCCTGCCTGTTGCTGAGCAATTTCCTGTAGTAGTTCATGGGCAGCAATGTGGCAGAAAAGAATACGGCACTGCGGCCTTTCTTCAGATATTCCCCCAGGTTCACTGCCGGATTTACACAGAACAGTTTCAGGCGAAACAGACCATCTTCTCCATTCTCAGCATAAACTACATAGTTCTCATCTATCAGTTCTGCAATATTCAGGAAATTACGAATATCAAAATAAAACTTCCTTACTTCATCTTCCAGTTCCACATCCTTATGTGCTTCCAGAAAAGCATCAAATTCTCCCTGAACCTTTAAAATCGTCATAGTTATGGAACCCGTGCCTGGGAGAACGAGGTAATTTCCACAGTCCACCTGTAGTTCTTTCAGCTGTTTATCCAGCTTTCCAAGGGAGCGGTAAAGCCGGGGTGCTCTTTCTTTCATAACTTTTCGAACCCGAACAGCATCTTCCCTGCAAATAGAAGCGCTGTACATCTCTCTTCCCCGTTCTGCCAGATTATGAGCTTCATCAATGAGAAAGACATAATCTCCACCTGCACCTTCCCCGAAAAAACGTTTTAAATGAACCGTAGGGTCAAACACATAATTATAATCACAAATTACAGCATCCACCCATAAAGACAGATCCAAACACATTTCAAAAGGACATACCTGCCATTTCTCTGCCTGCTCCCGTATAGTCTCCCTGTCATATCTGCTCTTCGTCGTCCACAGCTCATAGACAGCGTCATTGACCCTGTCGAAATGTCCCCTGGCGTAAGGACAATGTACCGGATCACATTTGGTTTCGTCCATAAAACACAGCTTCTCCTTGGCTGTAATGGTCACCACTTTGTATTTCATTCCCTTTTCCCGCAGCACCTCAAAAGCTTCCTGAGCCACTGTTCTTGTAATAGTCTTGGCTGTAAGATAAAAGATCGTCTCCCCTTTCCCTTCGCCAACAGCGCGAACTGCCGGAAAAATGGTAGACATGGTTTTTCCTACGCCGGTAGGTGCCTGAATAAAAATCTGACGACTGGCTCCAATTGCATGGTAAACACTGCTCACCATCTTTCTCTGACCTTCTCTGTAGAAAAATGGAAATTCCAGGCTCTGAAGAGAATGATTTCTCTCTTCCTTCCATTTTTTCTGATAACTGAGCCATTTATGATATTCATCCAGAAGTTTCTGGTACCATTCTTTCAGTTCCTCTATGGAGATCACCTCCCGGAACCTTTTCACCACTTCTGTCTCCAGATTGGCATATGTCATCTGGATTCCAATCTTCGACAAGCCTTCCTGAACACCGTAAATATAGCCATAACACATAGCCTGAGCCTTATGAACCTTCACAGGCTCTTCCATCTGTTCCACATTTCCATATATTCCTTTAATCTCATCGATCCAGACAACTTCATCTTCTGTAAAAATTCCATCTGCACGACCTTCTAACCGAATGTCCAGATCCTCATAGCTGCAATTCATCCGCAAAGCAACCTCTGCTCTGTAGTCTCCGCCCATTTGTTTCTGAAGCTTCCGATGCAGTCTGCTGCCCTTTAACATAGCATCTTTGTCTATAGTACCTCTTCGGTTATCAAGATCACCGCTTTGCAATATAAACTCCACAAGATTTCTTACTGATATTCGTGTTACCGGATTGTCCATTTCCAATTTACCGCCTTTTACTGGTCTGCTGCCTTCCAAACAAAGATACCTTATCTGTAAGCATTATAACACGAATTTTACTTATCGGCCTATCCTTTCACAGAAAACTCCGGCATATTACTCCGAAAATGCAAAGCAAGCATCTGCTTCTGAAGTTTCTCATTCCTCCTTGCTTCAATGGATATGCTATCACAAAATGTCTGCCACAGTTCCTCGTACTCTCCCATATCCCCTACGGCGCTCCCTGGCACCTGTATACGCACTTCTTTTCTCATGACGCACTCCTTCCCTTTCTCATGGCACAACGCCTTCTGCCTCTTCTCATCATAGATTACCCAGTTCTCATTGGGAAAGCGATTGGAAAAATGAAGAGCCATAAGAGACAGGATATCATTCCCCGGCTGGATCTTTGCCAACAGAAACCTTCCGCCAATCTCCCTGAAACGGACAAACCCAAAATAATGGTGATATTCCCGCTTCACGCAGAGTGCCAGTTTCGCAACCCTGGATACATATGGATCTGCCAGTGCCTCCATTACACGTTTTTCGCATCTGCCTCCCCCAAAAGCCCGGTGCAGCACATAATAAATGGCAGTTCCCCTGTCTTCATCTGCTGAAGCTGCCGCCAGACAGATCTGTTCGTAAACCTCGCTTCCCAGTCTCATAAGAATCGTCCTCATAACCTTACCAACCTTACTCTGATCTGTAGCAATCTCCCGATAAGAAGTGAACAATTCCATGCTTACAGGAAAACTGGTCTGAATGCTCACTTTACAGCCGCCTGCACACTCTTTCCATCCATCATAGACAGCAGAAAAAATTCCCTCCATAGAGTCCTCACATACCAGGATTCTTTTCTCTTGATTCATATAGCTCCCACCTTTCTGTCCACATGATTCTTTGTATTTTCTGTATACAGTCTTCTGCTCCCCATCTCATCTCCAAAGAGGGATAATTGCTGAAATGCAGCTTCATTCCCATGCTTCCGACAGTTCTCTTCATCCAGAAGATTACGGGTAATATAAGATTCCTCCAACCTGGTATTGTACATCATGCGGCCATTACAGGTGATAAAATATAAGGCACGCTTCAGAACCACACCAATCCTCTTCAAATCTGCAAATTCCAGGGAATGGGTTCTCCTGGCTCCAATGATTCTTCTGGCAGAGGTATAACCGATTCCCGGTACACGAAGAAGTTCATAATAATCTGCCTGGTTGATCTCTACCGGAAAAAACTCCAGATGTGACACTGCCCAGTCTGCCTTGGGATCCAGAAGAAGGTTAAAATCCGGATGCTTCTCTGAAAGCAGTTCTGAAGCCCGAAAACCATAAAACCGCATAAGCCAGTCTGCCTGATAAAGCCGGTGTTCCCGCAAAAGAGGCGGACCTGATAAGGACATGGGCAGATCCTTATCTTCATTTACGGCGACAAAAGCCGAATAAAAAACTCTTTTTAATGCAAAGTTCTTATACAAAGATTCTGCTACTGACACGATCTGATAATCGCTCTCCCCCATAGCTCCAATAATCATCTGGGTACTTTGACCGGCTGGTACAAACTTAGGGGCATGACGGTACAGAACCAATTCCTCCTTATTCTGATCTCGCTGCTGCTGAATCTGCTTCATAGGGCGCAGAATGGTTTGCCTGCTCTTATGCGGTGCCAGTTTCCTAAGCCCGTCTGCAGTAGGAAGTTCCAGGTTCACGCTCATGCGATCTGCCAGATACCCCGCCCTGGCGATCAGTTCAGGAGCAGCACCTGGAATGGCTTTCAAATGAATATATCCCTGAAAATGATATTTATTACGAAGAAGATTTACTGTACAAAGCAGTTCTTCCATAGTCCTGTCTGGACTTTCCTTTACTCCGGAACTTAAAAACAGTCCTTCAATATAGTTCCTCCTGTAAAATTCCATAGTCAGACGACACACTTCTTCTGGGGTAAAACTGGTACGCACCACATCATTGGAGGCTCTGTTTATACAGTATTTACAGTCAAATACACATTCATTTGTATAAAGGATCTTCAAAAGACTGATACATCTGCCATCCTGAGCAAAACTATGACAGATTCCGGCAGCAATGCTGTTTCCCATGCCCTTTCCATCTCCCTTTCGATCCACACCACTGGATGTGCAAGCCACATCATATTTCGCGGCATCCGATAAAATCTCCAGTTTCCGCTTCAATGTCATTGATTCCTGAATAATCATCCCGTAACAAAGCTCCTTTTATGTAATCTGTGTTTCGCATTCTTTATTATTCTTAATTTCAGAACGTTTGTTCTTGTTTTATTTTAGAACGCACGTTCTGTTTTGTCAATATCATAAAACGGCACGAAATTTTTTCTATACAAAAAGAGCCATAAATCAAAGATTAATTCTAACACTACCTTTGATTTACGGCTCTTATCTCATTCTTTTACTATTAAAGCTCCCGGACGACAGCCAGAAATGGTACATGCTTACATCAGCGAATTCATGAATACCAGACGTTCTGAACGTATGAGCAGATTTTCATATATGTGAATGCTGCCGACAGGTGACCTATCCACTCAATTTCAAATCTGTGTCAGCACAAAAATATCATAAATTGCTTTCACTGCATTTTCAAAATCACGGTTCTCCACGCCAATGATAATATTCAGCTCACTGGATCCCTGGTCAATCATCTTGACGTTTACATTTGCATGTGCGAGGGCAGAGAAAATTCTTCCGGCTGTACCGCGGGTGGATTTCATTCCACGTCCTACAACTGCGATCAGGGCAAGGTCAGATTCCATTTCCACAAAATCCGGCTGAACCAGGCGATGGATTCCCGCAATTACCTGCTGCTCCTTTTCTTCAAACTCATCCTGGTGAACATATACTGTCATGGTATCAATACCGGATGGAACATGCTCAAAACTGATTCCCTGGTCTTCAAATACCTGAAGCACTCTTCTGCCAAATCCGATTTCACTGTTCATCATGGACTTCTCAATGTTGATAGAACAGAAACCTTTCTTTCCTGCAATACCGGTTATGGTATATTTCGGCTTGCGGCAGGTACTCTCCACAATAAAAGTTCCCTTATCCTCCGGACGGTTGGTGTTGCGGATATTAATCGGAATTCCCTCTTTTCTTACAGGGAAAATAGCATCTTCATGAAGAACAGTAGCTCCCATGTAGGAAAGCTCACGAAGTTCACGGTATGTAATGGTCTCAATCACAGCCGGATTCTTTACAATTCTCGGGTCTGTTACAAGGAAACCGGATACATCAGTCCAGTTTTCATACATATCAGCCTTAATTGCCTTGGCAACCAGAGAACCTGTCACATCAGAACCACCTCTGGAAAATGTCTTTACTGTGCCATCTGCAC
>OLSP01003430.1_pt1 | contig 11010 bp, 13 predicted proteins | sample 1672941 | NCBI WGS metagenome assembly OLSP01 (sample SAMEA3136739, study PRJEB25190) | human gut metagenome | reverse complement strand
GTGACCCTCTGCTTGTAAGGCAGATGCTCTCCCAGCTGAGCTATGCTCCCGAGCTGGACCGCCGCATCGCTTGATTGTGTCGAGCGCGGCGACGAAATATATAATACACGATTACACGATTTTTGTCAACCTTTTTTTGAAATTTCTTCAAAACGTTTTTGCTTCGCCCCCGTTTCGTTCTTTTTCTTTTGCAGGCAGGGACGCTCGCTTGGCGTTATTCAAGCGGCGAAAACAGCGCCCCGGTCATATCCAGAATATCGTCCATCGGGATTTTCGTCCCGTCCTGCAGGGTCATCAGGCGCTCGTATTCGTCCACCTTCCTGACCCTGCCCGTCACGGTCAGGTATGCGCCCCCGGCCTTTCGCGCGTCCGGCCGGAAGACGAGCAGGGTGATCTCCGGCGCGTCGCCCAGCGCGTCCATCAGCAGCCGGAACTTCATGTTCAGCGCGGTCAGCGCTTCCTCGTCAGGCTCAATCCGCGCGTCGGTCAATCTTCCGGTTTCCCGGATGACCGCGTCATAGCCGGTGAGGGCGGCGTAGGGCGCGAACTGCGCCGCGCGGTCGGCCATCGGCATCTGCGGCCGTGTTTTGGAAACGTGGTGCGCAAGCCCCATGATCTCGTCGTATTTGCCGTTCGGGTTCATCCCGCGTCCCCCTTTTCTCCGTCAAACCGTTTTTTGCTTTGGCGCGCCGATCGTTTTATGCCTTGTGCCCGCCGATCTGCGCGTTGCGCTCTTTGGCTGTCGCGCCTTCTTCGAGGTTCATCCCCTTGAAAAGCGCGTTTTTTCCGTATTTCTTTTTGATGGCGAGCGTGGCGTTTTGAATCCGCCGCTCCCGCGCCAAGGCCTCGTCCTCGGCCTTCTGCTTCTCCGCCTCGGCGGCGTAATCCGTAAAGAAATCGAGCTGAACGGCGTCGTCGCGCTTCTTCGGCGCGTCCGCCTCCGGCAAAACGCGATTGGCCACGACGTACATGCGGCGGATCAGCAGATTTTTGTCCACAATCCGGTCAAACAGCTCCGTCACCGCGCGCATGATCCGGCGCGTGGAGGAGGTGTAGCCGTCAAGGTTGATCGAGCCGTGCGCCTGCTTGGGCACCTGCCGCCCATAGGGGTCGGTTTCAACCCGGCCGCGATACTTCGCCCGCCGCGCCGGATCGGTCAGGTTTTCAATGTCATAGCCGACGGTCAGCACCATCTGGTCGGTGACAAGCCCCTTGTCCACCAAATCCAGCACGAGCAAATCCGTCATCTCGCGGATGACGAGCCGCGCCTTCTCCGCCTCGTAAGGGCAATGCAGCACCTGCCCGGAGCTGATGCTGTTCGTGCTCGGCCGATACGCCTTGATCGCCTCGATGGTCGTCGGCTCCCAGCCCCATGCGTGGTCGATAAGCAGCTCCGCGTTTTTGCCGAACAGCCGGTAGAGCAGATCCTCGCTGCGCTCCGAGCAGAGGGCGACGTCGCCCATCGTCACCATCCCGTTCTGCTCCAGCTTTTTGGCGATGCCCCGCCCCACGCGCCAGAAATCCGTGATGGGCTGATGCGCCCAGAGCTCGCGGCGGAATTTCATTTCGTCCAGCTCCGCGATGCGGACGCCGTTTTGATCGGCGGGCATGTGCTTGGCCACAATGTCCATCGCCACCTTGCACAGAAACAGGTTTGTGCCGATTCCCGCAGTGGCCGTGATGCCGGTCGTCTCCAGCACGTCGAGGATGATCTTCATGGCGAGATCGTGCGCCGAAAGCCCGTATGTGCTCAGGTAATCCGTCGCATCCATGAACACCTCGTCGATGGAATAGACCACGATATCCTCCGGCGCGACGTATTTGAGGTAAATCTGATAGATGCGGCTGCTGTACGCCATATAATACGCCATTCGCGGCGGCGCGATGATGAAATCCATCGCCAGAGACGGATTGGCTTGCAGCTCCGAGAAAAAATGCGACGTGCCTTCCAGCTTTCGCCCCGGCGCGCTGCGCTGGCGAAGCGCGTTCGCCTCCCGGACGCGCTGCCTGACCTCGAACAGCCGCCCCCGGCCGGAGAGCCCGCAGCGCTTGAGCGTGGGCGTGATGGCCAGGCAGATGGTCTTGTCCGTCCGGCTCTCGTCCGCCACGACGAGGTTGGTGTCCAGCGGATCGAGGCCGCGCTCCCTGCATTCCACGGAAGCGAAGAAGGATTTCAGGTCAATTGCGATATAGGCTCTCTCTTTCATGCCCGTCCCCTCCTTCCCGCGCCTGCGCCGCGCACGTCAAAACGGCCGGGCAGCGCCCCTTTCCGACGCTCTCCCGGCCGCTATCCTTTGATTTTCCTTTGGCTCCACGCGCGCACCCGCGCACGTCCGAATGGGTTTTATATGCGGAGGATGAAGCCTGATCCGTCAGTCAACGGAATCCTCCGCCCCGATATCGCTTTGCCTTTCGCTGGATTCCTCTTCGGCGAGCGCCATCTTGGCGATCTCTTCTTCGGTCAGCCCAGCCAACGCGCCCTCATACATCGTATCTTGCGCGGCGTCATCGCCCTGCGCCAATTCGGCGGTAGCTTTCGGCTCCTGTTCCAGCGCTGCGGTGGTTTCCGGCGTCGCGGTCACCGTGGGTGCAGGCTTCTGCGCGCTGTTCCCCTGTGTGATAACAATCAAACCGATCACAGCGATCAGCGCGACCACCAGCACGGCGACCACGGCTTTCATACCCGGCTGCATCGGACTCACCCTTTCTTTTCCCGCCCTTCAGGCGGCCTCGTTGTTGCCTGCCAGCGAGTTTTCGCTGTCGTTTACAGGTTTTCCAGTTCGATCAGGCCGCAGCCGCCATCCTTGCGGCGATACACCGTCGCGGCTCTGCCCGTTTCGACATTGTTGAACATGTAGAAGGAATGACCGAGCATATCCATTTCCAGAATCGCGTCTTCAACGCTCATCGGCTTGGATGCGTACCGCTTCACGCGGACCACCGCGATCTCTTCCTCGTCCGCGTCCGCCGCAGCGTCCGCGACCGGCGGCTTCTTCCTCAGGTCGCGCGCCAGGCGCGTCCTGAGCTTCTTCATCTGCCGCTCCAGAACATCTATACCTTTATCCAGCGCGGGGAGGGAAATCTCCCGCTCCTGGTTTTCCGTGCGAAGTGTGTGACCCATGTAGGGCATGGTCATTTCGACCTTGTAGGTGTTCTTCTGTTCCGTAATGCGAACGCTGATTACCGTATCGCCCTCGGCCTCATCCTTGAAATAGGCATCCATACGCTGATGGATTCTGCGCTCCATCGTTTCAACGATCCCAGCGGGAACATGCGCATCCTTAATCACAAAACGTGTAATCATGAAATCGGCCTCCTTTGCCTTGGGATTGCCTTAAAATGTTCGCTTGGCCTTTTCGGCTCTTTCTCCTTTCTTCGCTTATAGTATACGGAATTTGTCAGCTTTCTTCAAGCCAAATCGCATATTGATTGTAAGGAATTAACAAACGTTCGTCCTGTTCAGCAGCTTTTCATAAGTCGGCAGCATGTCCTTCTCCCGAACGGATTCGGCCAGCCGGTCAATCGCAATCCAGCCGACGGCGCTGTTCTCGTCCTCCGCCACGCGCAGGGGCAGCGCGTCGTCCGCCTCAAACAGATACGATACGTTCAGGTGCAGGTGGCTGCCGACCGCCTTCCCGCGCTTCACGTGCGCCCAGACCGGCAGAATCTCCAGCGAAGCCGCGCCGTTTCCGATCTGCCTGAGCCGCTCGATGCCCGTCTCCTCCCGCGCCTCGCGCATCGCGACGTGCAGCAGGTCGGTTTCGCCGTCCGCGTGGCCGCCCGTCCATGCCCAGCTCTGATAGATCTTGTGGAACGCCATCAGCGTTTTCGTGCGCGCCCGATTGACGATGACGGAGGAAGCCGTCACGTGTGCGTAGGCGCAGTCCCGCGTCAGAAGCCGCTCGCCTTCCCGGTCAATCAGGGTCAGTATTTCCGCCTTCTCCGCCGCCTCGCGTTCGTCCTTCGGGACATAGCCCTTGATCGTCTGCTTCCAGTCCTCGGGAATGTTCGGGTTTTGCATCGTCAAGCCGCCTTTCCTTTGTGCGTGCTCTCAGCTTACCACAATTTCGCCCGTGATGCAAGTCAGCCGAATCCCTCGTCCGCCGCGATCAGCTCGCCCTGCGGGGTCATCTCCACGGCAATTCCGTCCTCCTCGTTTCCCGCCTGATAAAACCAGATGCGATAGTCCGCCTGCCTCGTCTGCTCGACATACATCAACTGCATTTCGCATGCCGCGCCGTCCACGGCTTTTTTGGAGCGCTTCCAGCCTTTTCCATGCTTCTTTCCGTATTGCCAGGCGTATTCCCGCGCCTTTTCCTCCGCTTCTTCGAAGCTCAATTCGTCGTCCAGCGGATTGACATGATACACCTCCGCACGCATCGGCTTGCCCAATTCCGCATCTTCTCCAAGCCGCGTAAAACCCGTTACAGGCTCGTTGTCGTACCAGCTCAGCTGCACCCAGTCGTCCGTGCCGATTCCGTTCACTTCCACAATTCCGCTCGGCAGCGTTTGGCGCAGCACCTTCGCGCTTTCGTCCGGCGCAGCGTAAACCGCCTGTTCGCCCGCCTCGGCGGTGTACCACCGAACGACGTGCGCCACATCGCGCTCCCGCCATACGCTGTAGGTCAAGTCGCGCGCAGGCATCCAGCCCTCCAGCGCCGCCTCGCCTTGACCGATGCGCACCCGGATCCACGCGCGCTGAACCTCCAATACCTCCGCCACCGTGCCGCTGTAATAATGGAACAGCATGTCGCTGCTCTCGTCCGGCTCGGCGTAGAGCGTCACCGTGTCGCTCTCCTCCACCGGCGCGCAGACGGCAACGCCCGTTTGCGGCAGGGTGTTGTGAACCTCCATCACCTCGCCCTTCGCGGACATCTCCACTATCAGTATATCCATCGACCATTTCCGCCCGTCCATGAGAAGCGGATCATTCATATAGACGTGATAAAACGTTTCTCCCGTCAACGGCTCGTAAAACAAACCGCTGCAATCCCAGCGCATTTCCTCATCCAGCACCCGCGCATCCGTGTAGACCTCGGAAATGTTCCATTCTTCCCGCTTTTGGGGCACCCATTCGCGCAGTTTCCGCACAGCCTCGTCCCGCGTAATTTCGCCCGCCAGCGGCAGAACCATCCATGACGAAGTCCATCGTTGCGGCCGGATCGTCCACGTCATGGGGATAAAGCCGTTTTCGCCCCAGACCGCCACCCATTGGCCGTTATAGCCCATGAGCTTCACGCCGCCCGGCGCTGCGAGGATATCAATCACCCCGGATTGCTCGTCGCAGGCTTCATAAACCGGCGTGTCCTCGTCAAAGCCGGGCATTTCGGCGTATTGCTGCACCTCGCGCATCGCCTCCGCGCCGTATTTCAGCCGTTCCTGCCGAATATAGCCCTCCAGCGATTCGCCCGTCATCCCCATGCGCACATGCGCCCAGCCGTCCGCAAGGTCGAGCACCTGCAGCGGCGCGCCCTGAAAATAGCGCATCAGCGTTTCGCTCCGCCCGTCCGGCGCTTCATGCAGCACGACCGAGCCGTTTTCCTCCTCCGGCGCGCAGACCGCCGCGCCGACCTTCGGCGTATCGAGGTCGGCAGCCAGCGCCGCCGTCGCAAGCATCATCATCGCAAGCAGAACCGCGCCCCATATTGTTTTCATCGTGAAATTCCTCCCTTCTACTGATATAGACGAAGCAAACGGGCGAAAATTTCATTTTTTATGAAAAAAACCGGGGCGCACCATGAACGGTTCGTCCCGATTCGTGTTTGTATGTATGTATTCAGGTTCAATGTTCTCCCTTTTGAGGGAGGTTGACGCGACGGAAAGCGTTTGTCCTTTAGTTCATCTTCACCGCGTCTTTTTCAAACCGGATGCCGTATTTGAACAGAAAACCGAGCACGAGCGCCGCCGCGCAGACCCACGGCGCGAGCAGCAGGGCGGCCAGCGCATACAGTGCGGGCACATCCGCCACCTTCTCATTGGGGGATGTGACGATCACCCGCAGCACGGATAGCTGACGAAAAGCGTTCACCGCATTGTTTTTGATGGTTTCAAAATCCATGCTCATCCCTCCTCAGGCCTTGACCACGCGAACCCGCATGCCGAAAAGCACGACCAGCAGCGCCGTCAGCACCGCCAGACGGATGCTCGCGACGCACGCCAGCACGGCCAGCCACATCGGCACTTTGACAAAGGTTCGCCCCGTGCCCTCGACAACGAGCCTGCTGCCGAAAATCAGGCTTACGATCTCTTTGATTTTATCCCACATCGTCTTCACCCCGTATGCTTACAGGCGGGTAATCATCAGCTTGCCGCTCATGGTATCCATGTGAATCGGCAGGGCGCAGGTGCCGTAGCGGTTCGGGCCGAACTCGTTGACGACCTTCCCGCTCATGCCGCTGATATCGGCCACAAACCCGCGGATGTCGCCGGGCAGCGCCACATGCGCGTTCGCGCTCATGGAGTTGAGCTGCATTTTGCGCGTCGGCGCGACGGTGCAGAGCACCTCGACGTCGCCGGAAACGCTGTTGATCTCCCATTCCTCGCTCGCGCCCTCGGCGTGAATCCGGCCGGAAACGACGCTCAGATCCGCCCGGTTCGCATCGCAGGAGACGAACTGCCTGCCCGAAACGGTGTTGACCACCACGTCGCCCGCGCAGGCGCTGACGGTCGCGCTGCCGGAGATCGTCGTTACGTCGATTTCCTTTGCGCGGATGCCCGCGTCCGGCTCGACGCGCACATCGCCGGAGGTCGTGTTCACCTTCACCTTGTCCACGTCGATGGCGTACAGGCGGATGTCGCCGGAGGTCGTGCCGAGCACGTAGTCGGCGGCATAACCGCGCGGCACGCGCACCGTCACCTTGCCGCCCTCCTTTTGGAAGACGGAGAAGAACGTCTTGAACACATCCGGGTTCGCGCGGCGCACGTTCAGCGCGTGCTCCTCCATCGTCACAGTCGGCTGCTCCACGCCTTCGCGCCCGGCCTCCCATTCGACGAGCACATCCGTGCCGTCCGCCGCTTTTACGGTGACGTCGTCGGAATCGAGGCTCACGTTCACCTCGCGCAGCCCCGCCGCCGGGTAGCGGCTGATGACGACCATGCCCGGCGCACCGCTGAGCGGCTCGGCCTGTCTGGCCGCGTTCTCCGCGTCGCGCACCACGTCGTCGATGTCAATCGGCTCGTTGGGGCAGCCCGCGTCCGCCTCCACCTGCGCCGCGTCAGCGTTCAGGCTTTCCTGCATCGCGTCCATCTCGCGCCGGAGCGCGTCAAGCTCGTCGTCCGTTTCGGTCTTCTCGAGTTTTTCTGCTTTTTCGGCCTTTTCCTGCTCGGCCAGCTTGGCGAGCTTCTTTTCCACCTCGTCGGCCTCGGTCTCCAGCGCGTAGGCCTTTGCGCGCAGCGCCCGCGCGCCCTCCTGATCGCCCGCCGCCTGCTTGAGCTCCGCCTCGGCGCGGATGCTTTGGGCGCGTTTGCGCAGCGCCGCCGGGGCTTTGGGCTTCTCTTCGCCGAAATCGACGACGATTTCGCCCTTGTCGCCGGACAGCTTGTCAATCGCCTTGCCCGCCGCCTTCTGCGCGTCGCTCAGACCCTTGCCGACCGCCTTGCCGATGCCGCCGATCATGCCGCCCGTCAGGTCGTCCACCTGGCGAACCAGCTTCTGTGCCTGCGGCACAATCTGCTTGCCCACGTCGCCCAGCGCGCCGAAGGCCTTGCCCAGCACGTCGCCGATATCCGGCGTTTTTTCGGTTCTGACCTCGAAATCCGGTGCTTCGTCCGCTTCGGCCTTCGCGGCCTTTTCCTCGGTCTTTTCTTCTTTATTTTCTTTATCTTCGGCCGGCTTTTCGGCGTTCATGTCGTGCAGCAGGCTCTGCACGTCGCCCAGCGACGCGGCCACCTCGGCGAAGGCTTCTTCCTCCGTCTTGCCCGCGCGAACGGAATCCTCGAAGCGCGCCTGCGCGTTGGCCATCATCTCGTCGCGCAGGGCGAGGTTATCCGCCGTCATCTTCATATCGGCAAAAATTTCATCAATCATTCTGCGAATCTGCTTGTTCATCATCTTGATGCGTCCTCCATTCCAAACAGTTCGGATATCACGGCGCGGTATTTGCGCCAGTCCGCCTGATTTTCCGCAAAGAGCGCGCGCCCTTTCTCGGTCAGGTGGTAATAGCGCCTGCGCGCGCCTGCGTTTTCGTTGCCCCAATAGGATTCGATCATCCCGGCCGCCTCGAGCCGCCGGAACGTCGTATACAGGGTCGCCTCTTTCAACTGTAATTCCCCGCGGGTGATCTCCTGCACGTTTTTGCTGATGACATAGCCGTAGCTGTCGCCTTCGGCAAGCTGCGCGAGGATGATCGTATCGGTATAGCCGCGAAGGATGTCCGATGAATTGAGCATTTCATCACCTCCGACGAGATACAGTATATCTCCATATACCTCGCCTGTCAATGTATCTCGGCCACTTTTTTTGAAAAATTCATCCACAGTCAGTCGTCCAATGAAATTTATCGTCATATCGTTGACGGTTTCCGGCATTTCTTCTATAATGAAGCTGACGAATCCCATGTCTGACGCTGCTTAGCATCGTTCTGACCGATTGATAAGGAGGTTGACCCATGAAAAAGACCCACACGCTTCTTCTGGCTCTGTTCCTGTGCCTCGCGCTGATTTTCCCCTGCGCGCTGGCGGAGGACGCTTATGTGCCCGGCCAGCGGACGCAGGCGCTGATCGACGCCGCGCTGGACGCGGGGCAGGTTGTCGGCGGCGAAACGCGCCTGACCTTTCAGCTTGGCGACGAAATTCTCTCCATGCTGTCAGGCGACACGGAGAGCCAAACGCAGCTTGACGCGCTGATGGAGGTCATCAACGGCGTCCGCTTTGCGGGCGGCTTCGGAAAACTCGAAGACGGCTATCGCGTGGAGCTGGGCGGCTCGTATACCGCGCCCTCCGGCGACAACGTCTTTGTCACCGCCGCGGCGAACCTGACCCTCGACGGCGTCAGCATCGAGAGCAACCTGATCGAAGGCGAGCGCCTGAGCATCCGCTGGGAAACCCTGCTGCGGCTCTGACCGACGACGAGGTGAACCAGATCATGGCGCTCCGCGACGTAGATTGGGACAGCGCCATGAAGGAGCTTTCCACCGTCGTCGCGCAGGCCGCCGAGGAAATCGGCAAGCTGGTTGAGCCGTATCTGGCCACGTTCGCCGACTTCCTCGCCTCGCTGGATATTCAGCAGCGCGACAATGTGGCGGCCGAGGGCGATTATCCGGCGGTCGATCACGAGATCTCCGTCACCTGCACCGCCGAGGATCTGGGCCGCCTCTTCCACACGCTGGCCGATCAAATGGAGCGGGACGACGCGCTTCTGCCCTACATCGAGCAGCTCGTCGCGAACACCACGGTGACCTTCACCAGCGACAGCGGCGAAACGACCCGCACCACGACCACCGCGGAGTTTTTCGACGGTCTGCGCGAATTTGCCGACTCGCTCATGCTTGAAGACGCCACGCTCGGCATTCTGGTGGGCTACAACGACGACGGCCTGCCCTTCTACCTCACCGCGGCGCAGACGCTGGATGACGAAACCGCCGCGTTCTATCTCCAGATCAACCCCGGCGAAACGGAAAACGCCACCGTCTTCACCCTGACCATGCTGGAGGCGGACGACGAGGGCGACCTCTCCGACCGTGTGGACGCGGATATGACCCTCGTTCTCGACCCGGCCGATCCCAACGCCTTCTCCGCCGAGCTCAACGTTCAATCCACCGAGCTCAATCTGTATTGCGCCATGGCGGAAACCGCCGTCACCATCGAGGAGAATCTGCCGGGCTACAAGGCTACGTTCTCCATGACGATAAGCGAACCGGACGAAACCAGCGGCCTGCGCATCGTCTACAACGGCGAAGGGCTGACCACCCTGACCGACACGGACGGCGAAAAGACCACGTTCTTCATGACCGCCAATCTCTATGACGAAGGCGACGATCCCATCGACTTCATCGTAGAGAGCGGCCAGCTCATCGAGCCGGGCGACGGCGCGCTCTCCGGCAGCTTTTACATGAACGAGACCATCAATGCCGGCGGCCTGCCCGTCACCTTCGGCTTTGACACCGCCGTTTCCTCGTGGGCTTACGACGCGGCGGAAACCGCCGCCCTTCAGGAGACCCAGTTTGAGGTCGCGACCGGCGAAGAGCTCGCCGCGCTGCAAAGCCGCGCCTCCGAGCGCCTCCAGCAGAAGCTGATCTCCCTGCTGTCGCTCATCCCGGCGGAGTTTCTGGAGCTGTTCGAGTAATCTTCTCCGTTTTTTACGGGCACTGATCCAAGGTTAAACCGTTTATATGAACAATGGACGCTTCTCCAAGCACAGAGAAGCGTCCATTTTCCTGTCCGAATTTCTTCATTGGCCGCGGCCGCCGATTTCTTCCGCCATCACAACGTCCAAAAACGCATCCACCGCGTCTCGGCCAAAGACATACACCGTCTCTTTTCCCCAGCCGCGGTGCCCCTCCGCCTTCTCCACGGCCAGCAGGCGATTCGGCTCCGCGCCCTCCAGCGCACCTTGCAGCAGGCGGAAGACCGTCTGCCCCTGCGCGTCGGGGCTCGTCACGTTCCACGCGATATACAGCTCCCGCTCCCACACATAATTGACGGCGTAGCGCTGCCCGTCCTTCCTCAGTTCCGGCGGGCAGTGGTACACGTAGCCGCCGTTGTTCACGGAATTTTGCGCGCCGAGTTTGAACCATGCGTCGCAGCAGATTCCCCTGCGTGCGCAGCGCTCGCGAAAATACTTTTTGCCATTCACGATGATCTCTCCCCATGCGCCGCCTCCGGAGCAGACCGCCGGGCGGCTTTTCTCTTTGGTAAGATCATAGCCCACATTCTGCGCAAAAGTCACGCAAGAAACCTTTTACACGGGCGATAATGGCGCGTTTTTTCCTTCAAAATCAAGCGTTTTTTCGAAAGCATCATTTATCTTGTGATATATATTCTGTGATTTGCTTTGGGACAAAAATCGGGGAT
>OLSP01003429.1_pt1 | contig 11012 bp, 9 predicted proteins | sample 1672941 | NCBI WGS metagenome assembly OLSP01 (sample SAMEA3136739, study PRJEB25190) | human gut metagenome | reverse complement strand
GGATGTCATACCCCAGACTGCGCAGGGTGTCGATATCGCTGTAGATGCTTTTGCGCTCGGCAAGAATGTCCTGCTGTTCCAGCAGCTCTACCAGCTGCGGTACATTGAGCAGGTGTTCTTCGTCGGTCTTTTGTTCCAGAATACGCAAAAGGGTCAAAAGCTTGGATTTCTGGCCTTCCTGCTTGGGCATGGGAGCACCTCCGGTTTATTCGGGCAGTTTTTTGTCGAACGCCGCGCGGCGCTGGGTGGAAAGACGGAACATCTCTTCCAGCTTATCCCGGTCGTCGGCCACAAGGGCAGCGCGCATCTGCTGCAGCGCAGTATCGAACTGGTCGATCTCGCTGATGAGGTTTTCCTTATTCCACAAAAACAGCTCTGCCCACATTTTATCGTTGATGCGTGCAATGCGGGTCAGGTCACGGAAGGAGTCGCCGGTGTACTCGCACAGCGAAGAGTTATCGTTGGCGCACATCAGGCTCACGGCGATGGCATGGCACAGCTGGCTCACATAGCCGATCATCTTGTCGTGCTCCTGCACCGTCAGGGTGCAGATGTGGTGGAAGCCCAGCACTTCGGCCAGGTCCTTTGCCCACTGAATGGCTTCGGGCGTGTTCTTTTCCGTGGGGGTGATGATGAAGTTGGCCGGGGCAAAGTTCACCTCGGCGGCGTGCTCCACGCTGGAAGTCTCGCGGCCTGCCATCGGGTGGCTGGCAATGAACTCCACGCCCGCCGGGCACATGGCCTGCACCGGTTCCACAAGGCCGGTCTTTACGCCGGAAACATCGGTAAAGATGCAGCCGGGCTTGAGCAGATGGCCGTAGGTGCGGAACCACTCGATGAGGGCCGTGGGGTACAGACCAAAGATGATGTGGTCGGCGCTGCTCACAAGGTCCTCAAAATCGTGGGTCTTACCGCTGGCGATATAGCCGTGCTCTAGCGCGTACTGCAAATGCCCTTCGCTGCGGTTGATGCCGTCCACATGGAAACCGGCTTTTGTCAGTTCCAGCGCGTATTTGCCGCCCAGCAGGCCAAGGCCTACCACGAGATAACGTTTTGTTTTATCAAGCATATTCCACCTCCGCGCCCAAGGGCTTGATGGCTTCAAAGAAATTCGGCCAGCTTTTTGTAATGGCTTCGGCATCGTCCACGGTCAGGGGGATGCCCGTACTCAGGGCCAGCACCGAAAGGCTCATGACCACACGGTGGTCATTGTGCCCATGCAGAGCACCCGCCGGAGCGTGCAGCCTGTTCGCGCAGCCGTGCACCGTAATGGTGCCGCCCTCGCTTTCCAGCACGCCGCCGCAGGCACGCAGCTCGGCCTCCATGGCAGCGATGCGGTCACTCTCCTTCAGGCGTAAACGCTCTGCGTTGCGGATGACTGTAGTGCCTTCGCACAGCAGGCCCAGCACCATGAGCACAGGGCCAAGGTCCGGGCAGTCCGCAAGGTCGATGTCCACCCCGTGCAGGGGGGCCTTTTCAAAAGAGATGCCCTCTGCCGTGCGGGTAAACACCGCGCCGCACCGGCGCAGGATATCCAGAATGGCGGCATCGCCCTGCAGCGTTTCCGGGGCAAGGCCGGTGATGGTCACGCCGCCGCACACTGCACCCAGCACCGCCGGGAACGCGGCCTGACTGTAATCGCCCTCCACGGTATAATCGCAGGGGTGATAGTGCTGCCCGCCCGGGATGGCAAGAGTGTTTTCGTCCAGCCAATGGCTCTGCACACCGAAGGCTGCCTGCACAGAGCGGGTCATATCGATGTAGCTGCGGCTCTCCACCGGCGGGATGAGGTGCAGCGTGCTGTTGCCGGAAAGCAGCGGCAGAGCAAACAGCAGCCCGCTGATGAACTGGCTGGATACATTGCCTGCAAGGCGGTATTCGCCGGGGGTCAGTGCCCCTTCCACGGTCAGCCCGGCAGCGCTCTGCTCAAACCGCAGGCCCTGCTCCCGGTACAGAGCGTCATACACCGACTGAGGCCGCTCCATCAGCCGCCCGCGGCCGGTGAAGGAAACTGCCTGTCCGGTCAGGCTGGCGATGGGGATGAGAAAGCGCAGGGTGCTGCCGCTCTCGCAGCAGTCCACCGGCGCGGCAAGGGGCACAAAATGCCCCAGCCCTTCCACCACAGCATCGTCTGCGCCGGTACGCACACGGGCACACAGCTGTGCCGCTGCGCCCAGCGTGGCAGAGATGTCCTTGCTGAATTCCAGATTGGTGATATGGCTGCGCCCTTCGGCCAGCGCGGCGCAGAGCACAGCACGGTGGGCCATGCTCTTGCTGGGCGGGGCAGTGATGGTGCCGCCCACGGAACGCGCGTTCTGAATCGTTACCAGCATAGGCCGTTACATATCGCGGCCAATGGCCCATGCCACCTGACGGCACTTTGCCATGGCCTGTGCGAAGGAATCCGGGGTCAGGCACTGTGCGCCGTCGCTCCATGCGTGCTGCGGGTCGTAGTGGACCTCCACTTCCAGACCGTCGGCACCGGCGGCCACGGCAGCGATCATCATGGGCTCCACAAGGTTTGCCTTGCCGGTGGCGTGGCTGGGGTCCACGATGATGGGCAGGTGGGTCTTTTCGTGGATGATGGGCACTGCAGAGAGATCGAGGGTGTTGCGGGTGTACTTCTCGAAGGTACGGATGCCGCGCTCGCACAGGATGACCTGCTCGTTGCCGCCGGCCATGATGTACTCGGCGCTCATGATCCACTCCTCGATGGTGTTGCACAGGCCGCGCTTGAGCAGCACCGGCTTTTCGCTGCGGCCGAGCGCCCGCAGCAGGTCATAGTTCTGCATATTGCGCGCGCCGATCTGGATGACGTCCACATCGGCGAATGCGTCGAGCTGGGCGGCGCTCATCAGCTCGGACACGACGGGAAGCCCCGTCTCGTGCCCGGCGGCGATGAGCAGGCGCAGCCCCTCTGCGCCCAGCCCGGAAAAATCATAGGGAGAGGTGCGCGGCTTGAACGCCCCGCCGCGCAGCAGGCAGACGCCCGCGGCCTTGGCCTGCCGGGCCGCCGTAAAGATCTGCTCCTCCGATTCCACGGCGCACGGCCCTGCGATCAGGCCGAAGTTTCCGCCGCCGAAGCGCGCGCCGCCCACGGAGACGACCGTCGGCTCGGGGTGCAGGCGGCGGCTGCACAGGGGATAGGGCTCCGTCAGCCGGAGGACGTCCTCCACAGCCGGGAAGCGCGCCGCAAGGCTCGGGTCGATGCGGGAAATGTCGCCCGTCAGGCAGAAAAACGGCCGCTCCGGCGTGCCGGTGACGCGGACCTCCGCGCCAAGCTCCCGCAGCCAGGCAAGCAGGCGCTCCTGCTCCGCCTGCGGGGCATGCTGTTTCAGCAGAATGACCATCGGGCCGTTCCTCCTTCTCGCTTATTCTGCCGCCGGCATCCGGCTGAGCGGGCGGATCTTCTTCCGATACAGGCGGAGGAACAGGATGACCGTCATCGCCAGCGAGGCGACCTCCGCGATCGGGAAGGCGAACCAGACGGCGTCGATGTTCCCGGAAAGCGACAGCAGGTAGGCCACCGGAAGCAGCACGACCAGCTGGCGCGCGATGGAGACGATCATGCTGTAGACGCTGTTGCCGAGAGCCTGAAACACGCCGCCGACGATGATGCACGCGCCTGCGAACACGAAGGCGAGGCTCATGGTGCGCAGCGCCGGGTCGCCGACGGCCAGCATGTCCGCATTGGCGTTGAACAGGCCGAGCAGGACCTGCGGGATGAGCTGGAAGGCCGCCACGCCGATCACCATCAGCGCCGTTGCGCCGAGGATGCCGCACTTCAGCACGCCGAGGATGCGCTTCGGCTTCCGCGCGCCGTAGTTATAGGCCGCAATAGCCAGCGCGGCGTTGTTGATGCCGAACACCGGCATGAAGATGAAGCTCTGCAGCTTGTAGTATGCGCCGAAGACGGCCGTGCCGACCTCACCGAGGCCCACGCGGACGTGCTCAAAGCGCATGAGCACGAGATTCATGCCGTAGTACATCACCGAGCCGATGGCAACCATGATCATGGACGGCACGCCGATGGCCAGAATGCGGCCGATGAGCTTCCAGTCCGGGCGGAAGCCGCGCAGATGCAGGCGGACGTCCGGATTTTTGCGGTGGTTGAGGATCATGGCCAGAATAAACGCCACGATCTGGCCGAGCACCGTGGCCACGGCCGCGCCTGCGACCTCCATGCGCGGCAGGCCGAACAGGCCGAAGATGAGAATGGGGTCAAAAATGATGTTCAGGACCGCGCCGGTACCCTGCGTGACGAGGGTATAGATCGTGCGGCCCGTGGACTGGAGCAGGCGCTCAAAGATGATCTCGCCGAAAATGCCGAACGAGGCGATCGTGATGATGCGGATATAGGCCGTGCCGTAGGCAATGACGGCTTCGTTCGACGTCTGGGAGCGCATGAAGAGCTCTGCGCAGAAAATGCCGAACAGAGCGCTGAGCAGCATGCCCAGCCCGGCAAGAAAGACGCCGTTCAGGGCAGAGCGGTTCACCATGTCCGCATCGCGTTCGCCGAGCGCGCGCGACAGCAGGGCATTGACGCCGACGGCCGTGCCCGTTGCGATGCCGATCATGATGTTCTGCACCGGGAAGGCCAGCGAAACGGCGTTGAGTGCGTCCTGATTAACGTCCGAAATTTTCGCGACGAAGGCGCTGTCGACCACGTTGTAAAGCGCCTGCACCAGCATGGACAGGGCCATCGGCAGCGCCATGGTCAGCAGCAGCCGCCCAATGGGCATCGTGTCCATTTTGTTTTCCTTCAAACTACTCATTGCTTTCTTTCTCCTAACCACAGTCATGCAGTTTATATTATAGAGGAGACAGGTAAGGAATGCAAGCAGACTGTCAAAAAATCTGCCCAGCCGAACGTTTCGGAGGGACTTTTTTGACAAGCAGTGCAAGGCCCTGCCGCGGCATGCGGCGGGCTGTCGAAAGAACCGGCAATTTGCACAAAAATCAGAAAACCGTCAACATTTTCCCGCGCGTTGTGCTATACTGGAAGGAAACACGCCCCGGCTTTTCCGGGACCCAGAGGAGGAACGCCCTATGACGACCGATCAGCTCAGCGCCCTGCTTGCGCAGGACCCCGCCGCGGTGCTGGAGCATGACCGCAGACTTTATGAACAGCAGATCGTCCGCGCGGCCGATCTCATCGCCGCCCATGCGCAGGAGCGCCCGGCCGTGCTGCTGGCGGGGCCGTCCGGCTCCGGCAAGACGACGACCGCCCTGCTCATCGAGCGGGAGCTGGACCGCCGCGGCATGGAGACGCACACGCTCTCCATGGACGACTATTTCAGCCCGCTCACGGAGCGGGAGCTGGAGCTTTTCAGCCGCAACGAGCTGGACCTCGAGCGCCCGTCGCGCGTCGACGTGCCGTTTTTCCAGGAGCAGCTCGGCAAGCTGCTGGCGGGCGAGGAGGTGGAGCTGCCGCACTATGACTTCAAAAACAGTGTCCGTGTCTTCGATGGCCGCACGCTGCGCAGGCGGCCCGGCGAGCTGGTCATTCTGGAGGGCATCCACGCCCTGAACCCGGAGGTCACGGGCTATGACGGCCGCACGACGCGCATCTATGTCAGCGTCCGCACGCGCATCACCCCGCGCAGCGGCCATCCGCTCCATCCGTCGAAGATCCGTCTCGTCCGCCGTATGCTGCGCGACAGCACGGGCCGTGGCCGCGCCCTGTCCGAGACCATCGCCATGCGCGAGCGCGTCGACCGCGGCGAGCAGCGCTATATCATGCCCTTCAAGCCGCGCGCCCACGGCAGCATCGACTCGTTCTATTCCGCCGAGCTCGGCGTCTACCGCCCGCTGCTGCAGGACGAACTGGAGCGCCTTGCCCTGCCGGAGCTGTCAGATGTGGTCGAGGTCATGCGGGAGTTGCCGGACGTCCCGGCGGATCTCGTGCCGCAGGATTCCCTCCTGCGCGAATTCATCGGCGGCAGCACGCTGCCTTACTGAGGAGGAACCATGAAAAAATACCTTGTCGCCCTCGATCAGGGCACAACGAGCAGCCGCGCCATCGTCTTTGACCGCTCCCAGCAGATCGTCGCCTCCGCGCAGAAGGAATTCCCCCAGCTCTACCCGCAGGCGGGCTGGGTGGAGCACGATCCGCTCGAATTATACTCCAGCCAGTACGGCGTCATGATGGAGGCCATCACGCGCGGCGGCATCGACCCCGCGGAGATTGCCGCCATCGGCATCACGAACCAGCGCGAGACGACCATCGTCTGGGAAAAGGCCACGGGCCGCCCCATTTACCCTGCCATCGTCTGGCAGTGCCGCCGCACGGCCGCCCTGTGCGACCGGCTGCGCGCCGACGGGCTGACGGAGCACATTCGGGCCGTCACGGGCCTTGTGCCGGACGCCTATTTCTCGGCTACAAAAATTCGGTGGATCCTCGACCATGTGCCCGGTGCGCAGGAGCGCGCCGAGCGCGGTGAGCTGCTGTTCGGCACAGTGGATTCGTGGCTCGTCTGGAAGCTGACGCGCGGCCGCGTTCACGCAACGGACGTGACGAACGCCTCACGCACCATGCTCTTCGACATCCGCCGCCTCGACTGGGACGAGACGCTCCTGCAGGTCCTGCGCATCCCGCGCTGCATGCTGCCGGACGTCCGCCCGAGCAGCGGCGACTTCGGCACCTGCAACATCCAGGGCGTGGAAATTCCCATCGCGGGCGCGGCGGGCGACCAGCAGGCCGCGCTGTTCGGCCAGTGCTGCTTCGCCCCCGGCGAGGCCAAGAATACCTACGGCACGGGCTGCTTTCTGCTCATGAACACGGGCGAGACGCCCTGCGTCAGCCGCCACGGCCTTGTCACGACCATTGCAGCCGGGCTCGGCGGCCATGTGACCTATGCCCTCGAGGGCAGCGTCTTTGTCGGCGGGGCCGTTATCCAGTGGCTGCGCGACGAGATGCGCTTCCTCAGCGAGGCAAGCGACGCGGAGTATTATGCGCAGAAGGTCGACTCCACCGGCGGTGTGTATTTTGTCCCGGCCTTCACGGGCCTCGGCGCGCCGTATTGGGATATGTACGCCCGCGGGGCCATCGTCGGCATCACGCGCGGCACAAAGCGCGAGCACATCATCCGCGCCGCGCAGGAATCCATCGCCTACCAGAGCATGGACCTCGTCGCCGCCATGGAGAAGGACACCGGCGTGCCGCTGCGCGAGCTGCGCGTCGACGGCGGGGCGAGCCGCGATGCCTTCCTCATGCAGTTCCAGGCGGACATGCTGGCCACGCCGGTGCGCCGCCCCGTCATTCGCGAGACGACGGCCCTCGGCGCGGCGTATCTGGCCGGGCTCGCCGTCGGCATCTGGCACGATCCGGACGAGCTGCGCCGCCAGTGGCGGTGCGATGTCAGCTTCCTGCCGCATATGACGGCCGAGCAGCGCGAAAAAAATCGCCGCGGCTGGGCAAAGGCCGTCGGCAGGAGCCTCGATTGGGCGAAAGAAGAGTAAGCGGAAAATGACGCGAGGCCGCCGATGATGCGCTGTAGGGGAGCGAACAGCCGGGCCCGGCGCTGCACGAACGATTCGCACGGGCTATCGCTAAAACGGTGATGGCTCCCGGATTTGTCATTGCGAGGCCCCGAAGGGGCCGTGGCAATCTCGCAGTACCATGTCGGATATCAGGAAAGCCCAGGCGAAAACGTGATCGGTTGCGTGAGATTGCCACGTCGGCCGTTGGCCTCCTCGCAATGACAAACTTGGGGGCCATTGCCTTTTTAATATTAGCCCGCACTTCCCGCCGGTGCAGTGCCGGGTCCGGCTGTCCCCTCCCCTACAATACTGCATGCGGTCGGCGATGGCTTGTACGGGCTGCAACTGCCTTCCCGAGATTGCCACGGGCGCGAAGCGCCCTCGCAATGACACATCAAGGGGCGTGCGCAGGGAACGGTGCACGGCATCGATTTGGCTGTCCTTATGCCGCTTCGCGGACGGGCCTGGCTGTCCCCGCCCCTACAACGCACGACCGGTGCCCCTGCGAAATTTTCCATATTCCATTATCCCTTTTACTGGAGGTATCACCATGCTCGGTTGTGTCATCATGGCGGCGGGAAACGCCGTGCGCTTCGGCGCGAACAAGCTCGAGGCGGAGCTGGACGGCAAGCCGCTCATCCGCCGGGCATTTGAGGCCGTTCCGGCCGGGGTGTTCGACCGCGTCGTCGTCGTCACGCAGTATCCCGCCGTTGCAGCCCTCGCGCGGGAATTCGGTTTCGAGCCGGTGCGCAACGACCGGCCCGGCGACGGGCTGAGCCGCACGGTCCGCCTCGGCACGCAGGCGCTGGCGCAGTGCGACGGCATCGCCTTCCTCGTGGCCGACCAGCCGCTGCTGTCGGCATCGGCCGTGCGCGCGGTCGTGCGGCAGTGGCGGGAGCATCCGTCGTGCATCGTGGGCGCGGCCTGCGGCACGCGGCGGGGCAATCCGAACGTGTTCCCGCGGGAATTTTTCCCGGCGCTGTGCGCGCTCGAGGGAGACCGCGGCGGCAGCGCCGTCATCCGGCAGTATCCGGAGCGCTACCTTGCCGTCGACGTCCCGCCGGAGGCGCTGGCCGATGTCGATACCCCCGAGGCCCTGCGCGCCATCCGGGATACTCTGTAGGGAACGGCATACAGCAAATTGAAAATGGGAAAGGAACAGGAAAAAGCTGCGCACATCCGCCGGTTGTGCGCTGTCGGGGAGAGGTATGCTCCTTCTCTGCAAATTCCATATCATAAAACAACGAACGGCACGCAAAGCGTGCCGTTCCTGTTATTTCTCATTCCACGCGGAGGCGGGCGGGGAGGGCGGCATCCGGGGTGACGAGCACCGTGCGGTAGCGGTCATACACGACCATGCCGGGCTTTGCCCCGTTCGGCTTGCGCAGGCAGCGTACCGGCGTCACGTCGACGGGGACGTTCTGGCTCTCGCGCGCTTCGGAGTAGTAGGCCGCAAGCTCAGCTGCCTCCGTGATCGTCCCGTCCGGCGGCTGCACGCCTGCGCACGCGATGATAACATGCGTGCCGTGAAATTTCTGCACATGCAGCCACAGGTCGTCGCGCCGCGCCGTCTTGAGCGACAGCTGGTCGTTCTGGCGGTTGTTGCGGCCGACAAAAATGTCGAAGCCGTCCGACGAGCGGAAGTGCATTGGCTTTGACGGCTGCTGCCGGGCCTGCTTGCGGCGGTCCGCCGGGCGGACATAGCCTCCGGCCTCCAATTCCGCTCGTATTTCGCTCAGATCACGCTCATTTTCGGCGCGGGCCAGCTCCTCGAGCACGCCGCCCAGATAGGCCTCCTCGATCTCGCCCTGCGCGATCTGCTGCGTGAGCACCTGCTCGGCGTGCTTGGCGCGGGCGTAGTCCTTGTAGAACCGCGCGGCGTTCTGCTGCGGGGAGAGGTTCGGCTTGAGCGGAATTTCAATTTCGCGCAGATCCTCGTCATAAAAATCCTCGGCGCGCAGCAGCGTCTGCCCGCGCGTGATGGCGTGCAGGTTCGCCGTGACGATGTCGCCCTGACGGCGCAGCTGCTCGCGGTCGTGCGTGGCCTCCAGCTCCTGCCGCTGCAGTTCCAGCTTGCGGCGCGTGCGCTCGTGCAGGTTCGAAATGGCCTTGCGCAGCGTCTGCGACCGCTGCCGCATGCGCTCGGCGTGGTCCGTCTCGGTGTAAAAGCGGTCGAGCAGGGCGGAAAAGCTCTCGCACGGCTCGGCGCGCAGATAGCCGCCGTATTGCCGGATGTCGCGATAGGTGAAATCCGTCGGTGCGCCGTCCTTCCACAGCAGCATGGGCTGCATCTGCGCGGGCGGCAGGGCGGCGAACTCCGCCGTCAGGAATGCCGTCAGCCGCGCGGCGTCCAGCGTGGGGATGGGCGCGTCCGTCTCGCCCGCAAAGCGGAATGACAGCTCGCGCGCGATGAGCGGCGACAGGCCCGCAAAGTGGGCCAGCAGCCATTTGTCCAGCCGCATGGCCGCGTCGGGCCGGTCGAGCAGGGCAAGAAGCTCGGCCTCCGTCGTCTCCTGCGGGATGCTGCGGTCCTGCCGCGGCGGCTCGTGGTAAAACAGGCCGGGCAGCAGCTGGCGCAGCTCGGACATTTCAAAGTCCACGCGCCGCAGGCAGTCGAGGATGCGGCCGTCCGGCCCCGTGAGGATCAGGTTGGAATTGCGCCCGACCAGCTCGAGGATCAGGTGCTTGCGGCAGGGCACACCCAGCTCGTCCGTGCAGTCGAACGTCAGGTCGAGCATGCGCTCGGCCGCGGGCTGGCGGATACCGGCAAGCCTGCCGCCCGCCAGATGCTTGCGCAGCAGCATACAGAACATCGGCGGCTGCGCGGGGTTTTCCAGCTGCGCCTGCGTCAGGTGGACGCGCGGCCGGTTGCCGTTGGCGGACAGCAGCAGTCTTCCGCCGCCGTCACGTCCGCGCAGCTGGAGCACGACGGTGTCGCGCGCGGGCTGCTGGACCTTATCCACGCGGGCCCCGACAAGGGTGGGGCGCAGCTCTGCGGCGACGGCCGTGAGAAACATGGCGTCAAATGGCATGGTCTTCCTCCATCATGGCGGCAAACAGCGCCTCGATGCGCGCGGTCTGCCCGGAGAGATACAGTGCGCCAAACAGAGCCTCCAGCCCCGTTGCGCGGGCATATTCGCCCGGCGTGGCGTGCTTCGGGATGCCGTGAGGATGGGCGTTGCGGCCGCGGCGATAGACGGCGGCCTCCTCCGGCGTGAGCAGGGGCTGGATGCGCAGGGCAAAGCGCGCCTGCGCCGGGGCCTGCACGAGCGCGATCGTTGCCTGATGCAGGCGGCCGTTCGTTGTGCCGCCCTCGACGCACAGCTTTGTGCGCACGAGCAGCTCAAACACGGCGTCGCCGATGTGCGCCAGCGCCAGAGACGACATGGCCAGCAGCTCCTGTTGGGTCATTTGCGGGTGAAAATAGTCCTGCATGGCGCAGTCGCCTCCAGAATGATCGAATTTTGGATGATTTTGAGTGATATTGCCGGGCTGCTTTTGCGTGCTGTAGGGGAGGGGCATGCCCCTCC
>OLSP01003414.1_pt1 | contig 11062 bp, 8 predicted proteins | sample 1672941 | NCBI WGS metagenome assembly OLSP01 (sample SAMEA3136739, study PRJEB25190) | human gut metagenome | reverse complement strand
CCTATGAGCAAGCTCATGTGGGCTTAGACCTTTTGACCCTGGCATCATAAAATAAAAAACCGTACATTCATTATAGAATGTACGGTCCTTTTTTGTAAAGATGAAATACGCTGTCAGGCAGCGGATAGCATCGAAGATGGTACGTGTGAGCTTATTTGTCGCTTAAAAGCTCCTTCGCACTGGTCAGCAGTCCCGCCATGTTCTGAATTTCGGACGGAATGATGATCTTTGTAGACTTGCCGTCCGCAACCTTTTCCAGAGCCTCCAGACTCTTTAAACGAAGTACAGAATCATCCGCTCCTGCATCCTTGATGAAACGCAGACCGTTTGCAGTCGCCTGCTGGACTTTCAGGATTGCTTCCGCTTCACCTTCTGCCTCACGGATCATCTTTTCTTTCTCTGCTTCTGCGCGCAGGATTGCAGACTGTTTTTCTGCCTCTGCTTCCAGAATTGCGGATTCCTTTTTACCTTCTGCTACCAGGATGGTAGATTTCTTTTCACCTTCGGCACGCAGGATCGCTTCACGGCGTTCACGCTCTGCCTTCATCTGCTTCTCCATCGCATCCTGAATTGCTGCGGGAGGAATGATGTTCTTTAATTCGACACGGTTTACCTTAATGCCCCAGGGATCGGTTGCGATATCCAGGGATGCACGCATCTTGGCATTGATCGTTTCACGGGAGGTCAGTGTCTGATCCAGTTCCAGGTCTCCGATGATGTTACGCAGGGTTGTCGCGGTCAGGTTTTCAATCGCCATGATCGGATTTTCAACGCCGTAGGTAAACAGCTTGGGATCTGTGATCTGGAAAAAGACAACGGTATCGATTCGCATCGTAACGTTATCCTTTGTGATAACGGGCTGAGGCGGGAAATCCGCTACCTGTTCCTTTAACAGTACGCGCTTTGCAACCTTATCGACAATCGGCACTTTAAAGTGAAGGCCAACGCTCCAGGTATCCTGATATGCGCCGAGACGTTCTACGACATAAGCCTGCGCCTGCGGTACGATCTTGATGCAGGACGCTACAATTGCAATTGCAAGAATTAAAATAATGAGTATTACCAATCCACCTATCATAATTACCCTCATTTCCGCGGTCTTACCGCATGTTGTCAGCAGTCTCTCTGCTGTTTGTTACAGGTTCTTCTGTTTCGATCTCGTCCGGAACAACGATCAGCTTCACGCCGTCGATCTTTTTTACAATGACGACGGTACCCTCTTCAATCGTCCCCTCAGTTTCCTGAGATCTTGCTGACCACTCCATGCCTTTGAGCGTAACCTGTCCGCAGCTGTGCAGGTTATCAATCCTGCCGGTCACGATACCGCGTTCCCCAAGCATGCTGTCCACATTGGTCTTCGCCCTTCCAACATTGAAATAGCGCATGGCAACCGGTCTTGTAAAAACAAGCATCAGCACGGACACTACCAAAAACAGGATGACCTGCACCAGAACCGGCGCACCACAGGCAGCTGCAATCGTCGCAACAAGAGCTCCGGCTGCAAACCAGATTGTCGTCAGCCCCATCGTCGCAAGCTCAATCAGCACAAGTAAAATCAACAGAGCCAGCCAGGCAAATACTTCCGTCATGTAACTCCTCCTTTCCTGTGACTTATGACTATCATACTACAAAAATCATGCCCCGTCTACCAAAATACATGATGTCCGATCACAATACCTTCCCTGCTTCCTGCCCGTCTAAAATGCGTTGCCGTTCCAACCGGGGTGCTTCCCGCCATCGCTTCCTGTGCCGCCTGCAGGCAGCTTGCCTTGATCTTTCCACTTGCGACAACGCGTCCAACCTGTCCGCTTCCCGCCGGTGTAAACTGTCCCGAAGCATAGATAACTCCCTTGACCGTATTCGGATAAGCGCCGCTTCTGACCCGGTTCATCACGACTGCGCCGACAGCCACCTGTCCTTCGTAGGGCTCTTCTCCCGCTTCACACTGAATGAGCGCCGCCAAAAGCACGCTGTCGTCCGCAGCCAGTGCAGCAGCCTTGTTCGCTTCCTTTTCCGCCTGCGCTGCCTTTTCCTGCTTCTGTTTCTGTGCGGCAGCTTCTTTTTCCGCCTGCAGTCTCACAGCTTCCGCTTCCTCGCGCGCTTTTACCTGCTCAACCGTCTCTCCGTAATCGATTTCAAAATTAACCTGGACATATTCCGAAGACACATATCCGGTCTTTCCGCCGTAATTGACCGCAACCCAGTCCGCCGTGATTTCCTGATCCTCGCTGAAACGGATCTGCTCTTCATCCACGACCTCATACTTTGCACCTTCTTCCAGCAGATCATAAATCGCAGCATCTGCTGAAGGTTCTTTCCGGATCCGCAAAGCGCCTGTTTTGGTCGTTGCCACAATCCGTCCCGCGTCTTTTGCCTCTTTCCGCGCTTCTTCCCCAAACAGCAGATAATCGTTGTTCGCCCAGCCGGTCAGTTCGCCGGACTCAAGCTTTGTCCAGCCGTCCTTTTGTTCCAGCACTGTACCGCCACAGTCTGCATACAAATACCCTGCAAGCTCTGCCTCGCTGTCCGGTTCCGTCCTGACATTCAATACATTCTGGACGCTCGTCATCACGATCGTTCCGGTCAGGCCGTCCATTTTCGTTCCATCGCCGGACGAAGCCTTGGTTTTGCTGTCCGCACTGTCGGACGCTACATCCGTTCCCTGCCCGCCGACTGCGGCGATCGCTGCATCTGCCACATCATTTTGGGATGCTGCGTTCTGACTGACCTGTTCCTTATCCGCTCCTGTCAGCCACGCCTCCACGCCAACGCCCTTGTGCCAGTGCGCGCTTTTGCTCGATTCTGCCTCTGCCTGCAGACTGCTTCCGGCCGTCCACAAAAAGACGACTCCCAGCGCTGCAGCCCGCAACCAGTGCTTCCCCCTTTTCTCACATTTTCTGCTCCAGCCCATAAATCGATGATCCTTTCCGTCCCCTCATATCCGCAGACAGCAACGATAGCTGAACCTCCATTGATTTTCCGCGCCTTTGGCGCTCCCAAAATCGGCTCATCAAATGTTACAATTATATTACATGATTAGCGTCATCATATCAAATCCGTCAATTACTGTCAAGTGTGCGCCCTGCGAGGATTCTATTGTCATGAATACAAAAAAGGCGTGTGAAAAACAATCCTTTTCCACATGCCTTTTTTCGTTCTTTTTCTGTCAGAAGCAATGGATTTTCCCTATCATCTTCTGACGATTCCCTTACAATGCTGTTGGGACAAATGCCCCGGCTATGATACTGTTTTAGTAAAAAACGTGATGTCCGATTACCTGTCCGGAACGACCGTTATTTCTTCTGAAAAACAGCTTGCCGCCGACCGGCTGTGCACCGGCTAATGCTTCGATTGCTGCCTGATAGCAGGCTGCATCTGCCTTGTCACTGCTCAGTGCCCTCTGCAGCGAACCGTTTCTAACAGGGGAAAACTGTCCTTTTGCGTAAACAACCTCGGTGATCGTATTGGGCTGCGATGCACTCTTGACGCGGTTCATGATGACATTGCCTACCGCAACCTTACCAACGTAGGATTCACTGCCTGCTTCACAATAAATGATATTTGCGAGCAGTTTTAATTCCTCTGCGGATACCGCTGCGGTCTGGGCTGCCAAAGCTGCCTGCTGCGCTTCCGCTTCGATGCGTGCTGCTTCCTCGGCTGCTGCCTTTGCCTGCGCTTCCGCTGCGAGCCGTGCGGCTTCTTCTGCGGCCTTTGCCTGCGCCTCTGCTTCGATGCGTGCTGCTTCCTCGGCTGCCTTTGCCTGCGCCTCCGCTTCGATGCGTGCGGCTTCTTCGTCTGCCTTTGCCTGCGCCTCTGCTTCGATGCGTGCTGCTTCTTCTGCTGTCTGTACTTCTTCTATCTCATTCTGTGCAGCTTCACTCGCCTCTGCCTGTAAAGCTGCTGTTTCATCCTGCTGTACTTCTTCCTCTGCAAAGAATTCATCTTCGGATGCTGTTGCTCCTGTCCGTTCAGCGATCACCTGCTCATTGGCTGCAACAGCCTCTTCGTTGGAAATCTCTGTCTCGACCAGATTTTCAGCCGGTACCCATCCTGCAATTTCTCCCGCCTGGATCTGCACCCAGTCGTTGTACTTTGCAAGGATCGCCACATGACCGTCTTCCATGACCTGACCAACCACCGCAGACGCTGTATTTGCTTCTGCATGAATGTCCAGCATGTCTTTCGCATCAATGACACCGATACCACTTGCCATAGCGGTTGTCGTATATGCACCCATCATCATAACAGATGTTAAAATGCCGACTGCACTACGAAACAACTTTCTGCCTTTTCCGTTCATTCTTACCTCCATAAATCTTACTCTGCTTCCCCAGCCATTCTGCCGGTGAAATTCAGGAGCTTTTGTGGGACGCTCCTTGTTACAGAGCTGTTTCAATTGTTACAAACTTATTAACAATTGTTACGCATGATATGATAGCAATATTACAATCAAATGTCAAGTCGTTCGCCCGGAACCACAAATTTCCGTTAGTTCCCCACAAAGGTTTTTCTTCTATTGTGATATTTTTACAACAAACCTCCGAAATCATCGCCTTTTTCTTACTATTTTTCAAAGTTTTCAACAAACTCCGCTTTAACACAGTAAATTCTCTTTTCATAAAAAGGACAGCAATTTCTGCGGCTTTTTCGAATTTTTATAGAAAAAAAGAAGACCTGACGGGATTATTTTTTCCATCAGATCTTCCTCTATACCTGTTTTTAACATTTTTGTAACAAACTATTTTACAGGCTTCTGGACTTCTCCACCGCAGTGATGACCGCATCGGTCACTGCGCCGCGGAAGCCTTTTTCCTCTAAAACGCGTACCGCCTGAATCGTGGAGCCTGCCGGGGAGCAGACCATATCCTTTAACTCTCCCGGATGCTTTCCGGTCTCAAGCATCAGCTTCGCGCTGCCGAGCACAGCCTGTGCAGCGCATTCATATGCCTGGCTGCGCGGCATGCCTTCCGCAACTGCACCGTCCGCCATCGCCTCGATCAGCATAAAAATCCAGGCAGGCGCACAGCCACTAACGCCGGTCAGCACATCCATCAGACGTTCCGGAAGCTCAACCGTCTTGCCGAAACTGTCCAGGACAGCCGCCGTTTTTTCTTTCATCTCAGGAGTTACCCTGCTGCCATAGCAGACTCCGGTACAGCCTTCCCCGACCAGTGCCGGCGTATTGGGCATCGCACGCACAAACGGAAGCGGCGCGCAGAACTGCTCTTCCAGCCACGCAAGGCTTTTGCCTGCCGCAATGCTCAGAATCGTCTTACCGGTCAGGTCAATGTCGCTGATCTGTCCGATCACTTTCTCCAGAAACTGCGGCTTTACGGCAAGAATCAAAAGCTCTGCCTGCCGTGCGGTTTCCAGGTTATCGCCTGTCACCGTGATGCCAAACATTTCATGCACTTTGCTTTCCGTCTCCGCCGTTTTTGCAGAACCGTAAATTTCCTCCGGCACAGCCAGGTGATTTCTCAAAACTCCTCCAATCATCGCCTGCGCCATATTTCCAAGTCCGATAAAACCGATTTTCATCTGTACCTCTCATTTCTGCGCACGCTTTTTGCGCATGTCGAGTTTGTGTCAAGTGCGCGCAGACACAAATCTCGAGCTTGAAAAATGTTATTTTTCAATCGTCGCCCTCTGCCGATGCGCTTCATACATCAGAATCGAAGACGCCACCGCCGCATTTAGCGACTCGACTTTGCCCTCCATCGGAATCCGGATGTAACAGTCCGCAAGCTCTGCAGTCTCTTCCCGCAGGCCGTTGCCCTCGTTACCGATCAGAAATGCCGTCCCCTTTGTGTAATCCTGACAGGCATAGGAATTTTTCCCGCGCAGATGCGCCGCGTATACGCTGACACCCGCCTGCTGTACCTGATGAACCGCCGCCGCAAAATCGTCCGCATAATAAAACGGAACGCGGTAGATGCTGCCCATCGTCGAACGGATAACCTTCGGGTTGTACAAATCGACTGTATCCCTGCTCATGATAATCCCGGAAACGCCTGCGCCCTCGCCGGTTCGCAACATCGTACCGAGGTTGCCGGGGTCCTGTATATTTTCCAGAAGCAGAAACAGCGGTGCTTTGTCCCGCAGCATTTCTTCTATATTATAGTGAAACTGTTTCAGCACGCATAAAACGCCCTGTGGCGTGCAGGTATCCGATATTTTAGAAAAAACGCTGTCGGAAACGACTTCGTATCCAACCTCTTCCAGATGCTCCCGGCAGCTGCACTTTTCCAGAAAGGATTCCGAAACATAGACCTCCTGCAGCTGCTCTCTCGGTGCTTCCAGAAACATCTTCACACCCTCTGCCAGAAAAACGTCCTCCGTTCTGCGCAGCTTCGACTTTTGATTCAATTGTACCAGCCTTTTGATCCGGCTGTTGGATGCTGCAGTAATCATGCAGGTTCCTCCGTTGATCTTTATGAAAACGCACAACGGCCACACACGTTTCGTGTGCAGCCGCCCCTTTGCGTCCTGTATCGTCAGGTGGCCAGCGCTTTGCTGACCTGATAATGATATTCGGGAATTTCTTTCTGCATCGCAAGTGCTTCCTCAATATCATAGTCTACAAATTCGCCGTGTTTGTAAGCCACAACACGGTTCGAGCTGCCTGCGCAGAGGATGTCTGCCGCATAAGCGCCCATGATAGAAGCATAATAACGATCCAGACAGGTCGGGCTGCCGCCTCGCTGCATGTACCCCAGGATGGTTGCTCTGGTTTCCACACCCGTTGCTGCTTCAATTCTCTTCGCCATGGAAGTAGAATGACCGATACCTTCTGCATTGATGATCAGATGGTGGGTTTTGCCCTTTTTCCGGTTGTTGATAATATTGTTAATCAGCTGCTGCTCGTCATAGTCGTACTTTTCAGGAAGAAGGATATCCTCCGCGCCGGTGCCGACGCCGCACCACAGTGCGATATAACCGGCATTTCTGCCCATTACCTCGATAATACTGCAGCGTTCATGAGAAGAAGACGTATCCCTTACCTTATCGATTGCCTGCATCGCGGTATTGACTGCCGTGTCGAAACCGATCGTATATTCGGTACATGCAATATCCAGATCGATCGTGCCCGGCAGACCGATCGTATTGATCCCAAGTCTGGACATCGCCTGCGCACCTCTGTAAGAGCCGTCGCCGCCAATAACAACCAGACCGTCGATGCCGTGTCTGCGGCAGATCTCCGCGCCCTTTTTCTGTCCGGCTTCGGTCTTAAATTCCAGACAACGTGCGGTTCCCAGAATCGTACCGCCCTTCTGGATGGTATCCGAAACGCTGCGGGCATCCATATCTATGATTTCTTCATTTAACAGGCCCTGATAGCCTTTTTTAATGCCTTTTACTTTGACGCCGTTGCAAATCGCTTTCCGAACAACCGCACGGATTGCCGCATTCATACCCGGCGCATCTCCGCCGCTTGTAAGAACTCCAATTGTCTTTATCTTAGCTGCCATTGTTCCTCCTGTCTGCCGCTGCGGGCTGGACTTCAATCTTAAGATTTCAAAATCCGTAAAACCATTTTTTATTTTAATCGAAACGGGCTTTCTTTTCAATGGTTTTGTGAAACTTACATCAGCTTTACGTTTTCTTCTCCAAACAGCTCTTCCAGCTGCTTTAAAAGCGCCTCGTCCCCATGAACGGTCTGATTCGCCCCAAGCTGCTTCATCGCGCGCGGATTTTCCACATAAATCACCACGGTATCCTTGCCGTCGGAAGCTGCGATTGCCGAAAGCAGCTTTTTTTCCTGCTGCTGATAGGCTTCCATCGTCGGAAACTTAATCCAGAGCTTTTTGGGGATTTCGTCAAACGTCTGCACGGATTCACAGATCAGCTTCGCATCTTTGTCCTCCTCTGCGGAAACACGCCCCCGCAGGAGAACCTTTTCATCCTCCATCAGCTTGCTGCCATACTGCTCATAGGTTTTCGGGAAAACGATAACTTCAATCGTTCCAACCAGATCCTCCACCTGTAAAAACGCCATCACCTTATCGTTTTTGGTATATTTGATCTTCTTTTCCTCGATAATTCCGCCGATAACCGCCTTTGCTCCGTCCTGAATATGGACGCTGTTTGTCTCCTCATCCAGCATAAAATCTGCCGTCGTATTAGAAATATTCCTGCGCCAGAGCTGCTCGTATTCCTGCAGCGGATGCCCGCTGACATATACACCGAGCACTTCTTTTTCAAAGGTCAGAAGAATTTCCTTCGAATATTCCCCGACATCCGGGAAGCGGATTTCATAGTTTTTCTTTTCCGACTCGTCCACCAGATCGAATAAGGAAAGCTGTCCCGCCATATTATTTTTCCGATTCTGCTGATTCTGATCCATCAGCTGCACAAATACGCTCATAAACTGCTTGCGTGTTCCCTCAAGGCTGTCGAATGCACCCGCTTTGATAAAGTTTTCCACGTTGCGCTTATTGACTTCCGTATCGGACATTCTGGATAGAAAATCCTGCAGGTTTTTGAACACGCCCCGCTGCTTCCGCTCTGCGATCACCGCGTCCGCAACCGGATGTCCTACACCCTTGATCGCAGTCAGTCCGTACCGGATTGATTTTCCCGATACCGAAAATCCCGGCTCTCCCTCGTTGATATCCGGCGGCAGAATCGCGATTCCCATCTGGCGGCAGACCAGAATGTATTCCGCCACTTTTCCGGGGTTATCGATTACAGAAGTCATTAGGGACGCCATAAATTCCACCGGATAATAATATTTCAGGTAAGCCGTCTGGTAAGCGACAACCGCGTAGCATGCAGCGTGGGACTTGTTGAACGCGTATTTTGCAAAATCCATCATTTCCGCGTAAATTTCCAGACCGACCTTTTCCGGAATGCCCCGGGCCACACAGCCGGGCACGCCCTCTTCGGGATTGCCGTAAACGAAATTCGCCCGTTCTTTTTCCATGACAGACTGCTTTTTCTTGCTCATCGCACGACGAACCAGGTCGCTTCGTCCCATCGTGTAGCCGCCAAGGTCGCGCACAATCTGCATAACCTGCTCCTGATACACGATACAGCCGTAGGTCGGAGACAGGATCGGTTCCAGCTCCGGACAGGAATAGGTGATTTCGTCATGATTGTTTTTTCCTTTAATATATTTTGGAATAAAGTCCATCGGCCCGGGACGGTACAGGGAAATACCCGCGATGATATCCTCCAGGTTCTGGGGCTTTAGCTCCTTCATGAAGCTTTTCATCCCGCCGCTTTCCAGCTGGAACACGCCGTCCGTCCTGCCGGTGCAGAGCGAATCCAGCACTTTTTTATCGTTATAATCCAGATGCTCCATATCGAGCTTCACACCGGTGTCATGCTCAATCATCTTGACCGCGTGGTCGATTACTGTCAGGGTTCGAAGCCCCAGAAAGTCCATTTTTAACAGTCCGAGCTCCTCCAGCGTCGTCATCGTAAACTGCGTTGTGATCGAACCATCCGACCCTCGTGAAAGCGGTACAAAATGATCTGCCGCCTCCGGACAGATCACAACCCCTGCTGCGTGCATCGAGGTGTGGCGCGGCAATCCCTCCAGCCGTTTACTCATATCAATCAACACGTGCACCTGTTCATCGCTCTCGTAGAGCTTACGCAGCTCTGCATTCATTGACAGTGCCTTATCAATCGTCATGTTCAGCTCGTTCGGGATCATTTTTGCAATCGAATCCACAAAGGAATACGGCAGATCCATGACACGCCCGACGTCGCGGATGACACCCTTTGCCGCCAGCGTACCGAATGTGACAATCTGCACAACCTTTTCTTTTCCATATTTGCGTCCGACATAATCGATGACCTCCTGTCTGCGTTCATAACAGAAGTCGATATCGATATCCGGCATGGAAACTCGTTCCGGGTTCAGGAAACGCTCAAACAGCAGGCTATAACGGATCGGATCAATATTCGTGATATGCAGGCAGTAGGAAACGATGCTTCCAGCTGCACTTCCACGTCCAGGTCCTACCGGAATACCGTTTTCTCTGGCATAGTTGATAAAATCCCACACGATCAGGAAATAGTCCACATATCCCATGCGCTTGATAATACCCAGCTCGTATTCCAGACGCTTCTGCAACGTGCCGTCGTCCTCCGGATAGCGCTCTTTCATGCCGTCAGTGCACAGCTTGTTCAGATATCCCCAGGAATCATAGCCCTCCGGCACATCAAAATGCGGCAGCTTCGTCTTACCAAACTCGATTTCCACATGACAGCGGTCTGCAATTCGCTGTGTATTTTCCACTGCCTCCCACGCATAGGGAAACAGTCCCTTCATCTCTTCTTCGCTTTTGACGAAATACTGACCGCCCTCGTAACGCATCCGGTTTTCGTCGGAAAGCTTTTTGCCGGTCTGGATACACAGAAGGATATCGTGGGGCTTTGCGTCCTCCGCATAGGTGTAGTGCACGTCGTTCGTGCATACTAACGGAATGTCCAGTTCTCGCGACATCTGTAAAAGCGCCATGTTTACGGTCTGCTGCTCCGGAATCCCATGATCCTGCAGTTCCAGAAAAAAGTTGCCTTTCCCAAAAATCTGTTCATAATGAAGCGCAGCCTTTTTTCCTTCTTCATACATCCCTCTCGCCAGATTCCTCTGTACCTCTCCGGCAAGACATGCACTGAGGGCAATGATTCCTTCGTGATAGGTCTCCAGAAGCTCATAATCTACTCTTGGCTTATAATAGTAACCTTCCGTAAATGCACGTGACACGATCTTCATCAGATTGGCGTAGCCCGTATTATTCTCGGCAAGAAGTACCAGGTGATAATATCGGTCCTCATCGCGTCCTACGGCCGTTTTATCGAATCTGGATCCCGGTGCCACGTAGACTTCGCATCCCAGCACAGGATTGATTCCTGCCGCCCTTGCCGCCCTGTAGAAGTCAATGACGCCATACATAACACCATGATCTGTGATCGCCGCGGCTGTCATCCCCAGTTCTTTGACTCTGGCAACATATTCTTTAATTTTATTTGAACCGTCCAGAAGGCTGTATTCCGTATGGACGTGCAAATGCACAAAATTCATATTGTGTTCGCTCCTTTTCTCTGTGTT
>OLSP01003408.1_pt1 | contig 11082 bp, 9 predicted proteins | sample 1672941 | NCBI WGS metagenome assembly OLSP01 (sample SAMEA3136739, study PRJEB25190) | human gut metagenome | reverse complement strand
GACAGTCAATAGCCTTCCCCTGCCTCAGAAGCTTCAGATGCTCCACCAGAAGCTCTGTCTCCAGGGAATCCGGATGGTCGTAATTCACAGTCACACGCTGCTCAAAAGGGATTCCATCCTGTCTGCGGTAATAATTGTCGTGATAAAGGACTACTACGTCATCTCCAAAACGCTTTTTAATTCTGTTTGTAAAAGTAGATTTACCGGAGCCGGAGCCGCCGGCAATTCCTATAATAAGACTTTCCATATTCTTCTCCTACCTGTCAAGATCAAATTCTTCCGGCATAAATCTCGGACAAATGTTCTCTGAGGTACAAATTACAGTTGAGGAAAGACGGGTACCAATGGCACATGCCTCTCTCATTGTTTTTCCATAGGTAAGGCCTACGCACACACCTGCAAAAAAGGCATCTCCCGCGCCTGTGGTGTCAACCACATCTACCTTCATAGCTGGATAAACGCCCCAGTTTCCTTCCTGATCTGCATAAGCTGCACCATCACTTCCCATGGTAACCACCATCTTTGGAATATGGGCGGACTGGATCCTTTTTGCCAGACACCGGGCCATTTCTTCAGGCTTCAGGTCACCGTAATCCTCAGAAAACAGGATGCCCGCTTCCTGCTGGTTGCATACAAAACAGGCTGTCCGCCTTAAGAAGTCACGTCTTTCGATTGCAATGGTCATATTCGATACAAGAGCGTATACTTTTTTGCCGTATTTCTCTGCATAGTGAAAGGTCTTCTTCACAATTTCCTTGTCAATATCGATCTCGATCACAACGCTGTCCGCATCCTGGAAAATTTCATCTCCGTGTTCATCCAGGATCTGCTCTATCGGACGATGGTCCGGACGTTTGGAAATAGATGCCACCACATCTCCGTCCTGGTCAAAGACAGCCAGCCAGGTTCCCATGCCGTTTTTTACCTTACGCATATATCTGGTATCTACTTTATGACGCTCCAGTTTGCGGATCACATCATCCCCCATAGCGTCGTCATCTACCAGACTGACAAAGGTTGGTTTCAACTCTATATTGGCAATATCTTCCACTACATTTCTTCCTACACCGCCATGGATCTGCTGGATCACACCGGCATTTCTTCCTCCAGGAATAAATGGTGCTGTGGAATAACCTTTCACATCGATAAAAACATCACCGATTACAACAATTCCCATATTATAACTTTTCTCCTTTGTTACGTTATATCTTTTGGTTTGCGCTGCCTCTTATGAAACCCGCACTTCCTTGCGGCTACATACCGGCTATGATTTCCGTCACCAGCTTTTTAAAAGATTTCGCCACTCTGTCTGCAGTCTCCTGAACCTCCTTGTGGTTCAGCTCCTGCTTCGAAATGCCAGCTGCCATGTTGGTGATACAGGAAATTCCACACACTTCAATTCCCATATGACGAGCTGCCATTGCTTCACATGCAGTGCTCATTCCAACTGCGTCACCGCCCCATATAGCTGCCATTCTCACTTCAGCCGGAGTTTCATAGGCAGGGCCTGTAAACTGCACGTATACGCCCTCCTGGAGACCTATACCACATTTTTCCGCACTGGCGCGGATCACCTCTCTCAGACGTCTGCTGTATACCTCACTCATATCCGGAAATCTGCATCCCAGCTCCTCAATGTTCGGTCCGATCAGCGGACTTGGAATTCCTGTGGTAATGTGATCGGTGATCATCATAAAATCGCCTGGTTTAAAATTCGGGTTCACTCCACCGGCTGCATTTGTAAGAAACAGCTTCTTCGCCCCCATCATGCCTATCAATCTTGTGGGAAGAACTACATCCGTCATTGGATAGCCTTCATAGTAATGCACTCTTCCCTGCATGATCACAACCGGCACATTTTTCACATACCCAAATACAAATCTGCCTTTGTGACCTGCAACTGTGGAGGTTGGAAAGCCCTCAATCTCTGTATAGTCAATGGTGGTTTCGATCTGGATCTCATCTGCATAATCTCCAAGGCCGGATCCCAGGATCAGCGCCACTTCCGGTTTAAAATCTGTCCTTTTTCTGACACTTGCAAGGCAAGTCTCTAATTTCTGATATAAATCGCTCATGTACACCTTCTCCTTTATCTACAGCTATCCGGCTTATTGCCAGGACAGCTTATAACATTATTGTGTTTCGTTTATACGTTGCCGATTTTCTCATCCACAGTCCGCTTCAGCCTTTCGTACTGCTTCCTGTCGATACAGATCTGATTTCCTTTTTTCACGATCAGCTGTTCTGCTTGAAACTTCTTGATGGCGCGGCTGATGCTTTTCAGGCAAAGGCCTGTCTCATCTGCCAGATTCTGCCGGCTTTCGCCGATGCATAAAATGTCATTTTTGTTATATTTTTCGAACCATTCCGAGAAGAGTACAGCTAATCTGTCAGCCCCTTCCAAAAACAGGTACAGACGGTTCCGCCGCTCTTCCTCCAACAGGGAAGCACAGGTAAGCTTTGCCTCCATGCGAAAAGCTTCCGTATCTGAATAAATCCATTTCTCATACTGCGCTCTTGGAAGCTTGGTAACAATACACTCTGTCTCTGTCTGCAGGGTGGTCTGGTAGGTATCCTGTCCCAGGATCACCTCCATACCACCAAGCGCAATGAGATTCATAGGCTTCATAAAATCATAGGCAATGCCGGAAATCCGGTAATCAGTGGCTTTTACCCTTCCTCTGGCAACAAAGAAAATCGTATCTGCCGGTTCATTTTCCCTGATAAAAGTAGTTCCGGCTTCCATTATCTCACTCTGAAACAGGTCCATAAGCCATAATGGCGCAGTACGGAAATACGCCTCAAATTGTTTCTGTTTCTCACGTTCCAGTTCACGAAGGAATGGAAGTACATCGTGTAAATAAGTGTGTTTCATATGATTTCCTCATCTTCTGCCATGTGCTGCAAATCATTTGTTTCTATCCGGGTTCTGCCGCAAAAGCAGACAATCCACCGGATGAACAACCGCTATCCAACAGCTACTTTTCTATTTTAGCATAATTTCTCAAGAATGGAATGTCCGATAGTTCCTTCCGGCATTTTCACGTCAAAATTATCTGCTACTGATGCGCCAATAACGGAAAAAGTATCCTCGTTTTCAAGGGGGCCACCCTCTTTCATAGTCTTGGAATAAGCCAGGAAGGGAACATACTCTCTGGTATGGTCAGTGCCGCTATAGGTGGGATCATTCCCGTGGTCCGCGGTAAGAATAAGAAGGTCATCCTCCCGAAGCTCTTCCAAAAGAATGCCCAGATTCCTGTCAAACTTCTCGATTTCCTTGCCGTAGCCTTCCACGTTTCGTCTGTGTCCCCACAGGGCATCGAAATCAACCAGATTCACAAAGCAAAGTCCCCTGAAATCCTCTTTGCAGATCTGGATGGTCTGCTCCATGCCGTGTACGGAGCTGTCAGAATGATAGGTCTTTGTGATTCCTTCGCCGCAGAAAATATCGTTGATCTTCCCTACACCGATCACATCCAGCCCATTATCCTTTAACGCATTTAATGCAGTCAGACCTGTTGGCTTCAAAGCATAGTCATGCCGATTACTTGTTCGCCTGAACTCACCTTTCTTTTTGCCAACGTATGGTCTGGCGATGACACGGCCTACACGCCATTCATCCTTCAGTGTAATTTCTCTTGCAATCTCGCAGCAGCGGTACAAATTCTGAAGATCAAAGGTTTCCTCATTTCCGCAGATCTGAAGAACAGAGTCGGCTGAAGTATACACGATCATGGCACCTGTATTGATTTCTTCTTCCCCAAGCTCTTCAATGATCTCCGTTCCGCTGGCGCTCTTGTTTCCAATCACGCGCTTGCTGCAGCGCTTCTCCAGTTCCGCGATCAGCTCCGGCGGAAAGCCAGTGTCTGTGAAAGTCTTAAACGGCTTCTCTGTCTTAATTCCCATCATTTCCCAATGGCCGGTCATGGTATCCTTACCATTGCTTGCTTCGCTTACGCGCATGTAACGGCCAATCGGCTTCTCCACACCTTGCATATTTCCTGCCGGATGAAGATTTAACATTCCAAGCTTCTTAAGATTTGGTATTTCCAGGGAGCCCATTTTATCCAGAATATGTCCGAATGTATCCACTCCCACATCCCCGAATTTCTCTGAATCCGGCATGGCACCGATTCCCAGAGAATCCAGAACGATCACGAAAATCCTTTCATATTTTTTCAAAATAAAATCCCTCGTTTCCAATATTTTATCCTTTTATTCCCAGTTCAGAATACAATCTTGCTTTCACCTCATCAGTGGCAAATGCCGTATCCACTGCATTCTTCATCATCAGCCGTATCTCTTCCTCCTGAATGCCATACGTGTTCTGGATGAACTGAAGCTCTTTGGTAAGGCTTGTGTTGCTCACTGTACGGTTGTCCGTGTTTATGGAAACCTTCAATCCTGTGTTCAGAAATTCCCGGATGGGATATTCTGACGGACTGTTTACCGCTTTTGTCTGAAGATTGCTGATAGGACACATTTCAATTCCAATGCCTCTGTCAGCCAGCTCTTTTTGAATATTATAATGGCCTCGCATGGCGATTCCATGTCCGATCCTGCCGGCTCCCGCTTTTACAGCATCCACAATGTTCTGTACGCTTCCACACTCTCCTGCATGAAGGGTAAAGGGCATCTCCAGCTTACGGGTGTTCTGAAAAAGCTCCATAAACTGTGCCATGGGATATGCTGCTTCCGCACCTGCCAGATCCGCTGCACACACACCATAGCCCAGATATTCACGGGCTGTTTTTATCATCCGGCTGTTGTCCTCCTGGCTGTGATGACGCATGGCACAGGTAATCACACCAAACTCCGTTCCAAAATCTGCTCTGCCCCGCTCAAGGCCTTTTAATACTGCCTCGATCACAGCACGGCAGTTCATTCCGGAGGTCTCTGAAAGAAGAGGTGCAAAACGGATTTCTGCGTAGCGTACATTTTCCTGGCTCATGGTGCGAAGTACATCGTAGCCAGCTGCCTCAAGCCCCTTTTCATCCATAATGCACTGACCCGGAAGCGAAAATTTCTCCAGGTATTCTGCAAGGCTTGTGCAGTCATCAGACACGCTAAGCTCTTCCGGCTGTACCCTTCTTCCCAGCTGACTCTCCATGAACTCCCGGCTTAAAGATCCGTCCAGATGACAGTGGAGTTCTGCCTTTGGTAGTGCTTTTAATTGTTCGATTGTCATATTTTTTCTCCTGCAATTCTTTATGCCGCTTTATAACTGCCGGATTCAATGCCAGATCACTCTGTTTTCGGCATTTTCCGGCATACTTCATAATAATCTTCTTTGGTCAGCATCTTTCACGCCAGATTAGATGGTCCGAATCCTAACGGCAGGAGCTCCTTTAGTGTATACACAGCATAATGCTCTTTATCCACCGCCAGAATGACCTGGAAGGTTTCCGGGTTGCAAAACTCCATCATGACCTGTCGACACACGCCGCAGGGAGCTGTATATTCTGTGAGCACGCCAGCCCTACCGCCAACGACACAGATTGCCTGAAATTCTTTCACCCCTTCGCTTACTGCCTTAAAAAAGGCGGTACGCTCCGCACAGTTTGTGGCTGTGTACCCGGCATTTTCAATGTTGCAGCCTGTGTAAACCTGCCCGTTTCTTGCAAGGAGGGCTGCGCCTACTTTAAAATTGGAATATGGTGTATAGGAATATTTCAGCTGGTGGATTGCTGTATCAATCAGATGGTTAATCGTCTCTTTTTCCATTTTCACACCTCTCTTATCATTCACATTTTCTGATTGTCATTGATAACATAATGCTCTTCTCGATGAACGTCGTTATAATCTGATCAATTCCGGAGACAGCATCTGTTCGCCCTTACAATCAATGACCAGATCAATATCCTGTGGCTTTCTCGTTCTTTACAATTTTTATAATCCGGCTGGTTCCCAGTCGGTCTGCACCAAGTGCAAGGAACTTCTCTGCATCCTCCAGGGAAGAAATTCCGCCTGCTGCTTTCATTTTTACATTTGGTCCGATATGTCTGGAGAAAAGCTCAATGTCTGCAAAGGTTGCACCTGCGCCACCAAAGCCGGTAGAGGTCTTAATATAATCTGCGCCTGCTTCTGTTACAATCTGGCACATTTTAATTTTTTCCTCATCTGTGAGGAAGCAGGTTTCAATGATAACCTTCAGGATCTTGTCACCGCATGCAGCTTTTAAGGTGCGGATCTCGTTCTCAATCAGGTCATATTTCTGATCTTTCAGCCAGCCGATATTGATTACCATATCGATTTCGGAAGCACCATTTGCAAGAGCATCTTTTGTTTCGAATTCCTTGGCTGCTGTTGTCATGTAGCCATTTGGGAAACCGATAACCGTGCACACTGCCATTTTTCCATTCATGTATTCTGCTGCCTGTTTTACATAGCTTGGCGGAATGCATACGGATGCAGTTCCGTATTCCATCGCATCGTCACAAATCTGTTTGATTTCTTCCCAGGTAGATGGCTGGAGAAGAAGGGTATGATCCACATGTTTTAAAATCTCTTTTACGTCCATTTATTTTCCTCATTTCTGTTATCACTTTATATTGCCCGAAATTACTGTATCGCAATTTACTGGCAGGATTCATATCTGTTCTTTATTTGATTGTCTAGTACATCGAATATTAAGTAACTGCAATATGTGCGTCACAATTTGTGGGAGATTTCGCCCGGATGAGAGCGCCGTAGTGGGCTACGGCAACCGAATTCAGGCAAAATATACCGCAAAGTGGGGCGTGCAGATTGCGATGTCATGGGCTTAATTCGACGAATCTTCCCTGATCAGCTTTCTCACAGCCTCAACAGCCACCTGGATTGCCATATCTGTATCATGCACAACCGGATTATCCAGTCCCAGCTTCTCTCTTTCCTGATTTGCAAGCACAAGGAAACAGGAGCCAGCTCTGGCACGAAGCTTGCCAGCTGCGATAAAAAGCGCTGCAGATTCCATTTCGGAAGCAAGACAGCCCATTTTCTTCCAGGCCTCCCATTTGTTGAGCAGCTCATAACCAACTGGCATTGCTTCAGGCTCATGCTGTCCGTAAAAAGCGTCTTTGCACTGGACAACACCTGTATGACAGGAAAGTCCTTTTTCTTTCGCAGCTGCCACAAGGGCGTTTGTCACGTCCAGATTAGCTACTGCCGGATACTCTATGGGGGCATATTCCCGGCTGGTTCCCTCCATACGGATGGCACCTGTGGCAATTACGATATCTCCGCTTTTTACCTCAGGCTGCATACCGCCGCAGGTTCCAATGCGGACAAAAGTATCTGCGCCGCACCGGGAAAGCTCTTCCATGGCAATGGAGGCAGACGGTCCGCCGATTCCGGTGGATGTCACGCTGACTTTCACGCCGTCCAGGGTTCCTGTATATGTGATATATTCTCTGTTGTCTGCAATGAGAACCGGGTTGTCAAAATACTGGGCAATTTTCACACACCTTTTCGGGTCTCCCGGCATGATTACGTAGCGGCCAACTTCCCCCTTTGCAACCTGGATATGATACTGCCTGCTGGCATCTTCAGAATAGTTTTTCATAGTGTCACCTCTGTCCTTTATCGTACGGAATGCCTTCCGCCTTCGGTGCCCTGGAGTTCTTGGATACAAACACCAGAACGATCAGGGAAATAATATATGGGAACATGTTGTATAATGTGCTGGGAAGCTTCAAGGCTACCAGCGCATCAAATCCTGTGTATACGTTTGACAGCGCACGGAAAAGGCCGAACAGAAGAGCTGCCAGTCCGATGTTTACCGGCTTCCACTGTCCGAAGATCATAACAGCAAGGGCAAGGAAACCAAAGCCGGCAACTCCGTTCTCAAATTTCCACTCACTTACACCGGCAGTAATATAAACCAGTCCCCCAAGACCGCCAAGTGCACCGGAGATCAAAACGCCAGCGTAACGCATTTTAAAAACATTGATACCTACTGAATCGGCTGCCTGTGGATGCTCACCACATGCCATCAGACGAAGTCCGAATCTGGTCTTATAAAGTACCACATAAGAAGCAATGAGGATCAGCAGTGCAAAAAGCATGAACCAGCTGAATTCAAATTTTCCAATTCTTATCAGAAACGCTTTCTTAGCCACCTTGTAGGCAACTGTGGAAGAAACGTTGTCTGGGTTTTCTGCCATGTTGATGGCTCTTACGATAACAACGGCTGCAGCCGGTCCAAGAAGATTCAGGGCCGTACCAACCAGTGTCTGGTCTGCATTGAAATGAATGGCAGCCACACCAAGGAGCAGGGAAAATATCATTCCCACAAGCACACTGGCCAGAACCACCAGAAGGATCACAACTGGTGCCGGAGCGGAATCCGGAAGATATTTCATCATCAGGGCACCGCCAAGTGCACCCATAACCATAATTCCCTCAAGACCAATGTTGATGACACCGCTGTGCTCGGAAAAACAGCCGCCAAGTGCTACGAGAATCAATACAGAAGCAAATATTAATGTATACTGAATCAATAATAACATTATTTTTCTCCTCCTTTTGCAGCTTTTTTCTCATCTCTCTTATCGAGATAACGGTTTAACCAGAGTTTGAAGAAGAATACAAATCCACACAGATAAATGATAAACGCGGAGATCAGATCAGAGATCTGTGCACAATACATGGTCTTATCCACATAACTTCCACCACTTGTAATGTGCTGGATAAAATAAGAGGAAAAAATTGCTCCGATGGGATGAAGGCCGCCAAGGAAGGCTGCTGCGATTCCATTAAAGCCCATGCCCGGAACGGTTGTCTGCTGAACCATCCAGGTCTCAATTCCGCTGAGATAGAAAACAGCTGCACCAAGTCCTGCAAGGCCGCCGGCAATCATCATGGTTACAATGGTATTTCTCTTTTCTTTCATGCCGCAGTATTTTGCAGCATTTTTGTTCATACCTGTTGCGCGAAGTTCAAAACCGAATTTTGTTTTTTCCAGAAGTACCCACACTACGATTGCCATTACCACAGAAATAATAAGACCGATGGATACGAATTTGTTTCCGGAAAAGATCTCGTCCAGTCCACAGTTGGGAAGAAGAGCACTCTTATTGCCGCTGGAAAGATCTACAGTGTATGGAGTAGACTCGGATTTCACCTGGGTAAGAAGCATATTCACCACATACAGGGAAATCCAGTTCAGCATGATACAGGAAATAACCTCGTTTACATTGAAGTAAGCCTTCAGTGCACCGGAGATGCCGCCTACCAGGGCTGCGATCACGATTGCTGCGATCATGCATACATACCAGGGCATACCAAGCTTTAACGCAAAATACAGGGAAGCTCCGGCTCCAACTACATACTGTCCTGCTGCTCCAATGTTAAAAAGTCCAACCTTGTAAGCAAACAGAACGGACAGGGAACACATCAGAAGTGCGGAAGCCTTTACCAGTGTGGTTCCCATATATTTCATCATAGCCTTCTGGCTTGGATAGTAAAAATAATTCTTGATAATAGCGGTAATCGCACCTGATGCTCCTGCAGGATTGATAATAAGAAGTACCAGATAACCGATGAGAAGACCGATCACAATGCATAAAAGAGAGGCAATGATGGTCTGAACCGCATTGTTTCTCAGAATGCTTTCTTTCTTTTTGGATTCATTATTCATTGCTCTTCGTCTCCTTTCTCTTTGATCCTGCCATGTAAAGGCCAAGTTCCTCTACGGTTACTTTTTTCGGATCAAATTCTCCTACGATTTCACCTTCGTACATTACCAGAATTCTGTCTGATACATTCATAACCTCATCCAGCTCCAGGCTGATCAGAAGAACTCCTTTCCCTGCATCCCTTGCCTGTACCAGCTGTTTGTGAACATGCTCGATTGCTCCAACATCCAGTCCTCGGGTAGGCTGAACTGCGATCAAAAGCTCCGGATTCTTATCAATCTCACGGGCAATGATTGCTTTCTGCTGGTTTCCACCAGACATGGATCTCGCCTTGGTGATAGCGCCCTGACCGGAACGGATATCGTACTGCTCGATCAGACGGTTGGCATATTTGCGGATCTCTTTGCGTTTCAAAAAGCCCAGTTTATTGGTAAACTGTGGTTCGAAATATCTCTGAAGGACGATGTTGTCTTCCAGGGAATAATCAAGTACCAGGCCGTGTTTGTGACGGTCTTCCGGGATATGGCTCATACCGGAGGTAAGACGCTCACGGATTGGCATATGGGTAATGTCTTTTCCATTCATAGTGATAGTGCCGCTCTTCAGTGGCTCCAGACCGGAAAGTCCGTAAACAAATTCGGTCTGGCCATTTCCGTCGATTCCGGCGATACATACGATCTCACCTCTGTGGACCTGAAGAGAAACGCCGTTGACTGCGTTATTCTTATGATGCTTGGAAGCAACCACCATATCCTTGATATCCAGAACAACTTCACCGGGCTTTGCTTCTTCTTTCTCTACAACGAAGTTTACGTCTCGTCCAACCATCATGGCGGAAAGCTTCTCCGGGTTGGTATCCCTGATGTCTACAGTTCCGATGCATTTTCCCTTACGAAGAACGGTACAGCGGTCTGCAACCTGCATGATCTCACCAAGCTTGTGGGTAATGAACAGAATGCTTTTGCCCTCTGCTGCCAGGTTCTTCATGATCTGCATCAATTCCTGAATCTCCTGCGGGGTAAGTACTGCAGTAGGCTCATCAAAGATCAGGATCTCGTTGTCACGGTAAAGCATTTTCAGGATCTCGGTTCTCTGCTGCATACCTACTGTGGTATCCTCGATAATGGCATCCGGATCTACAGAAAGACCATATTTTTCAGAAAGGGCCATAACCTTTTTACGCGCGCCCTCTTTCTGAAGGAAACCGTTTTTTGTGGTCTCAACGCCAAGGATAATATTATCCAGAACACTGAAGCATTCTATCAATTTGAAATGCTGATGTACCATTCCAATGCCCAGGTCATTTGCATCGTTTGGATCTTTGATTTCAACTTTCTTTCCATCTTTGTGGATCTCGCCCTCTTCCGGCTGATACAGACCAAACAGAACGCTCATCAAAGTGGATTTACCTGCTCCATTTTCGCCAAGCAGAGCGTGGATCTCACCTTTTTTTAACTGAAGCGTG
>OLSP01003406.1_pt1 | contig 11084 bp, 9 predicted proteins | sample 1672941 | NCBI WGS metagenome assembly OLSP01 (sample SAMEA3136739, study PRJEB25190) | human gut metagenome | reverse complement strand
GGGGTATGATATGGCCCCCTGGTTCTGCGGACAAGGTAGGGTGCAGGGCTTTATGGTTTTTGTTGCAGGGAATAATAACCTGCCCCTTTGCAACCAGACTGCGGATTTCCTCCGCGTCCATGCGTTCCTTTTCCGCCACAATTTTCATCTGCGGTGTGATGATACCCTGTCTTGCCGCGTCCATCTGTGTTGTGTACATATTCGGTTCCTCCTTGTCCATGTCGCACCAAATTTTGCTGTGCTGCTGTTTTTCTGTGTCGGGCTGTGGTGCATGCAGCCTGCCACAGAGGGAAGCAATCCTCACCCATGGACAATAAAAAAGCTGCACTATGCCAAAAACATAGCGCAGCTTCCTCGCGTCAACAGTATGTCCCTACGTTGGCATTATCCAAATCAGGTTATGGGTCAAAGCATGATAGCTTACTCTCAGCCTACTTACGCAAGCTCCCCTTTTTTGAAGTTTTTTTAATCATAACATCCTTGCTACTGTCCGTCAAGGGCGGAGGATGTTCTTTTTTTCAAGCTTTTTTATCAGCTTGCGCTTTTATCAATCTACTTTTGCGGCAGGGCGAGGACGGTTTGTTAAAAGCACCCGCTCTACGCTCCAGTAGAAGTTTTCATCCCCGATGATTTTATGTAAATCGGAACGATCCATCATTTTCATTGCGTGGGTGGTCATACCGCAGATGGCAACGTCCACACCTTTTTTACGCAGACCCTCCACCAGCTCACGCAGGGTCTGTGCGCAGGAAATATCAATATTGGATACGCCTCTCATGGAGAACAGCACCGTATCGGAGCCCTCTACCTTTCCTGCGATATCCGCAACTGCCTGTGTGTTGGCGAAAATCATAGGGCCTGTGATATAAACAACCTTTGCATTGCTGTAGCGTTCGCAAAGCACGGGATCGGTTACATGCATACGGTTCATGTCCACGTTTTCATAGTTGATTTCAATGAAGGACAGACGGGATACCAGAAATACCAGACCAATCAGCACACCAATCAGAATTGCAACGGTCAGATCGAAGATGATGGTTGCAAACATGGTTGCCGTAAATTCGAGCATTGCGCCCTTGAATTTATGGGAGAAGATATAGCGGATGGATTCCCATTCGTTCATTCTCCATGCTGTTACCATCAGCACCCCTGCCAGAGCCGCCAGAGGAATCTTGGACATGACGGGAGCCAGCAGGAACATGGAAATCAGAAGCCCAACGGCATGGAATACGCCGGTCAGTCTTGTTTTTGCACCGGATTTGATGGCAACACTGGTACGCGCGATTGCCGCGGTTGCGGGGATGCCGCCGAAGAAGGGCAGCAGGATATTCCCGACCCCCTGTGCAATCAGCTCTTGATTGGCATCCAGACGCACGCCTGTCATGCGCCCTGCGGATGCGCCGCAAAGCAGGCTTTCAATCATGCCCAGAATGGCAATGGAAAACGCAGGTGTGACCAGTGCGCCGATGGTTTTCAGATTCAGCGCGCCAAACAGCAGGCGGTTTTCGGGAATCAGTGTTTTGGGGATTTCCCCAACCACAGCAACATCCAGCTGCATGAAAATGGAAAACGCAGTGGTGAGGATGATGCTGACAAGAGAGGCAGGGACAACGGCGTTCCATTTTTTCGGAAAGAATACCATAAACAGAACCACGAACAGCCCCAGACCGACAGCGGTCAGATTCGGGGAGAAGCCAAGGCGCGCATAGCTGAACAGCTTGCCGATGGCAGAGGTTCCCTCGGAATGTGTTCCGAAGAAATTGTCAACCTGTCCCAAGGCGATGATAACGGCGATACCGGAGGTAAAGCCTGTGATAACGGGGGCGGGGATGAAGGAGGTCAGCTTGCCCAGATGCAGAATCCCTGCCAGAAGCAGGATGATGCCTGCAATCAGTGTTGCGATAAATACGCCGTCCATCCCGTAGGCTGCAACCAGAGACATCAGAATTGCCGCCATGGCACCCGTAGGCCCGGAAATCTGATAATAGCCGCCGGAAAGCAGGCTCATAATCAGCCCGGCAATGATGGCAGTGATTAACCCCGATGCGGCATCCGCACCACTGCTGACACCGAAGGCAAGCGCCAGAGGCAGCGCAACGGCGGCAACCGTCAGACCTGCCATTAAGTCCTTTGTCAATGCGGCAGCATTATAGCCGCCAAATTCCTGTTTTAAACTGCTGATAAATTTACTCAGCATCACGAATTCCCCTTTCATACGATAACCCTTGAATTTTTGTGGAAAAGTTGCTTTTTCGGAAGAAAGCATGCCTGAATATCATAACAAAGCCGCAGAGACTTCTCAACCGTGAAAAGTGTAGATTTTTCCAACCCTTTTTTGTGCAAATTTTGTGTTAAGATTTTACAGCTTGGCAAAGCATGAAAAAGCCCGTCCTACCAATAGAACGGGAATCCTGCTTTTCTGTTATTTTCCTTTTTCTGTTATTTTTCTTCGGTACTCAATCCTTGAAGGTAATCTGACCATCCTTGATGGCGGTAATGACAGCCAAAGAGTCTACATAATAGCCTGCATCCCGCAGCTTTTTGCTGCCGCCCTGAAATTCCTTTTCAATGACAGCCGCAATGCCGCAGACGGTGCCGCCTGCCTGCTCTACAAGGGAGCAAAGCCCCATAGCTGCCTCGCCGTGCGCAAGGAAGTCATCAATGATGAGCACTCTGTCCTCGGGATTGAGGTACTGCTTGGATACGCGTGCAACAGAAACCGTACCCTTTGTGAAGGATTTTACCTCTGCGCCGTAAAAATCCTCTGTCATGGTGTTGGGCTGTGTTTTCTTTGCGAAAACCACAGGCACCAGATCAAAATATAATGCAGTGATGGCAGCAATGCCGATGCCGGAGGATTCGATAGTCAGAATCTTATTGATTCCCAGATCACCGAAACGGCGGCTGATTTCTTTCCCAATCGCCATAAAAAGACCAATATCCAACTGGTGATTCAAAAAAGAATCCACTTTTACAACTTCTGTACCTAATTCTGTACCGTCTTCGATAATTCTTCTCTTTAACAAATCCATGTTGCCGGCTCCTTCTCTAAAATTCTCGCTGCTCTCTCTCATTTTTGCAATGCTTTTGCTTTTTCTCAAGTATTCACTATTATACGGCGCGCATCCGGGGATGTAAACCGCTCTTTGCCGAAAACAGCCGGATTTTAGAGAGAATCGGGAATTTGAATAGAAAGTTTCCTTTTTTTCAAAAAGTTTTGGCGGATTTTCTGAGGAAAATACGGCTATTTTCGCTTTGCCGTTGCATCCAGCTCATCGGGCGTGTTTGCCATGCGGATGCGGTTGAGCACCTCCTGCCGCTCCTCAGTGGAGAGGGTGTAAAAGCGTTCCATGTCCGCGCCGTTATGCAGAATCAGTTGGCGCACCTCCTGCGGCAAGGTGTCCCATTTACGAAGCCAATCCATGTGTCATTCCTCCTTTGTGGTTCTGTTTTCTATTTAATATGAAAGAATTTTGGCTTTTCATGCGGAAAAAACGTGGACAGAAAAAGGAATTTCAGGAAAAAAAGCGAAATTAAATTAAAGAAGCAGATATCTAAGGAGGAATGTGACATGGCTTTTTTTGATAGATTGAATGAAATGGCAAAAACGGTATCCGAAAAGACAAACGACAGCTTGGAAATCAATAAGCTGATTGGGGAGATCAACCTGACAAAGGGCAATATTCAGTCCTTCCAGAGAGAGCTGGGCGAGCATTTTTGGGCGAAATTTGTCACAGGGGAGCAGTTTGATGATGAGGCAATGATGATTTGCGACAAAATCGTAGCCGCGCAGGATAAAATTCACGGCATGGAAGCGCAGATTGCGCAAATCAAAGCCGAAGGGGAGGCAAGAAAGGCAGAGCGTGAAGCGGAACGCGCAGAACGCAAGGCGGCAGAAAAGGCGGCGGAGGCAGAGCAGGCGGCAGAAAGGGCGGGCATTGAAAAGGAGCCTGTGCCTGTCTGCACGGAATGCGGCGCGGTGCTTGCCGAGGGACAGAAATTCTGCGGTGAATGTGGCAAGCCGGTAGAAAAATAAAATAAAAGCAACAAGGCTTTTTTGAAGCAGGGGCTTTTCGCATCGAGAGGGGAAGGCAGGTGAAGGCACATGACGGAAACAAAACAGAATAGCTTAGGCACAGAGCCAATCGGGCGGCTGCTGCTGAAATTCTCCGTTCCGACGGCGCTGACGCTGATGGTGAACTGCCTGTATAACATCGTAGACCAGATTTTCATCGGGCATGCGGTGGGCATCAAGGGCGTTGCCGCCACAAATGTGACCTTTCCCATCGGTATCATTGCGGCGGCGCTGGCGCTTCTGATTGGGGACGGCTGTGCCGCAAACGTCAGCCTGCACCTTGGCAGAGGGGAGCAGGAGGAGGCAGACCGTACCTTTGCGAACGCGGTTATGCTTCTGTTTGGCGTAGGGATATTGCTTTCGGTGTTCGGGTGCATTTTCGCAAGGCAGCTTGTAGTATTTTTCGGGGCATCGCCCTCTGTTGTGGCGGAGGCAGTTCTGTATATGAGCATCATTCTTCTGGGGCAGCCCTTCGGCATGTGCAATATGGCATTTACGGCAATTATCCGCGCGGACGGCAATCCGCAGTATATGATGCGCAGTATGATGATAGGTGCGGCATTAAATGTTGTGCTTGACCCCATTTTTATTTTTGTGTTCCGATGGGGGATTCAAGGCGCAGCATTGGCAACGATTATCGGGCAGATTGTTTCGGGCGTGATTGCACTGGCGTATCTTCCCCGTTTTTCGCATTTTGCCATTCGGAAAAAATATCTTCGCCTGAAATGGAGATTTATCGGGGATATTGTACGGCTTGGCTTTCCCAGCCTTTGCACACAGACCGCAACGGCGGCAACCCAGATTGTGATGAATAACCTCATGCGCAAATATGGTGCGGCAACGATTTACGGCAGCGAAATTGCGCTTTCCTGCTATGGCTTAATGATGAAAATTTATCAGATTGCACATGCAATGTTCGTTGGGCTTGCTTCGGGGACACAGCCGATTAACGGCTTTAATTTTGGCGCAAGGCAATATGAGAGGGGCAAGCAGACCATTCAGACTGCCGCAAAAATTTCCATCGGGATTTCTGTGCTGTGGTTTCTGGTGTTCCGCTATGGCGGCGGCTTTCTGGCGGCGCTTTTTGTGGAGGAGGAACCGCTCTATCAGGAATTTGCGGTGCATTGCTTCCGCTTGTATATGCTGGGCTTCTTTGTCTATGGACTGCCAAATGTGACGGCATCCTTCTTTCAGGCAATCGGCAGCCCTGTGAAATCTCTGATGGTTTCGCTTTCCAGACAGGTGATTTTCCTGATTCCGTTTGCACTCCTTTTTTCGGCGCATTTTGGGATGGATGGTGCGTTGGGCGCGGCTCCTGTCGCGGATGTGTTGGCGTTTTTGCTTGCGGCTTTGCTCTTGAAAAGGGAGCTGCGCGGCTGGAAAAAGAAAAATATGATTGCATAGTCGAAATCCTGCTTCGACTCTAGGGCATCGGAGGTTTCCGATGTCTTTTTTTCTGCGTAGGTTCATATTTATAAAGCACACCAAAAAACAGGGCGGTTATATCATGAGAGAAAACATAAAAACGGGGATAAAATATCTGGCTTTGTTCGGGATGTGCTTTCTGGGCGGCAGGAGCTTGGCGGCAGGACAGGTGGTGCGTGTTGACGGAGAAAAACCTTGCAGACTGGCAATTCTGATTGATGATTTCGGCTATTGCGGCGCAGGGACAGAGGAAATGCTTGCGCTTTCCATCCCCTTTACGGCGGCGGTTATGCCTTTTTCCTCCTGCACGGCGGAGGATGCGGAGCGAGTGCGGCAGGCAGGCAAGGAAATTTTTATCCACATGCCGATGGAATCCCTCACGGGCAAGCGGGAATGGGTTGGTGAGAAGGGGGTTTTTCGGGATATGGACGATGCCGCCATTCGGGAGCGCATGGAGGAAGCATTTTCGGCTCTTCCGGATGCGGCAGGCATGAATAACCACATGGGCTCTGCTATTATGGAGGATGCACGCAGCCTTTCGGCGGTGATGGAGGTGCTAAAGGAAAAGGGCGTTCCCTTTGTAGACAGCATGACAACGGCGAAAAGCCTTGGAAAAGCCGTTGCCGCGGAAAAGGACGTAGCCCTTCTGGAACGGGATGTGTTTCTGGACAGCACGGATTCTGTTGCGGTCGTCAAGGACAATCTGCGCAAGGCGGGAGAGGTCGCACTGGAAAAAGGGTCTGCGATTGCCATTGGGCATGTCGGCCCCGAAGGCGGAAAAATTACGGCGCAGGCAATCAAAGAGGTTGCGCCGGAGCTGGAGCGGGCAGGCATTACCTTTGTGACCGTCAGTGAATTGGCAAAATGACAGCAGATGTGCTATACTGAATACATACAGTGAATAAAGGAGAGAAAAGCAGTGGCACATTGGAATTCCAGAGGACTGCGCGGCAGCAGCTTTGAAGAAATCATCAATTTCACAAATGAACGCTACAGACAGTCGGGTCTGGCATTATTCCAGAAAATCCCCACGCCCATCACCCCTGTGCGGATGGATGAGGAAACGCGGACGATTACCCTTGCGTATTTTGAAAAGCAGTCTACGGTTGATTATATCGGCGTGGCGCAGGGGATTCCCATTGCCTTTGATGCCAAGGAAACGGCAGGAAAAAGCCTGCCCTTGCAGAATATCCATGCACATCAGATGGCTTTTATGGAGGAATTTCGCCGCCAGCGGGGACTTTCCTTTCTTCTCGTACATTTTTCTGCGGCAGACGCATATTATCTTCTGCCGTTTGAAACACTGAAGATATATTGGGAAAATGCGGCAAGGGGCGGACGCAAATCGATTCCCCTTGCGGCGTTTGAGGAAAAATACAGCATCCGGCAGACGGGCAATCTCCTGCATTATCTGGAGGCGGTCAGCCTGTATCTGGAGGAAACGGAAAAGCAAGGAAGTGAGGAATCATGCTGAAAAAATCGGCAGTAGAAAATATACTGGCAGCGGCACTGGAAAGCGGTGCCGATTTTGCCGAGATTTACGCAGAGCGGACAAAGAGAAGCAGCATTGCCATGGTCAACGGCAAGGTGGAAACGGCACTGGGCGGCATGGATTACGGCGCAGGGGTGCGGCTGTTTTTCGGGAATCAGGCGATTTACGGCTTTACGAATGACCTTTCCGAGGAAAGCCTTATTCGCATTGCGAGGGAGGGCGCGGCGGCTCTGCGCGGCGACCGCATTTATGATATCTGCGGCTGGAAAAGGATGGCGGAGCGCTGCATCAACCCCATCCGTATCCTGCCGGAAAGCGTGTCCAAGCAGAGAAAGGCGGAGCAGCTCCGGCTGGCATCCGCGGCGGCAAGGGCATATCACGATGCCGTTACGCAGACAAGGGCAGGCTATCTTGAGGTGATGAAGCATGTGCTGGTTGCCAATTCCGAGGGCATCTGGGGCGAGGAGAACCGCACACGCAGCCGCTTTACCATTGAGGCAGTGGCATCCTCTGCGACGGAAAAGCAGAGCGGACATCTGGGGCCGGGCGGCTCCGAGGGGTATGAGCTGTTTGACCGCATCAATGTGGAGGATACCGCAAGGGAGGCGGCACGCATTGCCGTTACCATGCTTGGCGCAAAGCCCTGCCCTGCGGGGAAAATCCCTGTTGTAATTGATAACGGCTTTGGGGGTGTCATTTTCCATGAGGCCTGCGGACATGGTCTGGAGGCAACGGCGGTGGCAAGAAATGCGTCCGTTTTCGCAGGAAGACTGGGACAGCAGATTGCATCCCCTTTGGTGACGGCGCTGGATGATGGGACAATCCCCAATGGCTGGGGCTCTGCCGAAATGGATGACGAGGGCACGCCTACGGCAAAAAATATTCTGATTGAAAACGGAATTCTGCGGTCTTATCTGGTTGACCGTCTGAATAGCAGACGCATGCACACGGCAATTACCGGCTCCTCACGCAGACAGGATTACCGCTTTGCTCCCACCAGCCGTATGACGAATACCTTCATTGCCAACGGCAAAAGCACGCCGGAGGAAATCATCGCGAATACGGAATTTGGGCTGTATGCCAAGCAGATGGGCGGCGGCAGTGTTGACCCTGCAACGGGTTCGTTTAACTTTGCCGTTCTGGAGGGCTATATGATTCGCAACGGAAGGATTGCCGAGCCGGTCAGAGGGGCAACCCTTATCGGCAAGGGCGCGGAGGTGCTGCGTGATATTGATATGGTCGGCAATAATCTGAAACGGGCGCAGGGGATGTGCGGCAGCAAGAGCGGCTCTATCCCGACCGATGTAGGGCAGCCTATGATTCGCGTCAGCAGTATGACTGTCGGCGGAAGGGGGTAAGCAGAATGGAACGGAAGGAATTTTTGGAAAAGGTGCTTGCCTACGGCAGACAGGCAGGCTTTGCGGACTGCGAGGTTTATTACCGCGGCGGCAAGGCGTTTGAGGTGCTGATTCTGGAGGGCGAGGTCAGCGATTATGAAAACAGCAGGGAGGAGGGTCTGGCGTTTCGCGGAAACATCGACGGACGGACAGGCTATGCCTATACCGAGCAGCTGACAGAGGATGCCATTGCATATCTGGTGGAAACGGCGAAGGAAAATGCGGCGCTTCTTTCTCCCGAGGATTGCGAGGAGCTTTATGCAGGAGAGGAAAGCTACCCTGAGCTGGAGGGCGTGAATGCCGCTCTGGAGGAATTAAGGGTAGAGGAAAAAATCAACGCCGCCATGCGTATGGAAACAGCGGCACTGGCAGGAGCGGAGGAGGTTGCTTCTCTGGATTACTGCGCGCTGGGGACATCCCTGGCGGAGGTTGTCATTCGCAACACCAGAGGTCTGGATGTTTCCTTTGCGAAGAATTTTGCGACGGCTTATGTTTCTGCGATTGCAAAAAAAGGCGGAGAAACCAAAACAGGCTCCTATTTCTGGAAGGCACAGGATTGGAATGATTTCAACCCTGAGGAAACGGGCAGAATGGCGGCAAAGCGTGCCGCATCCCATCTGGGGGCAGCGTCTGTGCCAAGCGGAAAATACGATGTGATTTTCGACGGCAGGGCGATGGTTTCTCTTTTGGGCGCGTTTGCAGGGGTATTCTTTGCGGAAAATGCGCAGAAGGGCTTCTCTCTTTTGCAGGGCAAAACGGGCGAAAAAATCGCATCCGAAGGGGTTACACTGCGGGATGATGCCCTGCTTTTGGGCGGCTATGGCACACAGCCCTTCGACAGTGAGGGCGTTTCGGGCAAAAATAAAGCCGTTATCGAAAACGGCGTGCTGAAAACCCTGCTTTATAACCGCAGGACAGCGAAAAAGGATGGCGTGGCATCCACAGGCAATGGCTTTAAGATAGGGCTGACAGGCTCTGTCAAAACTGCGCCCACCAATTTCTATCTGGCAAAGGGAATGCTTTCGCAGGAGGCTCTGCTTGCACAAATGGGGGATGGTCTGCTGCTTACCAGTCTGATGGGACTGCATGCAGGCACAAATGCCGTTTCGGGCGATTTTTCCCTTTCGGCGGAGGGGTTCCGTATCAAAGGCGGCAGAATTGACACGCCTGTGGAGCAGATTACCGTTGCAGGCAATTTTTATCAGCTTCTGGCAGAGGTGGAGGAAATTGCCGATGACTTATATTTCGGCTCCGGCGGTGTCGGCTCGCCGTCCGTTCTGGTGAGAGGACTTGCTATTGCGGGAAGCTAATAAAAAAACCTAAGAGCGTGTCTCTTAGGTCTTTTTTTATGTAGTCTTTGTAAGCTTATCCGTCTAATTTGTCGCAAAGGTCGTTGATTTGCTTGAGCATCTTTTCCATATCCCGATTGGTGCCGCCCTTATTCAGATTGATAATCTGCTGCAGGCGTTTATTTGCCAGATCAAGCTGATTTGCCAGATACATCGCGCGCTTGCCGCCCTCGGAGGCTGCATGTCCCCTTGGCAGCTCCTTCGGTGCAACGGGGATTTTTACGCCCTCGGAAATCATCTGATTTGCCGCTAAATCGAAGCAGGCACCGCTGTAGGGGGCAAAGGCATTGTAGCCGTATTCTTCTTTTAAGCATTTTGTGAAGTCCTCGCAGACCAAATCCTCGCCATGTACTACAAAAACGCGCTCCGGCTTCTTCTCGAAATGGTTCACCCAATTCAGAAGTCCCTTCTTATCCGCATGACCGCTTACGCCTGCCAGCTCCTCGATATGCGCGTTGACGGTAATTGTCTCGCCAAACAGGCGTACCTCTTTTTCACCCTCGATGATATTTCTGCCAAGCGTGCCGATTGCCTGATATCCAACGAAAAGAATCGTACACTCGGGTCGCCAAAGGTTGTGCTTCAAATGGTGGCGGATACGTCCTGCCTCGCACATCCCCGATGCGGAGATGATAACCTTGGGGCTTTTGTCAAAGTTGATTGCCATGGAATCATCCGGCGTAACGGCAAGCTCCAGGCCGTCAAATTGCAGGGGGTTGATGCCCTGCTTAACCAGTGCCATTGCGGCAGTGTCATAGCAGCTTAGGTGGTTTTCCACAAACACGCGCGTTGCTTCGATTGCAAGGGGGCTGTCAACATAAACCTTGAAGCCCTCATGCCCCCGCACCAGTCCTCTTTCCTTGATTTCGCGGATGAAATACAGCATTTCCTGCGTTCGCCCGACGGCAAAGGAGGGGATGACCAGATTGCCGCCGCGGTCAAAGGTCTGCTGAATCTGTCCGGCAAGCTCTGCCACATAATCGGGCGGCGCGGTATGGTAACGGTCGCCGTATGTACTTTCCATAATGACAAAATCTGCTTCGGTGGTATAACGGGGGTCATGGATGATGGGCTGATTGATATTGCCGATATCACCGGAGAATACGATTTTTTTCGATACGCCGTTTTCCGTCAGCCAGATTTCAATACTGGAGGAGCCGAGCAGATGCCCGACATCCGTAAAGCGGATTTTCACCCCTTCGCAGACCTCGATTTCCTTCATATAATCGCAGGGAACAAAATGCTCCATGACTGCCATCGCATCCTCTGTGGTATAAAGCGGCTCAAAGGGTCGATGCAATCGGCAAACAGGTCTTTTGCATTTCCGCATGGGCCTGATTCTTAGC
>OLSP01003404.1_pt1 | contig 11089 bp, 7 predicted proteins | sample 1672941 | NCBI WGS metagenome assembly OLSP01 (sample SAMEA3136739, study PRJEB25190) | human gut metagenome | reverse complement strand
TGGGAAGAAAGTATCTTTCTCTGGAAAGATATTTTCATAAAGAAATCGCCAGAGTGCAGTCTGTATGGTATGCACAGCAATCGGAAAGAGGAATAAAATATCCAAAAACATCGGAACATATCCAGCGGCTTTACAGGAAAAAGCAGAATACAGTGAAGGATTACCTTCATAAAGTAACCAGATGGATCGCAGAATACTGCAGAAAAGAAGATATCCGCTGTGTAGTTGTGGGAGACATTCGAAATATCCGTAAAGAAAAAGATATGGGACATAAGACCAACCAGAAGCTTCACAGCCTGCCATATAACAGGCTGTATATCATGCTGGAATATAAACTAAAACGGTATGGAATACAATTGATAAAGCAGGAAGAAAGCTATACCAGCCAGTGCAGCCCGTTATCACCAGAAGTATCAAAAAGATATGCAGAAGCATCAAACCGAAAAGAACGGGGCATGTATGTAACTGACGGAGTAAGATACAATGCAGATGCGGTAGGCGCATTTAATATCCTGCGGAAATATCTTTCCGTATCCGGAAAACAGAAGGAACTGTCCGTAACCGGACTAAAAAAACCAGATATAATAAAAGTAGCTGCATAGCCGAAAGGCAAGCAGTATTGGTGTCATGGACGCACCCTGAAAAAAGACGGTATCCCGCCAGATTTCAGATGCTCTGGTAACTCAGTTACCGAGTAGTTCACATTAAGAATGAAGTATGTAAAGTGTTGCAATAATGCCAGAAATGCAATTATAATAAAGAAAAACGAATATCAAACGTTCATCGATGTGATATTAAGACACACGGAGATTGTTTGCTTTACCGTTTGTCCATATCTGGATCATGTAGATGAATTGAGAGAAGATATTCGATACAAACAGATAATGGGTTCTTATATAGATTCGGAATTTACAGAATCTATACATACAGAAAATTGTAAAGAGAGTCTGGTTTATTTTAAAGCGGACTATTATATCAGAGAATTTCTGAAAGAGAAAAAGGAGCTGTTTGATTTTTTTGATGAGAATGCATCTGTTAATCTTGAAGATGTTGTGTTTATTGGGAAAAAGAGCATCATCTGTGATACGATAACGCATGAAAAGTATTGTGCGGTTTCAGATGAGCTGTTGCACGAGATAAAGAAAAATAGAAAATACTGATTTATTTTAGTCTAAGAAAACGTCCATTTCTATGAAAAGTGGTGAGCAGCAAATTTGTACTGGTGGGGGATCTTCTGCAGATTGCAGAAGTGCACACTATATATTACGCAATATATAGTGTGCACCTCGCAGCAAAATGCCGGAGATATCCTTGAATATCAGATTTCTCAGATTTCCCAGCGTCCGGATGCTCCGCAAGGCAGCACCAGTCCATTGCCGGAAACAGGAAGTCCGACTTCCTGGGAATCTACATGTCCGTGAAAAGCGGCAAGTTCGGTTGCCAGCATGTAGGTGAGGACGGCAGGAGCCAGTCCGGTGGTATAGGAATTTACAAGAAAGAAAAGCGGTTTGTCGCTTAAAAGCTTTGCACAGAGCTTGATGAGCGGATGAATCGCTTCTTCTATTTTCCAGATTTCTCCTTTTGGTCCGCGACCGTAAGAAGGCGGGTCCATGATGATGGCGTCGTAATGATTGCCGCGGCGGATTTCACGCTCTACGAATTTTACACAGTCATCGACGATCCAGCGGATCGGTGCATCTCCAAGTCCGGAAGAACGTGCATTTTCTTTTGCCCAGGTAACCATGCCTTTGGAGGCATCTACGTGTGTAACGCTTGCTCCGGCAGCGGCAGCGGCCAGGGTAGCTCCGCCGGTGTAGGCAAAGAGGTTCAGAACCTTGATCGGGCGTCCGGCTTTTTTGATCTTTTCAGAGAACCAGTCCCAGTTAGTAGCCTGTTCCGGGAACAGACCGGTATGTTTGAAACTGAAAGGTTTTAACTGAAAGGTCAGCCCCAGTTTCTGATAGTGAATACTCCACTGTTCCGGGAGATCAAAAAATTCCCACTCACCGCCGCCTCGTTTGCTGCGATGATAGTGTGCATTCGGGCGTTTCCAGCCTTTCAGTGTTTTCGGAGTATCCCAGATAACCTGCGGGTCCGGACGGACCAGAGTATAATCTCCCCAGCGTTCCAGTTTTTCTCCTTTGGAAGTGTCAAGCACTTCGTAATCTTTCCAGTTTTCAGCAATCCACATAATAATGTCCTTTCGTGTGTTTGTTTATTTTTTGATTCTTCTTCAGACTTCTTTGGAACGGAACCAGTAAGTATAAAAATCCTCAAATCCCAGTGATGTATACAGATTTTTAGCGGCAGTATTTCCTTTCACAACCTGAAGGTAAGCGTGTGTCGCACCTTTTTTCTGAGCCTCGGTCAGGATCGAACTGCAGATCGCACGTGCGAAATGCTTTCTGCGGCAGCTTGCATCGACATAGATCGCATACAGTCCGATGTGTCCGCGGTCGAGAATACCAAGACCTGAGGCAACCATGCGGCCTTCGATTTCAATACAGGCGACGATCGTCTCTTTCGGGATCGCTTTGAACATCGATGGTACAATGCGGCGAAGCGTCGGTCTGGTCGTGCCGTTCAGACGAAACAGCGACTCAATCCACTCGTCCGTGATCCGGTCGCGGAGCTGGACAGCGATATGTCCCGGATAAAAAACAGAAGAAGGTAGATTTGAATTCCTTCCATAATATTCATATTCTACGGATTCTGCCGGATAAGGATGAAAATTTGTCATCGGCATCGTCATAACCTCGGTAGTATGGCGGATCTCATAGCCTTTTTCTTCCAGAAGCTTATCAAAAGACGAATCCAGAAGCGGATTGATCTTGAAATTAGACGGTGTGTGGTAATTGCGGTACTGAGCCTCGCAGTAAGCAATTTTCTCCTCAATCGGAATCAAGGAGTCACCAACCTGTTCCACACTGTTGGTACGGTAAGTATAATTATGAGAAAACCGGATCAGCCAGCCGTCATAAAGCTCAATCTTATGGGACGGCCAGGCATTCAGAGAAATTTCCTCGATCAGTTTCATATAAGCAGCGTCTTTTTGCATGAAAATTGCTCCTTTGTAAATTAGGTAACGGGTATCGGTAAACCCAGCATTCTTAGTATAGCGACTCAAGATGAGAAAATCAAGCAAGTTCTGCTTTAAGTCGAACACAGGTGAGGCTTGACCATGGTACTTTGATTTGCTAAAGTATATATGTGATGTCAGAAACGGAAAAATCTGTCTCTGGCATGATAGCTGAGAATTACTTTATCTAACAAAGTAACTTGTACAATTTGGCATTATCAGAAACAGAAGTTCTGGATTTACAGGAGGCGAAAAGCGATGAAACTTGGATTTATCGGCTGCGGAAATATGGCGAAAGCCATGCTTGGCGGCATTTTAAAAAATGAGATCTGTGCAAAAGAAGATGTGATCGCGACGGCAAAGAGTGAGGCGAGCAGAGAAAATGCCAGAAATACTTATGGAATTCAGGTAACAGCAGATAATATAGAAGCAGCGAAAAGTGCGGATGTGCTGGTGCTGGCAGTAAAACCGATTTTTTATGAAGAAGTGATCCATGAGATTAAAGATGCAGTGGATGAAAAGAAAATTATCATTTCCATTGCACCGGGAAAAACACTGGCATGGCTGGAAGAGCAGTTTGGCAAAAAAGTAAAGCTGGTAAGATGTATGCCGAATACACCGGCCCTGGTCGGGGAAGGCATGACCGGCGTGTGCTGCAACGAAGAAGTGTCAGACGCAGAGATGCAGGATGTGCTGAAAATCCTTGAGAGCTGTGGAAAAGCAGAAATGCTTCCGGAGCGTCTGATCGATGTGGTTGTTTCCGTCAGCGGAAGTTCACCGGCATATGTATTTATGTTTATTGAAGCGATGGCAGATGCGGCCGTTGCGGATGGTATGCCGCGTGCACAGGCATATCGTTTCGCAGCACAGGCAGTCCTTGGCAGTGCAAAGATGGTGCTGGAGACAGGCAAACATCCCGGTGAACTTAAAGACATGGTATGCTCACCGGGCGGCACAACGATTGAGGCAGTGCGTGTTCTGGAAGAAAAGGGTATGCGAAGTGCTGTGATCGAAGCAATGAAAGCCTGCGTCAAAAAAGGACGGGAAATGTAGGAGGTAAAACCAATGAATGAGAAAACAGTCTGGGAATCTTATACGGAAGAAGACAAAAAGAAAGTATATGATTTCTGTGAAGAATACAGAACATTTCTCTCAAAATGCAAGACAGAGAGAGAATGTGTAAAAGAGATTTTAAAAGAAGCAGAAGCAAAAGGTTACAGGAGTCTGAAAGAAGTTCGCAGATCCGGCGAAAAACTGCAGGCCGGCGATAAAGTTTATGTTTCCATCATGGGAAAAACACTGGCACTGTTCCATATCGGAAAAGAACCTATGGAAAAGGGCATGAATATTTTAGGAGCTCACATTGATTCTCCGAGACTGGACCTGAAGCAGAATCCGCTTTATGAGAGCGATGGTCTGGCGATGCTGGAAACACACTACTACGGCGGAATCAAAAAATATCAGTGGGTTGCGATGCCGCTGGCACTGCACGGTGTTGTGGCAAAAAAAGACGGAACAAGCGTGGAGATTGCACTGGGTGAAGATCCATCCGATCCGGTTATCGGCATTTCCGATCTGCTTCCGCATCTTGGCAAAAAACAGATGGAAAAACGTGGCAATGAAGTGGTAGAAGGCGAAGACCTTAATATCTTAGTCGGCAGTATACCGCTTTCCGGCGAAGAAAAAGAGCCGGTCAAAAAGCAGATCCTTCAGCTGTTAAAAGAGAAATATAATATAGAAGAAACCGATTTTATTTCTGCAGAACTGGAAGCTGTTCCGGCCGGAAATGCAAGAAATTATGGACTGGATGAGAGTATGATCATGGGCTATGGCCAGGATGACAGAGTGTGTGCCTACCCATCCTACCGGGCAATGTTTGAGCTTGACAAACCGCAGTACACCTGTGTATGCCTGCTGGTAGATAAAGAAGAGATCGGCAGCGTCGGTGCGACCGGTATGCACTCCAGATTTTTTGAAAATGCAGTGGCAGAGATTATGGATGCAGCCGGAGATTACAGCGAACTGAAAGTACGCAGAGCACTTCAGAGTTCCAGAATGTTATCTTCCGATGTCAGTGCAGCTTACGATCCGAATTATCCGGCCGTCATGGAAAAGAAAAACAGTGCCTTTTTCGGCAAAGGACTGACCTTCAATAAATTTACCGGTTCCAGAGGAAAATCCGGTTCCAACGATGCAAATGCAGAATACATCGCAAGAATCCGCAAGATCCTTGATGAAAATGAGGCGGCTTTCCAGACAGCCGAGCTTGGAAAAGTTGATGAGGGCGGAGGCGGAACGATCGCTTATATCCTGGCAAACTACGGAATGGAAGTCATTGACTGCGGCGTGGCAGTGCAGAACATGCACGCACCGTTCGAAGTGACAAGCAAAGCAGATATCTATGAAGCATTTAAAGGCTATCTGGCATTTCTGGAAGAAATGGGCGAGCGGGAATTTTAAACCGTAATTTTTTAAAAAAAAGAGCAGCAGAGGAGATAAAAACCTCTGCTGTTTTTGATTAATCTGACTCTATATTCTGATACATAATAAAAATTTACAAGAAAAACGTATAATTTTACATGGAAAATCAAAAGAAAATTGTGTAAAATTTATAATCATAGAGCAAAACGTATAAACGGGCAAAAGGAGGAGCAAAGAATGAAAAAACGTAACAGAAAAATCAGAAGTGCCATGGCAGCGGCACTGGCAGTGAGTATGGTCGCAGCACCGTGTTCTTCTGCATTGGCAGCCAGTACAAGTGATGAGATCACACAGCGGGAGATTGACAATGCGGCACTGGCAAGAGAGGCAGCCGGACAGGGTATGGTTCTGCTGGAAAATGAAAACCATACACTTCCTTTGAAGACAAAAAAACTGGCACTGTTCGGAAGCGGTGCGGTTCGTACCATCAAAGGCGGATTTGGTTCCGGTGACCCGTTCAACGGAGGACTTTCCGGAGGTGGTTCCTGGGATGTAGATCTGAATGAACGTTATAATATCCACATTTATAATACCTTTAAAAAAGCTGGCTATGATATCGTAAACTCTGATATGCTCGATGCATACGCAGATGCTTATGATGCACAGCACAAAATTGAAGGAAACAGTACGATGAACTGCTTCAAATTCCCTGAGATGGAGATCAGTGATGAAGAGCTGGCAGATGCTTCCGCAGATTCCGATACGGCAATCTATGTCATCAGCCGAAATGCCGGTGAAGGTACCGACCGTACACTGGCAGGGACGAAGGGAACTTACAACGGAGAATCTTATGATATTGGTGATTATTATCTGACGGATCTCGAACGTGAAAATCTGAAGCGTGTGGCAGCGTCCTTTAAAAAGACCATCGTTGTTCTGAATGTCGGCGGTATTATGGATACAAAATTCTATAACGAGATTAACGGACTGGATGCAATGCTTCTGATGGGACAGGCAGGTCAGGAAGGCGGCAACGCACTTCTGGATGTTCTGACCGGAGCCGTGACCCCATCCGGAAAACTGGCAGATACCTGGGCAGAAAACTACAGTGACTATCCGGCATCAGATACCTTTGCAAATGCAGACAAAAACATCAAGAAAGAAGTTTATAACGAAGGTATTTATGTCGGCTACCGCTATTTTGATACCTTTAATATCACACCGAAATACGAGTTTGGTTATGGACTTTCCTACACAGATTTCAAAATTGAGACACAGTCTGTGACAGCAGATGCCAATAAAGTTACCGTAAAAGTAAAAGTTACCAATACCGGCAGCACTTACAGCGGAAAAGAAATCGTACAGGTTTATTATTCCGCACCGGATTCTGCAGAGGCAGAGAAAGAATATCAGGAACTTGGCGGATTTGCAAAAACGGATGAACTTGCACCGGGCGAATCGCAGATTCTGACGATTTCTTATGATACAAAAGACATGGCATATTATAATGAAGACCAGGCAGCTTATATTCTGGATAAAGGAAAATACTATGTGCGTGTCGGTGATTCTTCCAGAAATACCAGTGTTGAGGCAACCATTGAAGTGGATGACACCGCACGGACTGAACAGCTTTCCAACCAGATGGAAGTTCCGGACGGCGAAGATCTGGTAGAATGGAGCAAACCGGAAGAGGGCTACAGTTATCCAACAGAGGAAGCAGAAAAAGAAGCAGCTCCGGTTATCAAAGTTGATGCTTCTGAAATCAAGACAGAAGACCATGCATCTGCATATGAAAATGAAGAAGTAACCACTTACACAACAGATGCTGCTTATGAAGCAACACAGCCGTACGAAAAAGTAGAAGTGGTAGAAAAGAAAGATTCTACTTTAAAAGATGTCATTGAAGGAAAAGCTACGATGGGCGAATTTGTCGCACAGATGAGTGTAGAAGAACTGGCGGCTCTGAACTGCGGAAGCGGATGGGGCGTTGCCAATGAAAATTCTCCGATCGTTGGAAGCAACTCTTCTACGGTAAAAGGTGCAGCAGGTGAGACAACCGTTTACGATCAGTATGGCATTCCGGGCATCGTTCTTGCAGACGGTCCTGGCGGTGTACGAGTAGCACAGAAATTTGATGCGACCATTGAAGGAAGCGATGAAAAACAGACACTGTACCAGTATTGTACCGCATGGCCGGTAAGTTATGTACAGGCTCAGACCTGGGATACCGACCTTGTAAAACGTATCGGTGTTGCATTTGGTAAAGAAGTTGATGAAATGAACATCACACTTCTGCTCGGACCTTCTCAGAATATTCACCGTGATCCGCTCTGCGGAAGAAACTTTGAGTACTATTCAGAAGATCCGGTTGTATCCGGTGTTATGGCAGCAGCCTGCACACTGGGCGTTCAGGAAACACCGGGCGTTGGTGCATGCCTGAAACATTTCGCAGCAAATAACCAGGAAAGTAACCGTAATGCAGTTGACACGATCGTAAGCGAACGTACTCTGCGTGAAATTTACCTGAAAGGTTTTGAAATTGCAGTAAAAGAATCTCGTCCGATGTCTATTATGACATCCTACAACCTGATCAACGGCGTACCGACTGCAGATTCTTACGATCTGTGTACCAACATCGCCCGCGGTGAATGGGGATTTGACGGTCTGATCATGACTGACTGGAACGGCGGTTCCTCTACTCCGATGAAGTCTATGCATGCAGGAAATGATATGATCATGCCGGGCGGAGCAGAGAGAGCACAGAATATTGTAAACGGTATGCAGGATGCAGAACCGAATTTCGATGAAAGAGGACAGGTGGCAGTCGATGTTCAGCTGATGTACGGATTTGTTAAAGTATATTCTGCAAAATGGAATGAATTTACACCGTCCGCAGAAGGAACAAAGACCGTAAGCACAAACCTTGGTGAAGGCTATACAGCAACCGTTGCAGATGACGGAAGAATCCTTGTAAACGGTGAAGAAATCTATCTGAACTATCGTCAGGGATGGTTCAATCCTGGAACATTCAGCGTACCGGCAACAACCGATGTTGTAACCGTAAGCAACGATGGCAAGACTCTGACTTACAAAGGTGAATATGTAGACAACAACATCATCTGCCTCGGCGATGTACAGAAGAGTGCGATCAACAACCTGAACATCATCATGAACTCCAACATGATGCAGAGACGTTATGGTGTAGAAGTAAAAGACTACAGCACAGCACTTGGCAACCTGAAAGCATATCAGACCGTAACAAAAGACAGCGTACAGAAAGCTTCTGCAAACGTTGAATCCTTAAACAAAGTGATCGCTATGGTAGAAGAACTGAATGCTTCTGATTATACAAAAGCAAGCTGGGCAGCAGTAGAAGAAGCTCTGAATGCAGCAAAAGCAGTAGCAGCAAAAGCAGATGCAACCGTTATTGAGACAACAAACGCAATGACAGATCTTCTGGCAGCAATGAACAGCCTGGAACAGGGTGTTGAGAAAACACATCTGGAAATCTCCATAAAAGAAGCTGAAAAAGTGCTGGTACGTGCAGACAAATACAGCAGCCTTGGAAATCTGGAAGAAGCAGTAGCAAACGGTAAAGCCGTTCTTGCAAACGAAGATGCAGATCAGGAAACCGTAAGTGCAGCAGCAACTGCAATCCTGAACGAGCTGAGCAAAGCAGTGAAAAATGCAGATCTTTCCTCACTGGAAAGCCTGATCAAATCTGCAAAGAAACTTCAGGATGGAAATTACACAAGCAATTCTCTTGCAAAACTGGATGAAGTAATCAAAGCAGCAGAAGCTGTTGTAGCAAACAAGAACAGAACCGCTGAAGAAGTAAACAAAGCTTACAGCGATCTGATCGATGCAGTGATCTCTTTGGAAAAGAAAGGCAACAAAGCGGCTCTGAAAGCAATGCTTGAAAAAGCAGCATTGTTCCAAAAGGTAATGTCATTGCAGCCTGTACCCAGATCATGTTCATCGAGGAACGTCCGCAGCTCTCCGGTAACCGTGCGGATCGTCTGATCATTATACCAGATATCCTCGAGCGTTCCTCCCATATCAAATAATATAGTCTTAATCACGTTTACTCCTCCTTCTGCGGCAGTGCAAGGGAGGCACGAACCACATTGTGATCGCTCAGCTCCGGCTGTGCATACCGGGCCAGCGCACTGTCCGGCGCAGCAAAGCCGCAGTCTGCCGTCAGTGTAGAAATCACACTGCTGCAGTGCACGGTAAAGCCGCGCGGCAGCAGCCAATCCAGCTTCATATGCAGGCAGCCGCCTTCCGGCAGCGGTTTGCGCCGTGTGCAGTCCGCACCGCCCGAAGCCTCCCGCCATGCATAGCCTGCTGCAGTGCAGTCCTGCAGAAGCGGTTCATACCGGTCGATCATTTCGATCGCCGCAGCCAGCTCCTCCGGCTCGTCACACAGATGACGAATCACCGCCTTGTCGCGTCCGTCAAAGGTATTGGTATTGAGATCGCCGCCCAGCACAACGGGAATCCCCGGAAATACACGCTCGACCTCCTGCAGTACAGCCTTCATCTGCTGCAGGCGTCCCGCGCCGCTCGTCCGGTTTTCCAGATGGATGGATACCGCGCCGACCTCCTGCCCCTGCACATCCAGCTTTGCAAAAACCGCATTGCGGCCGCCGATGCGCTTCTGTCGGTCGTAATACCAGTTATACTGCTCCGGCAGGCGGAGCACCTCTGCCCACAGGATCGGCCAGCGCGAAAAGATCGCATTGCCGTGAAACCCGTGTGCAGCGTCCTTCAGCTCGACAAACTCCAGCCCGAACACATACTGCATTCCCAGCGCACGGGCGATCTCTGCGGCAGTATCCCGCTCACCCGACCGGGCACAGCCGCTATCCAGTTCATTGGCCAGGATCAGGTCATACGGCCGCAGCGCCGGGCATTCCCTGAGAAAATCCACCGTTTCGGCAAGGCATATGCCCCGCTCCATGTTGAACACCAGCGGATTCAGTTCTTTCTTCTGCGGCGTCGCACCCGCAAACCGGGTCACGATCTCCGCCTCAAAAAACTGAGGAATATCCTGCATCACCGCATCCTGCGATTCCTGCTCCAACCGTGCCGCAGATTGCAGCACGCACTCTTTTGTCAGTTTTTCCATACTGCTCCCCTTTACAGGCGGCGCGGCATCGGGTTTTTGCACAGCTTGAAATATACCGTCCACGATACTGCGTTGCCGACAAGGATTGGCATCAGGGTATACAGGAAGGTCACATACAGCATCATATTCCGGGCAGCAGGCTCCAGCTGGAACGCTGCGACCACGCACATGATCGTGATAACCGGCAGGCTCGCAAAGCTGTAAGGCACAATCCGCTTATCCGGCAGCAGAAACAGGATGCAGCAGACCGCAGTGCCCACCACAGCGATCAGACCGCAGTGGATCCAGTTCTCTGCCATGCCTCCGCCGAGAGGCAGATGGTCATGCAGTACGCCGGTCAGCAGTGCATACATACCGCCGAATACCAGGCAGAACAGCAGGTCCACGAAAAAGCAGGTAACTGCCATCGGACTCTTGCGCTTGCCTTCCTTGGTTACGAATAAAGCCATTCTGTATGC
>OLSP01003403.1_pt1 | contig 11090 bp, 8 predicted proteins | sample 1672941 | NCBI WGS metagenome assembly OLSP01 (sample SAMEA3136739, study PRJEB25190) | human gut metagenome | reverse complement strand
TGGCAGGCTTCCACAAACCGGTCATCCAGAACATCTTCCGGTGTCTTGGGTGTGTACTGCACCTTCCAGCGTTCCAGAAGATGCAGATAATCGCACAGCACCCGCAGGCAGCGCACCTCCTCCTGACGGTATGTTCTCAGCAGGGGGCGTTCCGGTTTAGGCAGGGCAATTGCCGCCGGTGGCTTGTCCGGGTCAATCTTAAAGTCATAAGCCAGCTTCTGCGCTGCCTCATAGTTGCTCAGATTAAATAACCTCGCCGCAAGATCGATCACGTCGTCGGTAGCTCCACAGCCAAAACAGTAAAAGTATCGCTCGTTCAGTTTCATGCTGGGGTGCCGGTCATCGTGAAAGGGACAGCAAGTCATACCGTTTCGACTAACTTGCAGCCCATAGTGTTCACAGCTTGTCTTACGGTAACTGCTGCTTTTACCGTTGCAAAAATATCCATGCCATTGTTCCTCCTTCATCTTTGTACAGGTTTCTCCTGTCACTTCAATGTACGGAGAAAAAGGGCATGGCTCAAAAAATCCGTCAGTCTTGCAAGAAAATAAAATACCGCCTCCAAAACTTGCAAAATTGCAAGATAGAAGGCGGCTGGATTCTTAAAATATGGATTGAGATTATTCCTGTTATGGAATATAATAAAAAGTAGAATTGTAAACAATGAGGGCTGGTTATGAAATATCTTTCTACATTTGAAATTGCAGAGAAATGGGGGATTTCTCCCCGACGGGTCGGCATCCTCTGCAACCAAGACCGGATTCCCGGCGCACAAAGAGCAGGAAGCCGCTGAATCATCCCGGAGGATGCAGAAAAACCAACCGATGCCCGCATTAAAAACGGGAAATACAGAAAAGAAACGAGGTAATCTGCCTATGGAACAGGAATATCTCCCTGGTGATACTCCACAGCAGAGATTACAAGACTTGATGAAGGAGTATAAAATTACTCAGGCAGAGCTTGCTTCTAAAATTGGCGTTGCGGAAAGCTCCATCAGCCGTTTTCTGAATGGGACAAAGAATAAACTGACTATCGAGCAGATCATCCGTATTGCCCGGATTTTTAATGTATCCTCGGATTTTCTCCTTTGTCTGACCAATGTACCGGACAAGAAGAATTATGACACCTCTGAGCTTGGCCTTTCTGCCGAAGCCGCACGCAATCTCTATACGGGACGAGGAAACCCGGAAGTGGTGAGCCGCCTGCTGGAAAATCGCCGTTTTGCCCAGCTGACCAGTATGATTGCCCTATATTTTGATGAAACGATAGCCTCCGGATTTGCGGCACAGAACCAAATCCTGCAATCATTAAGTTCCATGCTGTTGATGACAGGTAAAGAACAGCCGGACATTCGGAAAGCGTCACAGCAAGCGGCACAGGCAGTCTCTCTTAATAAGGTTCCGGTTTTTCAAGCCGATCTGACCAATATTCAGAATCAATTCATGGCAGTTCTTAGAGAAATCAAAAAGGAAATGACTTCTGGGGAGGAAATTTCCCAGAACATGACAAAAGAGCTTACCGAGCAGATGTTCTCAAAGCTGACCAAAGGACAGGATCTTCATCATCCATCGGTTTCCCCAGAGCAGCTTGCCGCTATGGTCGTGCAGCCTATATCCCAGATGTGGTTGGCAGAGGATGAATCACTGGTGGAATTACAGCAGGCGCTGCTTCACATGATGGAGAGTATGCAGCCAAAACAAAGCGATGAAAACGATGACCAATGAGCGACTTTGCACGCTGGCACAGCAAGGGGATACACAGGCGCAGGAGCAGCTGGTGCAGAACAATCTGGGGTATATTCGAAAAACTGCAAATGAATTGTACATCAGCGTTGGTCTTGTGAACAGTGAGCTGGGTATCGACCACGATGACCTGATTCAAGAGGGGAGTATCGGCTTGCTTCGGGCTATCCCCTTATATGATCCCGGCAAAAAAATAAAGTTTTTGACCTATGTGGGGTCTGCCATCCGCAACGCTATGTTGGATTTAATCTCGGCTACCTTTGCAGCTTTTGAACAGCGAATGCAGTCAGATCAAGACGGCATCCCGCTGGAACGAATCCACCTAGATGATTTGCTTCCCGGCGAAGATTCCATGCAGCGTTCTGACCTGATTGCCGACTCCTATGCATCAGAGCCGGAAAAGATTATGGAAGAAGCGAAAAACCGTAAAGAGCTCTATGAAGGGCTGCGGCGCATATCAGAACGAGAGCGAGTTTATCTGCTGTACCGCTTTGACTTTGAGGATGACATGGAGCATCCTCTTGTGGGAACAGCTCTGCACTTTCATCTCAGTGAGAGCCGTGCAAGGTCAACCGAAGCATTGGCGCTGGATAATCTCTGGCTGGAACTACCATGGTGGTATTAGCATTTCGCTGCGGCGAGACGAGGGATGATATACCTCTGCTTCCTTTTCCGGACAGACGGATTTTGGTTTTAGGCAAATCATGATTTTGTCTGTAATCGTACAAAATCCGCCTGTCCTACTGCCGCCGAAAAGTGACTGTCACCCGCTATCTGCCCGCACAGCAGATGGCGAAGCCAGCCCCTTTCCAGCGTCAGCCGGAAGCAAAGGTATAACACACTAGACTTTCCTACGGAAAATCGTGTGCCAACAGGGATGCTGCTCGCTCCTATTGGATACCCTATTATTTTTGGCAGCAATGGTATCCATCCTCTCAAAGCCGAGTGGTTTCCACGCTGTCAAAAATGAAAAATCTGAAAAACACTTTCACCATGAGGTGGTGGTTCTCAGATTTTCCCGCATGGGATATTGCCTTGTTTTTGCAAATTCCCATGTCTCCGCTATGGCGAAAGCAGAAGAAAGAACGATTTTCGTATGATTTTATATGGAGTATAAGCAGGAGGCTAACATGGAGAAAACTAATATAACAGAAATTATCACGAAATACTTCAAGGCGGTGTGTGACGCATATAGCCTCGGAAATGTCGAATCATCTTATAATGCCCCAATAATGGCTTTATTTACGGATATTGGCTGTGCAGCCCGTGATTTGTCTGGTGAACGCAAAGGCCAATCTGGAGAAAATATTGATATCAAGCTTTGGCATACCGAAGAAGAAGTTACAGAAACCGAACCTTTTGCCGGCGTTGAAGTTAAAAAGGTTGGTGGCATTGATAAAAGGGCGCTCTCTCAGATCAAGATTGAAGCTGATAGATATGGCAACGCTATTTTGACTAACAATATTGAATGGCGGTTTTGGCGTGCAGGTGATACAGAGATGTACACCGGTCTGCGAATTATGGAATTGGTCGATGGAAAGCTAGTTCTGAGAGAAGACAATATCGAACTGTTTTTTAGCCTTTTAGAAGATTTTTTGCTCCGTGACCCTGCACAAATAAAATCATCTACTAAGCTGGCTGAGTATATGGCAATGCACGCCCGTACAATACGCAGCATTATTTCTGGTATTCTTAAAGATGATGGTACTGGGCAACCGCTCTTGACTGATAATCAAAAGAAGCTGCCTATGTTCATGGAGCTATACGGGTTATATCGCAGGATTAAATCTGACCTTCGTCCCTTAATGAACACTCGTGAGTTTGCAGATATGTATGCCCAGACTATCGTTTATGGGTTATTTATTGCCAGGTATAATGACACAACGCCGGATTCATTTGATAGGTATGAGGCCATCAAATATTTACAAGAAGAATCTGAACTTCTCAAGCAGTTCTTTTTACATATTACAGGAACTGGAAGAAAACATCCCACCCTTGAAGGTGTTATTGATAAGCTATGCTCTTTGTACCGCATTTGTAATATTTCTAATTTGCTGGAAAGAGACGAGAAGAAAGATACGATCATCCACTTTTACGAGGAATTTTTGACTTTTTATGACCCGGCATTAAGAAAATCTCTTGGCGTTTTTTACACACCAGTTCAAGCTGTGCAATACCTGATTTCCTTTGTAGATAAAATTTTGGTCGAAGATTTTGCTATTGAAGGTGGGTTGTCTAATAACGAACAGATCACAACGAAAGTTCCGTGTGCGCCATACAAGATAACGAAAAACAAGTGGTCAGACGAAATGACAATTTCCGTACCCCGTGTAGCCATTCTAGATCCAGCCTGCGGTACTGGCTCTTTTGGTGCGGAAATTATCAAATACATTAAAAACACATATTTTTCTGGTGCTCGGTCAGTATTTTACGAAAACTATATTCAGCAAGAGAACGGCTTGCTTTCCCGCTTAATTGGGTTTGAGATTATGATGACGAGCTATGTTGTTGCACACTTGAAGATTCGTCGTACCATTGATGAAACACTTGGTCATTTGCCGACAACTCAGCTTCCCACAAACATTTTTTTGACCAACACTCTGACACCGCCCAGGTCCGATTTGGAACGTGGAGAACAATTGACCTTGTTTGATTTTTCGGCTGCCATAACAGAGGAAGCCTATAATGCTGATACATGGAAAACACGCCGCCCAATTAAGGTGATTATTGGCAATCCCCCATATTTGGCAGCATCTACAAACCCATACGACATTTCAGCATACAAGACTGAAACAGATGGAGTAACCGACTTCGGTGAAAAGAAACACTGGCTGAATGATGACTACGTAAAATTCTTTCGTTTTTCCGAACAGATCATTGATAAGAATAAAGAAGGCGTACTCGCCTTTGTATCTAATAATGGGTATCTAGATAATCCGACCTTTAGAGGTATGCGTGGTAGCCTTCTGCGAACCTTTGATAAAATTTATATTGTGAATCTTCACGGTAGTGCCAACAAAAAGGAAACTGCTCCAGATGGAAGCAAGGATGAAAACATCTTTGACATTATGCAGGGGGTTTCTTTGTTTATTGGTGTCAAGAAAACTAAAAAAACCGATTGGGCAAAGGTGTACTACACGGATATTTGGGGAACTCGAGAAGCAAAGTTTGAAGCCTTGGCCAAGGGCAACCTGGTTTTCTCTCAGTTGAAGCTAGATCAAAAGATGGCGTATTTTATTCCGTTTGGAAGTAATGATAAGGAAGCTTATGATAAAGGTGTTAGCGTAGTCGAACTGTTCCCAGTAAATGTGACAGGGATTGTCTCTGGTAATGACGGAGCATCCATTGCTCCTACAAAAGCTGAATTGATTAGGAGAATGGACATTGTTAAGAATGCCACAGAAGAAAAAGATATTTTTGATTTATGGGGTAGATTTAGCCGTGGACAAACAGCTGAGAAAATCCAAAATGATGTATTGTCCGGAGGCACTATAACTCCGATTTCATTTCGTCCGTTTGATTCTCGTTGGACATATTATTCTGGGAATTCTTGTGGATGGGTTCTTTGGCCCCGAGAAAAGAACACGATGGGACATTTGCTGACAGAACCAAATTGCCCGATTGGAGCGAATATCGGTTTGGTCTTTTGCAAAACTTCCAGAAGTTTCTTTTCCCCATTTGTATCACAAAATATTATTGCCCATCGGCTGTTCTCAGCTATGTGCGAGATTACCTATATTGCCCCACTTTATCTCCGCTCTGAATCTGGACTGACTGGCAAAAGCTGGACTGCCAATTTGAACGACGAAGCATTCAATAAATTAATGCAATATCTGTCTGAAAAGCCGGAGCCAATAGAGATATTTGATTATGTGTATGGTATCTTACATGACCCTGTATATTGTGAGAAATACGAACAGTATCTTTGCAGGGATTTTCCTCGTGTCCCAATCATCAACAAACCGGAGAAAAAACGAGACGAAGGGGAATTTTATGTTAGCGAAGAACTATATCGAGAGTATGTTTCTGCGGGTGAGCGATTGAGAAAGTTGCATCTAATGCAAATTAAAGCCCCAGCAGAACTCGCTCTTGAACCCAATACCCCCGATGATATGGAAGTCGGAGCCATCAAATATAAAAATGGAGCGCTCCAGTTAAATGCCAATAAACGTATCACCGGCATTTCTCAAGAAGTATGGAAATATCAAATTGGTGGGCATCAAGTGTTGGACAAGTGGTTCAAGGAACATAAGGGTGAAGCACTTACGATTGATTCCTTTACTCACATCGAAAATATTGTGGGTGCTCTCGATGAGACAATAAAATTAAGAGAATATCTACGAGGTTTACATCGTGAAGAAGATTCAACGAATCAAACACATGAACGTTAACTTTCATAAATTATACCTAAAGGTGGAGGTTCGATAATGTCCAAAACTAAAAAGTCAAAGAACTTCATTAAAATTATCTATTTTGATGAAGGATCAGCAACCGACTTGCTTTATATCCTTGGTGGCGGAAAGAGCACCGATAAGGAAGAAAAAATAGTGACAAAAACTACGCAATTAGCAGCTGGCGCAGAGGCACAGGCTGGAACTAAAATCAATCTCTTGACCAAAATAACTGCTGGTATGGGCATTGATGGGAGTGCTGATGCCTCAAGAGAAGGTCGATCTATTCTCTCCAAGGCAATAGAAAGCACTGTTTTAACAGATTATATTAGATGTACAGAGAATGAAGCTAAATCTCATATAACTGTTTTTACAAAATGCAAGCCTTACGCTTTTCCTGGATCATTTACCTACTTCAAAATGCTTACTCCGTTTTTAACAATGACAGACGGTAAAGTAGAAGTAGCAAAAGGCTTAAATTTTAATCTTGCTCTTATGGATCAGGCGCTAAGTTCTAGCCGTGGCTATTACGAGCTTATTGTTCAACAGCCTTCAGAAAAAGTGGTTCTTCGCTTCAATATCAACGCATTTAGGAATAATTATTCCATTTCTGATATTGTTAAGATGGAATTAGATTACCATGCAATATATGTTGGAACAATATTTGAAGATAGTCTGGAAATGCAATCTGAGTTTAGTGAAAAGAAAAAAGAAATTAGTGGATATGATATTGTCAAATCTGATGCCACAGTAAGTGCAACAACATCCCTAAAAGTATATGATGTCATTCTAGCAGGAGTTTGCGTATGAACATCCATATTTACTACGGTAGCCTTACAGTCTTTACCGAGAAACTTCCTAATAACTATGACTCAATAGTTGATTTGGCAATTCGTGATGACGAGAAACACCGGAAACTAAAACTTGATGATGGACGTGACGATGCTGATGAGGAGCTGCCTTATTACGAAAATGTCGTTGCTTTTTCAGACGATTATCCCGCATTAACAGAAAGTCTTATTGAAAGCTTTGTTAGTTTTATTTTCCGCTTTGACATCGACAATTTGTATTTGCAAAATCCTCCAGACAGCATTGCAAAACATATTAATGAACTTTCATCTGCGGAACATTCCATAGAGCGACAAGACTACAAAGTTTTGAATATGGATATGCTCAGAGAAATCAAACAAGAGTTCCCAGATGCAATCATAGGACAACCCGTTGCTCAAAGGCAAATTATTGGAACGCTGTATGATGTTGCAAAGAGACGTTTTAATAAACCATGCGTTATGCTTTTCTACGGAAATACAGGCATAGGAAAAACGGAAACTGCCAAATATATTGCTGAAAAGCTCAATGAGAGGTTGTTCCGCAAGCAGTTTTCTATGTTGCATAGTGAAGAATTTACCTCGTACCTATTTGGTGGAAAACACAATCAAAATAGCTTTGCTAAGGAACTTCTTGAGCGTGAATCAAATGTCATTTTGTTGGATGAGTTTGATAAGCCAAACCCGGTTTTCTACAGTGCTTTCTATCAGCTATTTGACGAAGGTGTTTTTGCAGACAAAAATTACACTGTAACAATGAAAAATGCAATTATTATTTGCACATCAAACTTTTTGTCTGAAGAGCAAATTCGTGAACGGCTTGGAGACCCAATCTACTCTAGATTTGATGCGGTTATTCATTTTACAGATTTACAACCTGAAGCGGTACAAAAACTTTTGGATCGTGAGATTGACAGACAGTATAGAAAGCTAGATGAAGAAGAACGAGCCATTATTGATTCAAGAAAAATTGTGTCATTACTCAAAACAAATAGTTACCGTCTTTCAAATGCTCGCCAAATTAAAAAGTTTGTACGAGAAGCTTTTAGCGCTACCATAACAGATGAAGTGCTATAAATAAACACCGTTCACCGGTCATAATGACCAGTGAACGGTGTTGTGTTTTTTGTGACTATAAAGAATGCAATGGTTGTGGATAACAGTCATAAATACCTCAGAAAGTTGAGATATTTATAATTGTTATCCACCGTCAAAATGACGAATAACATAAACAAGTGAATTCGCCAAAACTCCTGATTTTTGCTAAAATACTGCTAGAAAGAAAAGGGGTTCAGCGCAATAGCATTTAAATTCACTGAAGAACAACTGAATACATTGGATAAGTCTTTCATCGTAAATTTATTTTTGCAACTTCAGGATTAGAATGACAAACTGTCAGGCGAAGTCCAGGAGCTAAACAAAAAAATGGAAGTATTAATCGAGCAGATCACACTTGCAAACAAAAATAGATTTGGAAGATCTTCTGAGAAGACGATGGATACTTCACAAATCTGTTTCATGGAACCATTGTTTTCTTCAATGAAGCTGAAGCTATATCTGATTTAGACGCAGAGGAACCAGATACTCTGGAAAATAAACCAGCTCGAAAGCCAAAGACTGTTGGTAAAAAAGAAGCTGATATCAAAGATCTTCCAGTAAATATAATCAATCACTATCTGACAGACGAAGAATTAGTGGCAAAGTTTGGAGAAAACGGGTGGAAACAACTTCCAGATGCGATTTCCAAACGTTATCGGTTTATTCCTGCAAAAGTAGAAATCGATGAACACCACGTGGGTGTTTATGCAAGCCTTGCTTACATTCTCCAACAAGGATGCCTATGCACGTATCCGTCAGTTCCTGAATTACCTTGCTGAAAAAGGCATCATAGAAATGGATCTTTCCAGGATTGTTCCGCATTATAAGAGGGGTGCGGTGCTTCCTACGACATATACGCCAGATGAAATCAGCAGGGTCGAAGCTTCTGTTGATACCAATACTACTATTGGAAAGAGAAACCTTGCTATCATCCGACTGGCATCACGAATGGGATTCCGTGCAGGCGACATTGCAAAGCTTAAACTATCGGAAATCAACTTTAGTACGGGATACATTAGTATAACCCAAGAAAAGACAGGAATACCTCTCACACTGCAAATGCCTTGTGAAGTTGTTAATGCCATTTCAATGCACCTTGACAATGACAAATACTCTTTAGAAGACGGGTATGTATTTCATAGCCTGACAGCTCCGTATGGATGTATTACTACAAGCATAATACGACACGTTTTAAATGAATGCTTTACTGCAGCAAATGTCAATACAGTAGGGAAAAAGCATGGTCCGCATGCATTTCGGTCATATGATTATTTTGTATACCTCCTGGAGGAGATTCCAAAACATATGGATCAAGAAGACCGAACCTTCCTTGAAGATTTATTGCCATGGTCTGAAAAACTTCCGGAAGAGATTCGAAAACAACCGTAACCAGGAACCGCCAATTACGGCGGTTCTTAATTTTTGATTGTACTCGCTATTGAGCGTTTACAAACCTTCAAGCCAGTCTGCTGTAAAACACGTTCTTTGATCTGACTATAGGTGGCATCGTTCTGGAAACCGGACATATCCATGTCCTCCAGAGAGAACTCCACACGAACCTTCTTGGAGTCGATTTCTCCCTTGGAAAGTAAGACAACCGTCTCCACATGTGTTGTCACTAACATAGGAACACACATCCTTTACCTCGTCTACGATATGGGAACACATTTCTTTCGCTTTTTCTACTGCTTTTGATTTCTTCCCAAATCGTTCTTTTGCGTTTCCAATTTCATTTTTGAATCCTGTTTTATATACGAAAATGATTTTATAGGGATCTTTCTCTCCATTTTCATCGTAACCACCGACAATAACTTTTTCGATGATACTTTCAAATATTCCTCTGTCAAATTCTTCTAAAATCTGATTTTTTGACAATGTTTTTCTAAAATCTGCCAGTCTTCTTTGCAAGCTGCCTTCATTGTCATATTGTTGTTCCAACATACTTAACTGTGTTTTTGCTTCAGACACTTTCTTTTCATACCCCACATCTGTTTCCTCATAAATGTCTTTAGCCACAACACCCTCTAAATAGTTTTCCAGCAACTTTTTTCTCTTATATTGAATATTATAAACACTTCTATTGAGTTTTTCAATTTTATCTTCTATCGAGTCCTCTGATAAAGTTTTCTCGACTCTCTTAATAAATTCTTCCAACACATCTTTATGATCTGTACATAACATACGGTAAGATTCAATAAAAGCATCTTCTATAACCTGCTCTGGAATTCCTTTACTATCTGGACAAAACCTTTTACCATGTTTTGTTGATTCTACACATTGCCAAATAGTTTTTGTATATTTCGAACTGCTATGCCACCTTCTCCTTGATAAATTCGCACCGCAAAATCCACATTCAAGCATACAACTAAAAGCATATTGTCTACTGAATTTTTCTCGTTTTCCAGGTGCTACTCCCTTTTTGCGTCCTCCATTACGGCGTTCCCGTATCTCCTGAGCTCTTGCAAATTTTTCTTCTGATATAATCGGTTCATGATGATTTTTGATATAAAACCGATCTTCTTCTCCAAGATTTTCCAGCCTTCTTTTTGATATCGGATCTACGGTAAAGGTTTTTCCTAATAAAATATCACCTTTGTATTTTTCATTATTAATAATTCCCATTACACTGGAAGAAGTCCACGGATTCCCTTTAATAGTTGAAATCCCCTGTTCATTCAGTTCCCTTGCAATCATCGTACTTCCAGCACCTGCAACATATCTATCAAATATCAGATTAGGGATACAGCAAACGTAGTAGTAACGTCTATCAAAAGGCTTTTACATATTAGATAAAATCATGTAAAATTTCTTTTACATAGCTTAATTGCAGTCTATTTAGCTTGTTTCTTGACTACTCATGAAAAATATTTTTACTTTCGCCCCACCTGTATTTTCAGAATTTGAAAGTTTAATCCCTCCGCCATATTTTTCAGCCACAGTTTTTGCAAAAAATAGCCCAATCCCATAATGGGCTTCTCCATTTCTACTTGTGTCATCCATAAAAAACTGCTCTGTGCCATGCAATAATGCTT
>OLSP01003399.1_pt1 | contig 11095 bp, 9 predicted proteins | sample 1672941 | NCBI WGS metagenome assembly OLSP01 (sample SAMEA3136739, study PRJEB25190) | human gut metagenome | reverse complement strand
CCCGTATCGCCATGACCCGTTACACCAAGCGTGGCGGTCAGGTCTGGATCAAGATTTTCCCCGACAAGCCGGTTACCAAGCATCCGGCTGGTGCTCGAATGGGTTCCGGTAAGGGCGCACCCGAGTACTGGGTTGCAGTAGTTAAGCCGGGCCGTGTACTGTTTGAGATCGCAGGCGTTTCCGAGGAAGTTGCTCGTGAGGCACTGCGTCTGGCAAGCCACAAGCTGCCCTGCAAGACCAAGTTCGTTGCCCGTGAGAAGAATGGCGGTGAAGCATGATGAAGGCATCTGAGATCAGAGAACTGACGGCTGAGGAGCTGTCTGCAAAGCTCGGTGAGCTGAAGAAGGACCTCTTCAACCTCCGTCTGCAGCTCGCTACCAATCAGTTCGACAACACCAACAAGATCAATGAAGTCAAGCACGACATTGCTCGTATCAATACCGTTATCCGCGAGAAGCAGATCGCGGAGAAGGCATAAGGGAGGGAAACGAATATTATGAGCGAAAGAGCATTACGCAAAACGCGAGTAGGCAAGGTCGTTTCCGATAAGATGGATAAGACCATTGTCGTAGCAATTGAGGATCGTGTAGCACATCCTCTGTACAAGAAGGTTATTCCGCACACCTATAAGCTGAAGGCACACGACGAGAACAACGAGTGTGGCATCGGTGATAAGGTTAAGGTGATGGAGACCCGTCCGCTGTCCAAGGACAAGCGCTGGCGCCTGGTCGAGATCATCGAGAAGGCAAAGTAAGGAGGAGAGCACATGGTTCAGCAGGAAAGCTTTCTGCGTGCAGCTGACAACAGCGGCGCAAAGGAACTGAAGGTAATCCGTGTTCTCGGCGGCTCCGCACGCAAATACGGCAACATCGGTGACGTAGTTGTTTGCTCGGTGCGCAAGTGCACCCCGGGCGGCGGCGTAAAGAAGGGCGATGTCGTTAAGGCAGTTATCGTCCGCACCGTTAAGGGCCTGCGCCGCGCTGACGGCAGCTATATCCGCTTTGACGAGAACGCTGGCGTTATCATTCGTGATGACAAAAACCCCCGCGGCACCCGTATCTTTGGGCCTGTCGCTCGTGAGCTGCGTGACAAGGATTACATGAAGATCCTGTCGCTTGCTCCGGAAGTACTGTAAGGAGGTCGCCAACAAATGAACAATTTGCACGTTAAGACGGGCGACACCGCAGTCGTTCTTTCCGGCAAGGAAAAGGGCAAGCGCGGCAAGATCCTGTCCGTAAACCCGAAGAAGGGTATGGTAGTAATCGAAGGTGTGAACATGATCAAGTGCCACACCAAGCCCCGCCGTCAGGGTGAAACCGGCGGCATCATCGAGCGCGAGGGTGCGCTGCGTGCCTGCAAGGTAATGCGCGTATGCCCGAAGTGCGACAAGCCGACTCGTGTTGCTCACAAGATCACCGAGAACGGCACCAAGCTGACGGTGTGCAAGCACTGCGGCGAAACGCTTTAAGAAGAGGAGGTTGCAATAAATGGTTCCGAATATGAAAGCAAAGTATACTGCGGAAGTTGCGCCTGCTCTGATGAAGAAGTTTCAGTACGAGAGCGCAATGCAGATTCCGAAGCTCGACAAGATCGTAATCAACGTCGGCTGCGGTAAGGAAGCAAACGGTAACTCCAAGGTTATCGAGGCTATTGTCCGTGATATCACTCTGATCTCCGGCCAGAAGCCGATCATCACCCACGCTAAGAAGTCCATCGCAAACTTCAAGCTGCGTGACGGCATGCCGGTAGGCGTTAAGGTAACCCTGCGCCGTGACCGCATGTGGGAGTTCCTGGATCGTCTGTTCAACGTAGCTCTGCCGCGTGTACGCGACTTCCGCGGCATCAACGGCAACGCATTTGACGGCCGTGGCAACTATGCTCTGGGTCTGAGCGAGCAGCTGATCTTCCCGGAAATTTCCTACGATCAGATCGACAAGATCCGCGGCATGAACATCGTTATCTGCACCACTGCAAATACCGATGAAGAAGCAAAGGAGCTGCTTACTCTGATGGGCGCTCCGTTTGAGAAGTAAGGAGGAGAAGTTAAATGGCTAAGAAGTCGATGGTTCTCAAGCAGCAGGCTAAGCCGAAGTTCTCCAGCCGAGCTTACAACCGCTGCAAGATCTGCGGCCGTCCGCACGCTTACCTGCGTGATTTCGGTATCTGCCGTATCTGCTTCCGCGAGCTGGCTTACAAGGGCCAGATCCCGGGTGTCCGCAAGGCATCCTGGTAAGGAAGAGCGATTTCAAAAAGGAACCCGTAAGGGTTCCTTTTTTTATGTCTTCAGGCAGAAAGTAAGCGGTGCACACGAGTTGCGTAGCAATACGTTGTTGCTGGGCGGCGTTTACACGCTATCAATGATGTTTAAGAATTAAATTGTGGTGAATATCTAACATGTTAAATTATTTTGTGTGTGAAACAAATTTGTGATATAATTCGATAGCTATGGACGGCACCTGCGGGTTATATTTGATGTAAGGCTTTACCGTAGGGTGCGCCGACTCGGCGCACCGCTTGTAAACCATCTGCATATCGCTTAATCAGAGCGGACACACTGGTCCGCCCCTACGGTGAATTTTTGATGCGATTGATTTGGAAATCCGTTGTTTTCTGATGCAAAAATTCATATATTTTAGGTAAATTTCGCGTTTTCCTCTTGCATTTTCCCGCAAAATGTGTTTTAATTATTCTGTTATAAATATTTCAATGCGATGAGCAGGAAAAGTAACGCTGTGTTCCTCTTTCTCAGAGAGAACGGTCCCATGGCTGCAAGCCGTTTATCGAGGTATGGCGCGAAGTTCCCCTGTGAGCACCGGTGCTGAATAGATGCAGTAGGCGCCGGCGAAGTAACGCTCCGTTACCGGCGTTCAATGAGTGCCCGATTTTTTCGGGAATCAGGGTGGTACCACGGAAGTTTTACGCCTTTCGTCCCTATTTTACGGGGACGGAAGGCGTTTTTTACGTTGTGAATAGGTGGCGAGATGACCCCATTCCGCCGTTTCTAACGTTGTGCACTCATTTATATGCGGCGGGACACCCCGGGGTGGCTTCTCTTGCCCTTCGGGCAATTCACCTTCTGAGGTCGCTCTGCCCTGCATGCAACATTTCGCCGCCCTCAATTACAAAATCACATTCCAAAGGAGAATTGGTATGAAAGAAAAGCTGCAAGGCATTTTGCAGACCGCGAAGGAGCAGCTCGCTGCCGCGAAGGATTCGCGCGCGCTGGACGAGGCCCGCGTTAAGTTCCTCGGCAAAAAGGGTGAGCTGACCGCGCTGCTCAAGGGCATGAAGGACGTTGCCGCAGAGGAGCGTCCGGTTGTTGGTCAGCTGATCAACGACGTTCGTGCGGAGATCGAAACCATCATTGACAAGCAGAAGAAGCTGATCGAGCAGGCTGCGCTCGAGAAGAAGCTGGAGGCGGAGACCATCGACGTTACCCTGCCGGGTGAGGACGTTGTCATCGGCAAGAAGCATCCGCTGAACATCGTGCTCGACGAGTTCAAGGAGATTTTCCTCGGTCTGGGCTTCTCGATCGCTGAGGGTCCGGAGGTTGAGCTGGATCACTACAACTTTGAGGCGCTGAACATTCCGAAGGACCATCCGGCACGCGACACGCAGGATACCTTCTATATTTCGGATAATGTTGTGCTCCGCACGCAGACCTCTCCGATGCAGGTCCGCACGATGGAAAAGCGCAAGCCGCCGATCCGCATTATCGCGCCGGGCCGTGTTTACCGTTCGGACGCCGTTGACGCAACCCACTCTCCGCTGTTCCATCAGATCGAGGGTCTGGTTGTCGATAAGGGCATCCGCATGAGCGACCTGAAGGGCATTCTTGAGCTGTTCGCAAAGAAGCTGTACGGCGAGGACACGGTTGTTCGTTTCCGTCCGCATCACTTCCCGTTCACCGAGCCGTCTGCGGAGATGGATATCCAGTGCTACCGCTGCCACGGTGAAGGCTGCCCGCTTTGCAAGGGCGAGGGCTGGATCGAGATCCTCGGCTGCGGCATGGTGCATCCCCATGTACTTGAAATGTGCGGCATTGATCCCGATGCATATACAGGCTTTGCCTTCGGCGTAGGCTTGGAGCGTATTGCGCTGTTAAAATACGAGATCGACGATATCCGTCTGTTCTATGAGAACGACGTTCGATTCCTGCACCAGTTCTAAGCGCTGACGCGCTTATAGGGGACTTCAAAAGTCCCCTATATACGAAAAACGGTTCCTGACGAAACCGCTTTTCGATACCCGAACGACGCCGCCCACGGCGGCTGGGTCGGGGTGTAAAAACGCAGGTACACGCCCCGCGTTTTTACGAAACAGCAAGGCTGTTTCTATTTCATGCGCGCCTGATGGCGCGATACCATCAAGGAGGAAATATCCTATGAAGTTGCCATTATCCTGGCTTTCGGATTATACCGATATGAACGGCATCACCCCGAAGGAGTATGATGCTAAGCTGACTATGTCCGGCTCCAAGGTCGAGGAGGTTTACTACCTCGGCGCGGAGATCGACAACGTTGTGACCGGCAAGATCCTCGAGGTTGTCGATCACCCGGATTCCGATCATCTGAAGATCTGCCAGCTCGATGTCGGCAAGGAGGAGCCGGTGCAGATCGTCACCGGCGCACCCAATGTAACGCCTGCGTCCGTTGGCGAGATCTGCCCGGTCTGCCTGCACAAGTCCACCCTGCCGGGCGGCGTGAAGATCACCAAGGGCAAGCTGCGCGGCGTGCCGTCCAACGGCATGATGTGCTCGTTCCAGGAGCTGGGTCTGTCCCACGGCTGCGTACCCTATGCGTGCGAGAACGGCATCCTGTTCCTGCCGGCCGGCACCCCGGTTGGCGAGGACATCAAGAAGGTACTCGGTCTGGACGACTGGGTTTCCGATTTTGAGATTACGTCCAACCGCCCGGACTGCCTGAGCGTGATCGGTCTGGCCCGCGAGACTGCGGCTACCTTCGACCGTCCGTTCAGCGTCAAGACCCCGGAGGTAAAGGGCGGGGGCGACGACATCAACAAGTATATGTCCGTCGAGGTCAAGGACACCGACCTGTGCCCGCGCTACACCGCCCGCATTGTCAAGAATATCAAGATCGAGCCGTCTCCGGCGTGGATGCGTGAGCGTCTGCACGCCTGCGGCGTTCGCCCGATCAACAACATCGTTGATATCACCAACTATGTTATGCTCGAGTACGGCCAGCCGATGCATGCGTTCGACTACAAGTGCCTGTCCGATGGCCGCATTGTTGTCCGCCGTGCCCGCAACGGTGAGTCCATCCAGACTCTGGACGGCGTGGATCACGACCTGAGCGACAAGATGCTCGCCATCTGCGACAACGACAAGCCGGTTGCTGTTGCAGGCGTTATGGGCGGCGCAAACTCCGAGATTATGGATGACACCAAGACGGTCGTTTTCGAGTCCGCAAACTTCCACGGCGCTACCGTTCGTATCACCGCAAAGGCGCTCGGCATGCGTACCGAGGCCTCCGGCCGCTTTGAGAAGGGCCTTGACCCGCGCATGACCCTCGATGCGGTCAACCGTGCGTGCGAGCTGGTGGAGCAGCTGGGCGCAGGCGAGGTCATCGACGGCATTATCGACGTTGACAACTCCGACCCGAACCACAAGCGTCTGCCGTTTGAGCCGGACAAGATGAACGCTCTGCTCGGTCTGGAGCTGTCCGCTGAGGAGCAGGTAAAGCTGCTCGAGAAGCTGGACTTCAAGATCGAGAATAACGAGGTCGTTGTGCCGTTCTTCCGCACCGACATCAACCGCATGTGCGATGTGGCCGAGGAGGTTGCCCGCATGTACGGTTACGACAAGATCCCGACCACGCTGTACGCAGGCGAGATGGTACAGGGTGAGTTCACGCCGTCTCAGCAGGCGGAGCGCGCTGCCGCTCTGGTTTGCCGCGAGGCAGGCTTTGACGAGTCCATGAGCCATTCGTTCATCTCCCCGAAGTTCTACGACATGATTGGCTGGGACGAGAACGACCCGCGCCGTATCTCCACCACCATCCTCAACCCGCTCGGCGAGGATTTCAGCGTAATGCGCACCACCGTGCTGCCGTCCATGCTGGATAATCTGGCGCACAACCACGCACACCGCAACCCGACCGCTTCGCTGTACGAGCTGGGCACCATCTACACCCCGACCGTCAAGGATGGCAAGGCTGACCCGGACGTACTGCCGCACGAGGAGAAGATCCTGACTCTCGGCAGCTACGGCCGCCTGTCGTTCTTCCAGTTCAAGGGTGCCATCGAGGCGCTGCTGCGTGAGCTGAACATCAAGGGCGCATCCTTCGCTCCTGAAAAGGCCAACCCGTCCTATCACCCGGGCCGCTGTGCCAAGGTGCTGATCGACGGCAAGGAGATCGGCGTATTCGGCACCATTCATCCGACCGTTGCTGCACGCTACGGTCTGTCCGGCGAGGTGCTCGCTGCCGAGCTGCAGATGGATGCGCTGCTGGCTGCCATCGACCCGGAGAAGCTGTATCATCCGCTGCCCAAGTTCCCGGCATCTACCCGCGATATCGCGGTTCTGGTTGACGATGCCGTTCCGGCAGCCTCCATGCAGGCCACTGTTGAGAAGGCAGCAGGCAAGCTGCTCGAGTCCGTCAAGCTGTTCGACGTTTACAAGGGCAAGGGCATCCCGGAGGGCAAGAAGTCCGTGGCTTATTCGCTGTCCCTGCGCGCACCCGACCGTACCCTCACCGACGAGGAGTGCGACAAGGCAATGCGTGCCGCTATCTCGGCACTTGAGACCGAGTTCGGCGCTCAGCTGCGCGGTTAAGTTCCTGAATTGGATAGAAAAAGAGCAGATGCTTGGCATCTGCTCTTTCTTTATGGTTTTATACTGCGTTATCCGAGAGAACCGTCCGGATTGACATAATCCCAGTCATTGGAATAACCATGCTGCGTCCATTCGACGATTTTGTCGCCTGCAGGCGGCGCGTTCTTTGGCTCGACACTGGATTCGGTCGTGCTCAGCGTGATATCGAGCGACAGAATGCCGGTGTTCTTGGTGTGGTAGGTCACGCTCAATTTGCAGTTCTGCACACTGCCGGAGAACGTCAGCACGGTTTTGGTGGTGTTCCAGCTATCGGAGCGGCTTTCGAGTGTGCCCGAGAACGAGCCGTCCGCCGTGTTCAGCGTGTAGCTGCCGGTCAGGTTGTCATACGAATCGCTGCTCAGACCGTTGATTTTTGCGGTGTAGCGCGAGCCGCTTGCGGTGAATTGTTCATCGCCCAGCAGGTTGTTCAGGCGGTTTACGTCATTCTTTATGTTGAGATAAAAATCCTCCCAGCCAAGCTCATATGCGGTCATGTTGGATTCGTTCGCGGCAACGATGCTTTCGCCCACCGAGGTAAAGGTATTGTTCTTCAGAATCTTCAGATTTTCGCTGAACAGAGCGCCGAATGTGCTGTCCGCCCAGTTGATGTGCAGCCACGCGCCGTTCGACAGCGCCTTGAGATCGGCGTTATCCGTTTTGTCTATCGCCAGAATCTTCGCCACGGCAGGGCACTTCAAATACAGGTCGCCGCTGTCCGCGCTGCATAGGAGCTCGAGCTTGACGTTGCTCAGCGCACTGCGCAGGAGGGCTGCCTGTGCGGCGGTGAGTACGTCATCCGCCTGCGAATCGCCGAGGAAATAAGACGCCAGCACGCGCAGATCGACCGTCACGGTCGCCTCAATGGCTTGTCCGTTCGCCAGAATTTCGGTTTTGACATCAACCTTGTAATCCTTGTTGCCGTCGATGGTGTCGAAGGCGGTGTACGCCGCGCCGATTGTCGCCACCGTGCGCAGCGTCTTGGCGTTTTCGGTGGATGGCTGTGCCTTGATCCACTTGTTGAGCACGGTAAACTTGCTGTCAATGTCGTTTACAAGCGCCGCGCGGTCATACAGCACGGCGGTCTGCATATCCTGATCCCACTGCACGGTCAGTCCGAATGCTTCGGCAAAAAAGCGTACCGGAACATAAGTGCGGCCCTTCTTCTTGTACGGTGCGGAATCAACAGCGGTGGTCTTGATAACCTTGCCGGTGCTGTCATCGGTTATGGTAAGCTGCTTGCCGCCGAGCGCGAACGACAGCGTTTCGCCGTTCTTCTTAGCGGTGATTGCTCCGGCGTCATATGTGACCTCGGCGCCGAGCACCTCGGCAATGGCGCGGAAGGGAACCATCACGTGCCCGTTTACCTTTTCCGGCTGTGCGTCCGCAAAGTGGACATACGCGCCGTTGAGCTGCACGGAAAGCTGACAGCGGAGTTTGTATTCATCGCCCTCTGTCATGGCACGCGCTGTATCACGATAGCATTCCTCTAAATCACCGTCCCAGCCGAAGGACAGCCCCTCCAGATCGTCATACCCCCAGTAATCGACTGCGATCTGGGGATCTCTATGGATGGCGTCCAGGTGCTGCCGATAATGGTCACTGAGCGTATCATAATCGAAAACGCCGTAGTACGATTCCTGCTCCATGTACTCCTCCGCACTGTCATACCCAAACTGCTGATACATCGGCGGTGTGGCATCCAGTGCGAGCGCGCTCGGCGCCGAGCCGGCGAGCAGCAGCGCTGCGAGTGCGGCAGCGGCAAAGCGGTTTCTCTTTTTCATATTGTGCCCCCTCACATAGGTGTTACTGCCATTATACAGGAAAACAGTGGGATTTGTCTATCCGCAGTTTGGCGCAAATTGGCGGGCAAAAACCGTCATACTGTCCATGCGGGCGCATAGGGTAGAGCAAGGGAGGGCACTGCTATGTTTATCACGATCACACGCACGGGTCTGCGCCGAATTGGTGTGGGACTTAGCGTTTTTGCGGTTCTGACCGCGGTTTTCATCCTGTTTCCGCGCGAAAATGCTGAGCCGACAGCCGCCGAACAGGCGGTTCCCGCGTCTGTCAGCGACTGGGGATTGTCGTTCCAAACCGAGGGTCAGCCGCCGGTCGGCAATGTCTCCGCCGAGGAACTGCGGCAGTACAACGCGTTTTACGTCGGTGACACGAGCCGAAAGACCATCTACCTGACGTTTGACGCGGGCTACGAGAACGGCTGCACGCCTGCCATTCTGGATGCGCTCAAAAAGCATAACGCGCCTGCCTGCTTTTTCGTGGTGGGAAACTTTATTGATACCGCACCGGAACTCGTAAAGCGCATGGCAGCGGAGGGGCATATCGTGGGCAACCATACGCTGCACCATCCGGATATGTCCGGCATTGCGGATAAGAGCGCGTTTGCGGCGGAGCTGAACGGTCTCGAGGAGAAATACACCGCGCTGACCGGTCAGCCGATGCAGAAATTTTATCGTCCGCCGCAGGGCAAGTTCAGCGAGGAGAATCTCCGGCAGGCGCAGGAGCTGGGGTATACCACGGTTTTCTGGTCGCTCGCGTATGTGGACTGGTATACGGATAACCAGCCGACCGATGAGCAGGCATTCTCCAAGCTGCTGCCGAGGATTCATAACGGGGCGATCGTGCTGCTGCATTCCACCAGTGAGACCAATGCGAGGATTCTCGATGAACTGCTGACGAAGTGGGAGGAGGCAGGATATACGTTTGGTGCTCTGACGGAGCTGGCGCAGTAATTGAAAATGGAGAATGGAAGATGGAGAATGAATGTGTCCGCGCACAGCGCGACAATTAAAATACGGCGCTCCGCGCCGTTCCTTAATTTTCAATTTTCCATTCTCAATTCTCCATTGCAAATAAAAAGACCTCTCCAAGTAAGGAGAGGTCTTTTTATTTGCGTTTACGGCATCATCACGCGGCCTTCAAACTCGGCGCGGCGCTTGATGTCCTTCATGACGGTATCGAACTGGTTGAGGTCGAGCGACTGTGCACCGTCGCAGAGGGCGTGTGCGGGATCGTTATGCGCCTCGATGATCAGGCCGTCAGCACCGGCAGCGATGGCTGCGCGGGACAGCGGCTGCACCATATCACGGCGGCCTGCTGCGTGGGACGGGTCGATGATGATCGGCAGGTGGCTGAACATCTTAACCAGCGGAACAGCGGAGATATCCAGATTATTGCGGATCAGCTTCTCAAAGGTACGGATGCCGCGCTCGCACAGGATAACATTGGTATTGCCGCCTGCGAAAATGTACTCGGCAGCCATGAGGAACTCCTCCATGGTGGCGGACAGACCGCGCTTGAGGAGGATCGGCTTGTTCGAGCGGCCCAGCTCCTTGAGCAGCATGAAGTTCTGCATGTTGCGGGCGCCAAGCTGGATGATATCTACATCTGCGAACAGGTCGAGGTGCTTTTCGCTCATGATCTCGGTGACGATCGGCAGACCGGTCTGACGCTTTGCCTCGAGCAGCAGCTTGAGACCCTCGGCCTCCAGACCCTGGAACGAGTACGGGGAGGTACGCGGCTTGAATGCACCGCCGCGCAGGAAGGAGGCGCCGGCAGCCTTAACGCGCTCGGCACACTCGACGATCTGCGCCTCGTTCTCAACCGAGCACGGACCTGCCATAACATTGAAGTAGCCGGCGCCGATCTTGCGGCCCGCAACCTCGATGATCGTGTCCTCGGGGTGGAATTTGCGGTTGACGGCCTTGAACGGCTCGGTCACGCGCTGTACACGCTCGACCACGTCATACGCCATAATGTCCCCTTCATCGAGCCGGGTCGTGTCGCCCATCAGGCCGAGGATAAGTGTATCCGCACCCTGGGAATAGTTGATCCGCAGCCCCATATCCGTGAAATGCTGCATCAGTTTGTCGACATGTTCCTTGTCGCTGTTTCGTTTGAGTACAACGATCATTTCAGTTCACTCCTTCACAATGTGATAAATTTTAAGTAGGATTTACGGTACGCTTAAATTTTTTTCAGTTTTTTTACAGCGTACGATTTGAAGTATACCATATCAGAGGATAAAAAGAAAGAGCGATTTACGACAAATCGCCCTTTGATTTTCCACGGTTTTTGCACATGGTTGCATGCTGCTAACCGGATACTTATGATGCTTTTGCCGCTTCGTCGGCCTTCAGCTCCTTGTATTTTGCGGTTACCGCGCTGCAGAACTCGTCCCAGCGGCCGCTGTTGATGAGGGTGGACGGACAGATTTTGCCCGAAAAGTCTTGATGCTTTTTCAGT
>OLSP01003379.1_pt1 | contig 11166 bp, 9 predicted proteins | sample 1672941 | NCBI WGS metagenome assembly OLSP01 (sample SAMEA3136739, study PRJEB25190) | human gut metagenome | reverse complement strand
ATACTGAATCGAGCGAATCACCGAGCCGCCGTTTTGCAGCAGGGAAGAAATGCTCTGCCCATCGGGGGGCGTGCCAAGCTTTTTATTGATAGCGGCGAGGGATTCTTCTGCTGTGGCAATGCTTGCCTGAATTGCCGCCGCCTTTTGCTCCGCCTGTGCCAGCTGTGCATCAATCGCGTCCATGTTTTCATTGAAATCCTGAATGTCATAATAATCTTCGTTATCGGGCTTGATAAAATCATAATTTTCTGTAAAAGTGCTCATTTGCGTCACCTCCTTTCTGCCCTCATGATAAAGCGGCGTTAGTCTCATGGGGTCTCATGTTGTAATATTGCTGCAATATTTCAGTTTTGTTACAAAACGGGCAAACCCCTTGCCAATTTCCCTCTCGGCTGATATGATAGCTATGCAAAGTAAAACTGACGCAGGAATGGAAACCAAACCGGAACGGAAGAAACGGAAGCCGAATCCTTGAATGGGTGTGGAGGAAGCGGAAGGGCCCGAAGGGAAGGGGCGGCGGAAAGGGCGGCGGCGGAATGAACTGCATTTCGTTGTATAATTATGAAACGAAGCGAACATTCAAAATTAAAAAAGGAGGAATGAGACCCATGAAAAAATTTCTTTCCATGGTATTAGCAGCAGCTATGGTTATCTCCACAGTTCCTGCTACAGCATTTGCTCTGGATGCAAAGGCAACAGCTAAGGTTGTTGACTCTCGTAATCTGACAGAAGCAGACGCTGACAAAGTAGAAGAAGGTGCAAATCCTACCAACTGGATTGGTCAGACTACAACAGCACCTAAATTCAAAGCACCCGAACTGCAGTTGAAGGTGACAGATGCTGATTCCACAGCAAATGACAATGCAGACACAGAAACAAAGTTCACAGTAACACTGGACAACGCAAAATTTGTTACAGACGCTGGTGCAGTAGTAACATCCACAACTAATCTGACAGATATCGTTAGTGTAGTTGATGACGAAGCAAAAGCTTACCCTCCCACTGTAGGCGGTGTTAAGATTAACGACAAGGATGAAATCGAAGTAACAATCAAAGGTGTTCTGGCAAAAGATGACATCATCAAAGTTGCTCTGAGAACTGTTCTGACAAAGACAAGCGCAGGTACAAAGGCTACAGTAGCGGTTGATTCCGATGACCTGGATCTGTCCACAGATGATATCACATTTGTAACAGTTCAGGATACAGGCATCAAGGCTACACTGAAGAAGGTAGCAGAAGTTGCTGAAGAAGAAACAACAGAACTGGAAAAAGATCTGAAGATCGAAACAGCAGCTGGTGACTTTGTTAAAGATCAGGAATTCGAAATCAAAGTAAGCTCCGGTTTCGAACTGAAGTATGGCAACACAAATACAACTGATTACACAATCAGACAGGGTGCTGATGACAACAAGCTGATCGTTAAAATCAACAATGCTAACATTGGTGATACACTGACAATCAAAGCAGCAGATATCATCATTGATGCAGCTGATGCTAAGGTTGGTGCAGTTGCAAAACTGACAGTAAAAGCTCTGGCTAACACAAGTGTTGCTGGCACTTTCAAAGCAACAGCTGATGCAGTAGAAGCAGCTAAGGTTGTTGACCAGACAGTAACTCTGTCCGTAGATGAAGACGATGATGTACCCGTAATCTACAGCGGCGTTGACGTAAACAACGACGGTATCACAGATGACTCCGATCACCTGTCTCTGGAAGTTACACTGAAAGAAACAGCAAAGAGCTCTCTGGACGTTAAGAAGGCATTCAATCTGGATCTGCCCGAAGGCGTTTATGTAACAGACGTTAAAGTTAAAAAGACAGATAACGTAGAAATCAACGGTGCAACATCTGCAACAGCTATTGCAGATGAATTTGAAAAAGCATACAAGAAAGGTGAGTATGACGGTTTTGAATTCGCAAGAAGAAGCTTTGTAGATACAGACAACAAAGATGACGCTATGGAACTGTCCTTCAAGCTGGAACTGGTTGCAGAACCCGATTTCACAGGTGATGTTAAACTGACACTGGAAGGCGATGCTTTCGATAAAAAGCAGGAAGTTACAATTGCTAAATTTGTTGCTCCCTACACAGTAGAAGCTGCTCAGAATGACCTGATCATCGACTACAGAAACACAAAGGTTCCTACAAACATCGTTGTTAAGGAAGCTGAAGAAGGTCTGTGGAAGAAGGGTCTGGACTTTACATTCGGTATCGACAAATTCGATGATGATGATTTCGAAAATGATGCTACTTACACAGTAGACAATAAGTCCGATCTGGAAATCAAAGAAGCTAAGAAGGGTCTGGGCTTCAAGGTTGACACAGAATCTAGCGACGAACCCGCAGCAGTAACAATCTCTGATATCTCCCTGTACATGAGCAGAAGCATTGCAGCTGGTACTTACGATCTGCAGCTGATCACAAATGCAAACATTGATATGTATGCAGAAGAGCTGGCTACAACAGAAACAGCAGATAGAAAAGTAGTAACTGATGCATTTGCTACAACAGCAGTTGGTACAAAATACACAGTAGCTGATGACAAAGACTTCAACGATGGCGCTAAGATCAACAAAAACACAGTTGATTACGCTACAGTAAAAGAAGGCTTCATCAACGTTATCACAGCTGGTAGAGACCAGGATGACGCTTCCTTCACAAAGAAGGTAGTAGTTCCCGTTGGCGAAAAATACCTCATCGCAGGTGAAGAACAGGTTGCTCTGGATGTACCCGCTTACATCTCCGCTGCAGGCTACACAATGCTGCCCGTAAGAGCAGTTGCTACAGCACTGGGTATCAACAACAACAACGTTCTGTGGAACCAGGCTTCCAGAACAGTAACAATCCTGTATGGTCAGAGAATCATCACTATGGTTGCAGGCCAGAAGGTTGTTACAGTTAACGGTAACACAATCCCCGCATCCGCTACAGTACAGATCAAAGACGGCAGAACATTCCTGCCTATGAGAGATCTGGCTACAGCTCTGGGCGTAACAGACATCACATGGGATGCAGCTACAAAGACAGCTACAATGAACGGCAGCAAATAAGCTACCCTCATTCTAACTGAACAAGTAGAATCTCTAAGAGTACCTCGCAAGAGGTACTCTTTTTTTGGCGCTAAAGGTTAGCTGAAAATAAAAGAGTCGAGGCACTTATGCTAAGGAGCCTCGGCTTCTTTTTTTGCAGCGTTCTTCGACATTGGACGCTCCGAAGGAGTGGACAATCGGCTTTAGCGCATGCGATTGCAATAAAAAAAAGACCTGTTTTTCACAGGTCTTATTTTCTTTAGCGGAAGGTTTTCGCAAGCGCCTTTATCGCCTGCTCCGCAAGCAGTGCTTCCCCATGCTCCAGCAGATAATATTTCGCCAGTGGCGTGGAGATGTGCTTCTGACCGTATTCCTTCAAAATGCGCTCCGCATCCTCTGCGGTTTCCTCCGTGGTGTATGTATCCCCCTGCATCACAAGGAAATACTTCCCATCATTCTTATAAACCGCGCTTTCGCCCTTGAACACGCCATCCAGACGCAGGCTCACGCCAATCACATCATCCAGAGAAGGGAAGGAATAAATCAGAATATCCGAATTTTTTTCCTCCTCATGCGCCAGCGTATCCATGGGCTTCTTTTTCCAGCGGCGCAAATCCTCGTCCGCGTGTTTCTCTTTATTGTTCACCTTCGTCACGATGATCATGATACCATCGCCCCCCGAAGGGATCGCTTCTACCATCAGCGGTGTGTTTTCCGAAATGAAATCCTCCTCATCCAACGCCTGCTCCATAATATCCCGAAACAGCTTCTGCGTGCGCTCCGAAGGGGAAATCAAATCCTCCAGTTTGATTTTTCTTTCCGCTAAATCTGCCTTTGTCAGGGTCAGCTTCAGCTGATTTTCGCTTATCCGTTCTATTTTCATGCTATCACTCCCTTTTTCCCGTTTTGCGGGGCATGATGCGGAAACGGTCAATTTATTACTATAGTATATGCAATCCTGCGCCGGATGTAAAGAGGGGATTGCCGCCAAAGTTTTGAATTTTTTATGAACACCCCAATTTCTTACAATTTCTTGAATTTTTGCCGCTTTGGTTGACACTGCGCCAATAAACCTGTAAAATATATTAGATAAAATGCGATTTTTGTGTGAAAATGTTTTATTTTCAAAGGATATATTTTTTTGGAGGGAATCACATGAGCGATGATAAAATCGGTAATAAAACAGGCTCGGAGGGTCTGAGCGAAACAGATAAGGGCTATTATGAGGATTTATATAACGACCTGCCGAAGGAGGTTGTGGATATCCTCATGCAGACGCACCCCCTCATGGGCAAGAATGACGACCTTGAGGCAACCGCCTACCGCGCACGCCGCCCTCAGAGACGCGAGGACGTGGAGGAGGTCAAAGAGGCGAGGATGCAGCAGGTCGGCAACGAGATTAACGAGGTGAGCCGCGCACCCCAGCAGGAGGGCGACCCTACCCGTTACGTTTCTCGCCGCGCAAGAAATGCGGAAAGCGCGCATACTTCCGCCCCGAAGGGGAATACAATGAATCAGGATGATTATGATGATGGGATTCAGTATGTAAGCGTGCTGCCCGCGCGTAAGAAATCCAAAATCGTGGAGGAGGTTACCTTGCAGACCGCTGCCCCCGCGAAGCATCATGGCAAAAAGAAAAAGCATAAGAAGGAAAGAGAACCCTTTGACGATATGGGCATGGAGGAAAGAGATTACCGCCCCCGTTATGAGGATATGGATTTTGAGGAGCGCGCAAAGCAGGAGCACCTCGACAGCCTCTATGACGATGAATATTATGACGATTACGGCAGAGGCAGAGGAAAGCTGCCGATGATTCTCGGCGTGATTGCCGTTGTGCTGATTATTTTCCTCATTTTCCGTACCGTCAGCCTGAGCAGTAAGCTGGAGGAGGTACAGAACCAGCTGACACAGTCTCAGGATTATAAACAGAAATACGAGGATATGCAGCTGGAAAATATGCAGCTGCAGGAAAAACTGGACGGTAAGGACACCAAAACGACAGGCAATTCTGATACTGCGGACACCAAGGTGGACACCAAAAAGGACACCGCATCCACATCCTCCGGCACCAAGGAATATACTGTAAAAGACGGTGATACCATGTGGACAATTGCCCAGAGCCAGCTTGGCAATGGCGCGGAATATCAGAAGATTCTGGATGCCAACGGCCTGAAGGAGAGCGATACCTTAGCGCCCGGCACAGTAATTAAAATCCCACAGTAAGAACAGGAGTGTAGCATGAGCGATTTGGAGAAAAGAACTCTTGTGGAATTGAGAAAAATGGCGAAGGAGCTGGGGATTCCTGCCATTTCCGGTTTGAAGAAAAGGGAATTGATTGAGAAAATTGAGCAGTCCTCCGAGGTGCAGAAAAATGATTCTGTACCTCGGTCGGCTGCTTCCGACTTTTCTCACAGAAATTTCGACGAAAAAACCGAAGCTCCGCAGGAGCATACGGAAAGGGAAAAGCAGTTTTTTGAGGAATTGGGAGAGGGGATTCTGGAGGTACTGCCGGATGGGTATGGGTTTCTGCGTGCGGAAAATTGCCTGCCCGGCGCAAATGATGTGTATGTTTCTCCGGCGCAGATTCGCAGATTTAATCTGAAAACAGGCGACAGAGTGATGGGGAATGTACGCCCTGCCAGAGAAGGCGAAAAGGTCGGCGGTCTGGTTTATGTGCAGACGGTCAATGGAGATGCGCCATATCTTGCGATTCACCGCCCGAATTTTGAGGAGCTGACACCTATTTATCCTGAGGAGAAGCTCAAGCTGGAAACAGTGCAGAGAGAACTCTCCGGTCGCATCATTGATCTGATTGCGCCTATCGGCAAAGGGCAAAGAGGGATGATTGTTGCACCGCCGAAGGTTGGGAAAACAATCCTTTTGACGAAGATAGCAAATGCAATCACCTGCAACCATAAGGAAGTGCATCTGATTGTACTGCTGATTGATGAACGCCCTGAGGAGGTAACGGATATTCAACGCTCCATCGAAGGGGAGAATGTGCAGATTGTGTATTCTACCTTTGACGAGGAGCCGGAGCATCATAAAAAGGTAACGGAAATGGTTCTGGAACGCGCGAAGCGCATGGTGGAGCAGGGGAAGGATCTGGTTATCCTGCTGGACAGCATTACTCGTTTGGCGCGTGCGTATAACCTGACGATTCCGCCAAGCGGACGTACGCTGTCCGGTGGTCTGGACCCCGCGGCACTGTATATGCCGAAGCGGTTCTTTGGCGCAGCCAGAAATATTGAAAACGGCGGCAGTCTGACGATTCTTGCAACTGCGCTTGTGGATACGGGCAGCAAAATGGATGAGGTTGTGTTTGAGGAATTCAAGGGCACCGGCAACATGGAGCTGGTGCTGGATAAGCGCATGGCAGAGCGGAGAATCTTCCCTGCGGTGGATATTATGAAATCCGGCACAAGACGAGAGGAAAAGCTGTTTACCCCTGAGGAGCTGGAGTGTAATTATGCGCTGCGGCGGATGGCGGCACAGCTGAATCATACGGATATGATTGAAGGCTTTTTTGACTTGATGCGCAAGTCCAAAAATAATAAGGAATTTATGGAGCGGCTGCACGTTTGGGAAAAAACGTTAGGTCTGCATGAAAAATAACCTCGGTTTTTGGATAAATCTCTCAAGAATACGGAAAATGCTGATTTTTCGGGGAATTGCAGTTGCCAAGCCGAAAAAAATATGCTATAATGCTCATGTTGTCTTTAAATAACGTAGATTATTGATCAACAAATACGAAAAATGAGGTGAAAGAAAATGCGCGAAGGTATCCATCCCGAATACAAACAGGTAAAAGTAAGATGTAACTGCGGCAATGAATTTGTAACAGGTTCCACAAAGGACGAAATCAGAGTCGAAGTTTGCTCCAAATGCCATCCCTTCTACACAGGCAGCCAGAAACTGCTTCTGGAAGCCGGCGGCAGAGTTGAAAAGTTCAACAAGAAATACGGCAGAAAGTAATTCTTTTCGGATTGCTGAGCTGCAAAAAATCAAGACAAAATATAAAAAGGGCGAGATCGTAGGATCTTCGCTCTTTTTTTATGCAGGAAGATTGTCGAAAAAAGGAAAGTATGATAAGCTATAAGAACGGATTATCGCTTGGCGGTTCAGTCACTCTCTGTAAAGGGGGTGATGCTATGAATTGTGTTACATATTCTGATTTAATTCAGATTGGTATACTTGTAGTAGCGCTTATCTCCCTGTATCAAAATAGGGGATAAATAAAAAACGACCGCCTAACAAGAGTTAGACGGTCTTTCTTGAGATATTAGGACTGACCGCCCGACCAAAAGCGGTAATCCTTTTATTGTAGCTATTATCGCCCTGTGTAAAAACAGGAGATAAATAAAAAATGTTGCCTAACAAGAGTTAGATGGTCTTACTTGATTAATCAGGACTGACCGCCCGACCAAAAGCGATAATCCTTTTCTTATCTTCATGATAGCAAAAGAAAGTGATTCTGTCAATAAAAGCGTTTTGCTTAAACGCGTTTGATATGCTATAATAAGTACCTGTTAAAAGGAGATGATTCTGTGTCAGATAGAAAAAGACCAACTAACATCGGCGGTCAGGCGGTCATTGAGGGCGTTATGATGCGCGGAAAAAAGATATATGCAATGGCAGTGAGAAATCCCGAAGGGGAAATTGTTGTGGAAAAGAAGCCTGTCGGCGGCCTAGGGAAAAAAGGGCTGTTCAGATACCCTATTTTCCGCGGCATGGCGGCGTTTGTGGATTCCCTTGTTACCGGTACGAAAATACTGATGCGTTCTGCGGAAATTGCAGGCGAGGGTTGGGAGGAGGAAGAGCTTTCCCCCTTTGAGCAATGGCTGAAGGAGAAGCTGGGGGATAAAATCAACGATATTCTGATTTATTTCAGCGTATTCATTTCCCTGCTTCTGGGCATGGGGCTGTTTTTTGTGCTGCCTGTTGCCATCGGGAATTTATTCAAAACCCTTGTGCCGACATGGGCACTGGGCATTATCGAAGGCTTGATTCGTATTGCGATTTTCCTTGGCTATCTCTGGCTGATTTCTCGTATGAAGGAGATTAAGCGCGTATTCCAATACCATGGCGCAGAGCATAAGACGATTGCATGTTTTGAAAGCGGCAAGGAGCTGACGGTGGAAAACGTACGCCCCTGCACAAGGCTGCATAAGCGCTGCGGCACAAGCTTTCTGCTGTTCGTGATGCTGATTTCCATGATTGTGTTTTTCTTCGTTCGGACGGATGTATTCTGGCTGCGGCTGATTACAAGAATCTGCCTTGTGCCGTTTATTGCGGGGATTTCCTATGAGGTTATCCGCTGGGCGGGCAATTCAGAAAGCAGCTTCGTGAAAATCGTCAGTGCGCCGGGACTTTGTCTGCAAAAGCTGACAACGGCAGAGCCGGATGCAAGTCAGATAGAATGTGCCATTGCGGCAATGAAAGGGGTTCTGGAAGATGAGCCTGAGGAATAAAACCATTGCAGAGGCATTGCGCGAGGGGAAGCAGCGTTTGCGGTCGGCAGGAAAGGATGCCTACGCCGTTGAAGCAGAGCTGCTGCTCGAAAAAGCTGTCGGTCTGAATCGAACGGCTTTATTTTTGCGTGGAGAGGAGCCGCTTTCTGCGGAGGCTGCGATGCAGTATGAAGGCTTTCTTGCGGAACGGGAGAGCGGTCGCCCGACGCAGTATATCCTCGGCACATGGGAGTTCATGGGACTTCCCTTTTCTGTGGGCGAGGGCGTGCTGATTCCCAGAGGGGATACGGAAATTCTTGTGGAAACCATTCTGGAGAAGCAGCAGACAGAACCACTGCGGACGATTCTGGATATCGGGACGGGGAGCGGCTGTATTCCTGTCAGCCTGTCCCATTACGGGCAATTTGAATATGTTCTGGCGGTGGATATCAGCCGGAAGGCGTTAGGCTATGCAACGAAAAACGCGGCGGCAAATCATGCGGAAATTTCGTTTTACGAGAGTGATTTATTTCAAAATGTGCCTGCGCAGTGGAGAGGGCAGCTGGATGCGATTGTTTCCAATCCGCCCTATATTCCCAAGGAGGATATCGCAGGGCTGATGACGGAAGTGAAGGACTTTGAACCCATCAATGCACTGGATGGCGGTGCGGACGGTCTGGATTTTTACCGTGCGATTGTGGCAGAGGGCAGAGCATGGCTGAAGGAGGGCGGATGGCTCTTTTTTGAGATTGGCTATGATCAGGGAGCAGCCCTGCGCACGCTTTTGGCAGACTTTGGCTATACGGAAATCGGCATCCGACAGGACCTGGCAGGACTGGACAGGGTTGCCTTTGGGAGATATACAGGAAAGAAGGAGGGGGCATAAAAATGTTAGACCGTTTGGCGGAAATCGAGACGAAATATGAGGACTTGGCGGAACAGATTAACGACCCCGACGTGATTGCCAATCAGACAGAATGGCGCAAGCGGATGAAGGAATACAGCGATATGACTCCCATTGTGGAGAAATATCGGGAGTATAAGCAGGCGAAGGAAGGGATTGCCGAAAGCCTTGCCATGCTGGAGGAAAAGCAGGAAGAGGATTTTCGGGAGCTTTTGAAGGAGGAGCTGGCGGAAAACAAGGAAAAGGCGGAAACGCTGAAGCAGGAGCTGACGCTTTTGCTGATTCCGAAGGACCCCAATGACGAAAAGAATGTTATCATGGAAATCCGCGGCGGCGCAGGTGGGGATGAGGCGGCATTGTTTGCAGGGGATTTATTCCGCATGTATGCGCGCTATGCAGAGCGGAGAAAATGGAAGATAGAAATTATGAATACGAGCGAGAGCGACCTTGGCGGTTTTAAGGAAATTTCCTTTATGATAAAGGGCGAGGGAGCATATTCTCGTTTGAAATACGAAAGCGGCGTGCATCGTGTGCAGCGTGTGCCGGTGACGGAAAGCGGCGGACGCGTGCATACCTCAACGGTGACGGTGGCAGTGCTGCCGGAGGCGGAGGAGGTCGATGTGCATATTGATATGAACGATGTGCGCGTGGATGTGTTCCGTGCATCGGGCAACGGCGGTCAGTGTGTCAATACAACGGATTCTGCGGTGCGGATGACGCATATCCCGACGGGGATTGTGGTTACCTGTCAGAATGAGAAATCGCAGCTCAAGAATAAGGAGCAGGCGTTAAAGGTGCTGTATGCCCGTGTATATGAACGGGAGCGGCGCGCGCATGATGCGGCAATTTCCGCCGACAGACGCTCGCAGGTCGGCACAGGGGACAGAAGTGAGCGTATCCGCACCTATAACTTCCCGCAGGGCAGGGTGACAGACCACCGCATTGGACTGACACTGCATAAGATTGATGCCATTATGGATGGCGATTTGAATGAAATGATGGATACCCTCGCAACGACAGACCGAATGGCGAAAATGCAGGAGACATAAGAGCAGAAAAGAGGATAGCAATGAAAGAATTGTGGGAATTATTTTCTTCTTTTGCACGCATTGGCGGCTTTACCTTTGGCGGCGGCTATGCCATGCTGCCGATGCTGCAGAAGGAGGTTGTAGAAAAGCGCCAATGGGCAACAGAGGATGAAATGCTGGATTATTTTGCAATCGGGCAATGCACCCCCGGCGTTATTTTTATCAATACGGCGACCTTTATCGGCTATAAGCAGAAGGGCATACCGGGCGCGATTGCGGCAACGGTCGGGAGTGTGTTCCCGTCGCTGTGTATTGTGATGTTCATTGCGGCAGTGCTGAAAAACTTTGCGGAGCTGGCAGTGGTGCAGCATGCCTTTGCAGGGATTCGCGTTGTGGTCAGTGTGCTGATTCTCAATGCCGTGATGGGACTGCGGAAAAAATCCATCGTGGATAAGCTTTGTGTGGTGATTGCGGCGGTTTCCTTCCTTGTATCCGTATGGGTGGATATTTCCCCTGTCTGGATTGTGCTGGCGGCGGCGATTCTCGGCATTGCTGTTTCCTGCGGAAGGGAGGCGAAGGAGAAATGATGAGCCTTCTGATTTTGATTTTTGAATTCTTCAAGATTGGGCTGTTTTCCATCGGCGGCGGTCTGGCAACGCTGCCCTTCCTCTACCGTCTGGCGGATAAATATCCATGGTTTTCCGCGAAGCAGATTCCCGATATGATTGCTGTTTCGGAATCGACCCCCGGCCCCT